>Ga0182737_1002036_pt1 | contig 17699 bp, 19 predicted proteins | sample eDN5th30CBELigOP_FD_128878 | JGI IMG/M metagenome (GOLD analysis project Ga0182737, IMG submission 128878) | Enriched Organic Plus compost microbial communities from Emeryville, California, USA - eDNA 5th pass 30_C BE-Lig OP (version 2) (version 2) ...
AAGGCACCCACCTAGAAACTATGTGCGGCAGATTCACAAACCGTCTGACTTGGCCTGAAATTGTTCAGCTTTATCGGCTGACCGATAAGTGGCTGGTATCGCCTCACTCCAATAGTCCCGCTCGGTACAACATTGCTCCCACGCAAACAGCTCCGGTTATGCGGCTCATGGATGGCGAGCGCGAAATCGCAATGCTTCGGTGGGGACTGGTGCCTTCCTGGGCCAAAGACATCAAAATTGGCAGCAAGATGATCAATGCCCGCAGCGAAGAAGCTGCATTCAAGCCTTCATTTCGGGCGGCATGGAAGTCCAGACGCTGCCTAGTGATTGCTGACGGATTTTATGAATGGCCTGAAAAGTCCAAACCACGCTTCATTACCCTAAAGGATGGCGAGCCCTTCGCCTTTGCTGGCCTTTGGGAGACATGGAAGCAAGAGGATGGGAGGACTGTCGAAACCTTCACCATCCTCACAACGTCAGCTAACGAGTTTATGGCGCAAGTCCATGACCGAATGCCTGTAATTTTGGCTGAGGCAGATTGGTCAAAATGGCTAGGGGAAATTCCAGTTACGCAAGACGAGCTACAGGCATTGTGTAGTCCTTTTCCCTCAGAGCGCATGACTTGCTGGCCTGTAGATAAGGCCGTGGGCAACGTAAAAAATGACGAGCCGTACCTCGTTGAGGCCATCGCCTCCGATTGATCCAGTTCACATAAGTGGAAGTATCCGCTCACCCGGCGGACCTACGGAAGGCGCAAACATGGCCCTATCTTGAGGCGATGCATGCCGCACAACCCATTTGTGAGGAATTGCCTGTTCGTCCCATCTGGCTAGACGCTCAAGTCTCGATCTAAGGCAAAAATTCGGAGAGTTTGAGCGTCGCCCTGACCTATGTATTTACAATAATCTAAATATCCACTCTAAAATTATGGTTTTAGTTAATGCCTTGATTTTAATAAGAAATTTCTGACAATCTGCTTCAAATGCCTTGCCAATCACACAGGAATAGCGTATATTTAACCTTGTCCCTCAGAATACCTGAAGTGACGACTTAGCGACCCAATCAATTTCGTTTGGGGCGTTTTTTTTCACACACCCGCCGCACATTTAAGGGCGGGGCTACATAAGGATAAGACGATGACAATAGAGATAAATATTTCGGACGACCTAGTTGAACAATTCAAGGACCAGCTTCTCGTCCTTGACATCGGGTTTGACAAGGAGATTGAGGCTATCGAAGACGAACATTCTGAAGACTTCGAAAATCTTCCTGAATGGTTTCTCCACTCCTTCAGAGTGCGCGCCAGACACTTAATCTCTGACAAAGAAGATTGGGTGTTCAGGGTATTAGGCGGTCTTCCTCGCAAAGATCAAGAGCACCTGTTCGGTCTTTTTTGGCCTTACGTCGAGGATGATGTTGCCATTTCCAGCAATGACAGCATCCCTCAAATTCTGGACGTACTCAGTAACGTCGGGCTGCATTATGAAGGTCACAATCTCCTAGATTGGATGCTCGAGGAGTTAGAGGCGAAAGAATTCGCAAAGGTCAAGCGGGCGGCATAGGTGCCTGCTTCGGATACGAACGCGACGGTTTACGCGAGCTCGATTCTAAATTTAATGGATGGCACAGGATTAGGTGGCTTTCGGGCCGATCCCACTTCTGTGCCACCATAAATAATCAGTACATTATTTTGAAGACCGACTCCGCTAGCGTGGTCGACCCCTTCCGTGAAAAATCAAAAACTACCACAAGCCAAAAAGTTGATTTTTTGGCTAATGGATTACTTTTTCAATTTTTTCAAAGTTCATTGGAGTGAAATCATGAAACAAAAAATTCAATCTGCTTCTCGTGAATGGTTCAAACGAAGCCTTCATGACAACGACAACATTAAGCGTTTAGTCGCTATGACCATCAGACTTAATCCTTGCAATGAAATTGATGGATCAAAGGCCATCAAACATTTTTTGGACCGTCTAAATCGAATTCTATTGAAGTCACAATATACGAATGGAAAGCGCAAGCTTTCTTGTCTGACTGTTAGGGAAGGCAATCATCGGTACGACATTCATTATCATTTTTGTATCGAGAACCCATGTACAAATAATATTGATTTCAATGATGCAGCTATTAAGGCTTGGATTGAAGTCAGAGGGTTTTCACACTCGTTATTTAGAAATGAACCGCCTTTTATCCAATTTGATGTCGATGAAGGTTGGATCGATTACATAACAAAGTTTCGGTCGAAATCGGATTGGAATGAAATTTTTGACCCTCTGAATACTCATGTAGGGTCGTAATGGAAATCATCGGTTTAAATGCACCCAGGCATCATCACATAATGGACACTGAAGTTGTCCAGATGCCCAAAGCCTACTCGTACATTCGAATGAGCACCGACATTCAATTGAAAGGTGACTCGCTAAGGCGCCAGAAGGAAGAAACAGAGAAGTACTGTAAGAACCATGGACTACAGCTCACCGAACTTATTGAAGATATTGGGACGCCTGCATTTCGAGGTCAGAACGCTCTTTACGGCAAACTTTCAATATTTCTTGCGCTTGTTCAGAAAGGTGAGATCGAACAGGGATCATATTTAATTGTTGAGTCTTTGGACCGTCTCTCTCGCGATAACGTCCTTAGCGCCTTCTCGCAGTTCACGAACCTTCTGGAACACGGCATTACCATTGTCACTCTTATGGACCAGCAAGTTTACACAAAAGGTCGTGTAACCAGTGATTTTGGGAGCTTGTTTCTTTCTCTAGGCGCTATGTTGCGTGCTCATGATGAGTCAAAGACAAAATCAAAAAGAGTTGGCGCAGCATGGGAACAGAAGCGCCTAAATGCGCCTACAAAAGCTATGACCGCAATGGCTCCCGCATGGCTTCGACTCAACAAAGAAACAAAAATCTTTGAAATTGACGAAGCAAAAGCAGCGGTTGTTGAGTTCATATTCGAAGCTGCCAAGAGCAATGGCTACATTGTCATCACAAAACAGCTAAATGCTCAGAAAATACCTTGCTTTGGACGATCCAAATTCTGGCATCCCTCCTACGTCAAAAAAATCCTCAGAGGCCGGGCCGTTTTAGGCGAATTTCACCCACATAAAGTCGTCGATGGAAGGAGAGTACCTGAAGGCGATGTGATTCAGGGCTATTACCCAGCCATCATATCAGAGGAGCTCTTTTACGAAGTTCAGGCGAGCATATCGGCTCGTCAGTCCTTGGGTGGAGGCAGGAAAGGAAACACTGTCCCAAATCTCTTTCAACACCTTGCTACATGTGGCCACTGTGGAAGCCCTATGCACTATGTCAACAAAGGGAAGAAAGCTGGACAGGTCCTCATTTGCAGCAAAAGACATAGCGGTGGATCATGCAATGCACGTGGATGGAGCTATACACGGCTCGAAAGAGCGGTATTTGAATTCATCACAGACATAAATCTGTCGGCCATTTTGTCGTCTGATTTATCTACGCCTTACAATGAAGCGCAGCGAAAGCTCTCTGCCTTGCAGGGCGAGCTGACCGTTTGTTTGGCGCAACAACAGAAGAATCTTGATGCCTGGCAGGTTGCACCACCAAATGTCCAAGATTTGCTGACGGGGGTGCTCTCAAAGGATCAAGACAGGCTGACTGAGATAGCAGATCAGATCGAGCGGACAAAAGGCGATCTTGTTTCGCTAAGCAAAAGAAAATTGGATGAAGCTGTATCAGGGGTTGAAGCCTACGAAACGATTGTGGACTCTTCATTGTCCGAAGACGATGCCTTTGCTTTGCGGTCCAAAATTTCAAGCCAACTAAAGAGCGTCGTAAAGCGGATTCAAGTCTTTACCGACTATTCAATTTTTCCATGGGAAATTGAAGACGACAGTTTGGAATCTGATTTCATCGACGAAGATTTGAAAAACGAATTGCAGACCAAAGGCATTTTTTCTGGCGATGACATTCAATGGAATGAGGCATTCGAGGCAAATGTTCGTCGTTTTCAGCAGCAAATTCTCGTAACGCTGGCAAATGGCAAAATATTGATGGTCAAGCCAGCCAGTAAGAAGGTTTTGGAGTTCAATAAATCTGTCTTTGGTTGAAATAGGTTGTTGTCATTTTTTACACGCCTCTACCACGTCTCAGATGCCTGCTTCAGGCTATTTTTTCGGTCGAAACTGCCACTGCTCGACTCCGGATGGCCCGCTATTTACCTCACCAGAACAGAAGCGGCATTTCTTGGCCGCTACGCTTATGGACTCACCGCAAGAGGGGCACGGCATCCTTTCTGCTTCTTGAGTTGGTAAGTTGGTGAGCGGTACGCCAAGCTCAAGTTTTGGCACCTTCATCGCGGCCCAAACCAATGCAGCGATCCATCCGAGGATGGTCCATCCCAGGAACAGGTTGAGCAGAAATAATGCCAGCAGATTACTGTGGCGACGGTAGTAGGCGATGATCCACGGGAGGAAATAGACGGCCGCTACGAAAATCAAAAATAAAATGGCAGGTAAGACATATTCCATGAAGGGCCTATTCGGAGTTGCTGCGGATGTTGTGCCACCAATGGCTGAGAGCGTGCTTGAATGCCTTAGTTGTTCATCGTGGAATTTGGGAGATGTTTATGCCGATCCGGAGGGTGTGCAGATCGTTCGGCCCCCCGCTTTCAGGCAGTAGTTCATATGGCTGGCATTGCCAGACCTTAATTCTGATGTACTCAAGAGCGGTTCGATGTGCATTGGAGACATTATTTGAAGCATCACTTAGCCGTGGGGGGCGAGCAACGGTCCCGTCCCCGTTCAGAAATATATGAATGAAGGTGGCGTCAGGGTTGTTGGAGTGGTCGGTCAGACCCCAACACTGTGTCATCCTTGCGAAAAACGCAGTTCGATTGTCTACATGCGTGTCTGTGGGAGCGTCGCCTGAGGACGGATCATTGCCGCCATTCGTTTCGGAAATTGTAATTGCTGGGGAAGAGCTTGGTTGATGCGCCGCGCGTTGATCATTTTCGTGCAGCAGCGAAGGAAGCATGAAATATACAAACGCCAATGAGGCAATGATAAGAAGCTTTACCCACAAGGGCGCTTTAAGAAAGGCATAAAGAAGCGCCAATTGGATTGCGGCTTCCTTCGCTTCTTGTACGGGACTTTTCTTACTTTTTTCCCATTGATGCTGGGCCCGCAATTCTCCCATGAGTTCTTGGTGCTGCCTCTCTTGCCTTTGTTGTTCTACGTGGCGTTCCCAGCCTCCCCGTTCAAACACGATAGCCCCCCAGTGACGACAAATAGACCTAAATACGTGACTATAGTCCGTGGTTTCGCAAGCCTCAAATTGTTTCGCTTGCGGTATGGATGTTCAGAAGGTCATTGCATGGAATGTTCGTGGTCTGAGGACGACTCAGGGCGTTTCTCAAGAAGCACTGGCAGTCGATGCAGGCATTGATCGCACATATGTAAGCAGGCTAGAGCGGGGAATGGAAAATCCCACCGTGGCTGTGCTGGCGCGACTGGCTGAAGCTTTGGACGTGCAGATTGCAGACCTTCTTAAAGTCCCGAGGCAAGGGGCGAAGCCTCCTGCCCCTCTGAAGAGTGGGCGCAAAAGACGGACATAGATGCGTACACTTTTGTACGTAGATGCTAGATCAACTTTTGCAGCAGGTTCACCGCCCGCCTCATTAAGGGCTCGGAAACATCGCAGTATATTGCGGTCGTCTCGATATGCTTATGACCCATAAGGCGCTGTATGGTTCGCATTCCTATACCTAGGGCGTTGAGGTTCGTCGCAAAGGTTCTGCGTCCGCTATGTGAGGACGTGTTTATGCCGGCTGCCTTATAAATTGAACTAAAGAGCATGCAGAGCGTGGTGGAGGAGAAATGCTTTGCTCCTCGGCTGGATGGGATAAGGGGCTTTTCTTTCTGCACTTGCTTCAGTCCAGAGAAATAGACCGTCAACTCACGAGCCATTCGGTCATTTACATAGACGACACGACCTTCCTTCCCTTTGGTCTGGTCCTTGTTAAGCCAAATTTCCCTTAGCGGTGCACCACGCTCGTCAAAGACATCTCCCATACGAAGGGCGGCTATCTCCCCAACTCGCATACCCGCCTGCCAGCTGAGCAGAAAGGCAATACGGTTTCGGGCGGCATTTCGCCCTACTGTGATGATGCTGAGGACTCGTTTTATGTCTGATTCCGAGAGCGATTTGGCTTGCGGCATCTCTGTAAACTCATGATAATTTATCCGGTTACAGATTATATTATAAGGTGAAATTTCCTCCAACCGATGATGCCATTCCGGAACGCACCGAATATCAATCGGTTAGGCGATTACCTGAATAAATATGTATTCTTTAATCGACACAAGACATCCAACCGTGGAGCAATTTGATGTTGGGTTACCAAGGAATTTCGTCGTCTATATCCGGGGCCTGTGGTAGCAGGCCAATGAGAATGGCGAGTCTTTCGGGCGAAATGTCGCCTGCATATTTATTCAAGAGAAAATTATAAAATTCGAATAGGTCGTTGTCCCCCATGATCCAACCCACTTGGCCGTTCATTTCGGCAATCAGGATCAATTGCTCCACTTGAGCAGGAGAGAAGTCTTTAATCTCATTCAACTTTTTGATGACTAGGTGCGTAACTGCGAATGAGGCACTGGTCGAGAGCTGCTCAATCAAGGCATTCTTACGTACGTCGCTCGCAATTTTAATGTCCGGAAAATTCGCTTTGAAGAAATCCTGAAGCGATTTGTAAAACTTAACCGATGATGATTTCTTGAATTCCCATTCACTTTCAAGGTATCGGTTTATTTTGTCGGGGTCCATGGCAGCGGCGTAATCGCTGTCACCTGAAACCAAGTGGAGTATTTCTTTATTGGGCAAAGCGTACAAAAGCGCTTCCCAGTTCAATTCGTCTCCTATTGTCGTTTTTTTCTTGCCCGGAGGATTGCCGCTCTGAAAGCGCTTCAGAGCGCTGGAAAATACTTCAGGCACGATGGTTATTATGTTGGCCTTAGCAAATAGATCGTGGATTACATCGTCAGCCTTCAAGCAACGGGCGTTGACGTCCGCTATTGCCTTTTTGGAAAGTTCAGCGTGCTTTGCTGATGCCGCGTTTAGAGTAGCCCTAAGGTCTTTATATTCAGGATATAGCTTGCAGAAGGCTGGAACGCTTATCGTGAATTTGGTTTTGTTAAATTCGTTCAAGGCATCTTTAATTTTGTGATCTCGATTACGTTCGAACTCTTCACAGAGTTGGCTTGTAGCGAACAGTTTCAATCCGCCCTCCTGCAATAGCGCAGTAAGCTTGTGGAGCTCCTCGATATCCGCACCGGAGAAATGGTAAAATTCCAGGAAAATGTTCGTATCGATGAAAAGGTTCATTGCTAGCCGTTTCTGCGGAGAACCACGTGGATAGTGGTGCGTCCATTGTCGCAACATAATTATGTCTTAGATGAGTTCATTTTTTTTGAGGTCGAATTGGTGGTATGACAGCGGGATTTTAAAATTGTCACGCAGGTGCGCGATATAGCGCTCAGCAGTTGTTGTGATTGGCAGATGCGAAACGATGACGAGCTCCTCTGCTCTAGTTTCTTCAGGCCAGTACGCGTATTCAAGTAGCTGGGGTATCGCTTGTCGGATGCTCGCTCGAACTGAATTGGATGTTTTGATTTCAAAGAACGTAATCTTTTTCTTCACGCTCGTAACAACGTCCACCGTTGTTCCGCTTCCGGTGTCAAGTTCGGTCCCGACAGACGATGCGCCGAATTTTCCACATAGATATTTATAAAGTCGGTTTTGTATATCGTTATGCAACTGATTGACTTTGGTTTTTGCAGACGCTGATTTTTCTAGCGGCTCAACAGCGCGCTCGGTGTGTCCCGGCTTAAATGTAAAAACAGAGGCTGATACACCTTCGCCCTCTACTTGAAAGAACTCTTCGTCCTTTGGAAGCAGTGAGGTAGCTGCCGCTGAAGGTTGAATGTCTTTTTGTAACCACCGCTTGAACTCTTTTGTGGAAACGCCAAATACTTGATGAAACTTTTGATTTACAGCTTCGTCGGCGATGGGTCGGGCTTTGTCCCAATGAGCAGCCGCGAGTTTTAACCCAAGTAATTCTGCGACAAGTCGGCCTAAACCCGAGATTTCGAACATTGCGCGAAAATTAAAGGTAACTCCGGCATGATCTATCTTGGTGGCAAAACCTAGCTGGTCGAGAACTCTAACAAAATTCGTGTATGGCTTAAAATTAAGTTGATTGCCGCGCTGGATTTTGCCGGAGTATCCGGATCGATCACTGGCGTTTATGACGGCATTAATAAGTTCGTGGTGGCTGAAAATTATGCCAATAAGAACCAAGGCATCGATGGCATTGCCACCGAGCGCTTGCACTTTTGTCCAAACGTCAGGAACCTTGCCGTCGGATGATACGGATAGGTTCTTATAAGCTTGAGCCTGCTCTGCCTGGACTTCATGGAGTCTCGTAAGGATTTGGTCGGCGGGGTAGGTCTTAAGTAGGCGCGCAATTTTATGCGCATTATGTTTCGTCAGCGAAACCTTCAACAGATTCAGGTCTGTCATGTGCAATCATCCCCCGGTCCAGGGGAGATCGTATCAGAGCGGAACTATCACGTGAACAGGCTGAAGCTTGTCTTCACTTCACCAGAATCAGACATTCTTCGACATTGCGATCACGATCGTACTGCCGCCCCAATGTCATGTGCTTATAATCAGTAAGGACGATCTCTATGGAACGTCCTGGTAATTCTCGCAGAACGAGGCTTTCCAACTCTGATAAGGAAATCATACCCGTGTTGCTGTAGCTCAGTACAAGGTTTGAGTTGCTTTTTCGAACGCCGCGGAACAAATCTTCAAACGCACCCTTTACCAGAGATCGTATGCAAAAAGGTGACTGGTGGCGATCTTCGCGGTAGCGACCTTTTACCATTACCTCATTTTTCATTTGAATTTTGGGGTAATCGTAAAGTACGAGCGTTTCTAGAGCGTGGTAGAAACGACTGTAATGAACGAAAGCGTATGGCGGGTCAGCATATATCGTACCGCCACTAAATTGCGCAAGGCACTCACGAAAATCGGACGTCGTGACCTTGTGGTTTAGGGATGTGAACTCTTTGGGCAAACCCTGCAGTGCCGATTCATATTTTTTTGCAAACAATTGAGCAATGGATCGCTTTCGATAAATGGAGATATCGCGCATCGAAGAGTCGGTATTGGCGTCGCGATATTGTGCGAAGTGACCTGTACCTTGGCTCGCGTAAGCCATTGCAAACATAAGTGATGACAAAATTACGTCGTAGCAGGACTTGCTTTTGTATCTGTCTGCAACCTCACGGATAGCATCAATCCATAGACATTGTTCGGCTGACCACCAGGTACCGGAATAGTACTTGAGAAACAGATGCCATGGTCTGCGAAATTTCCGGTTTATCAATTCCTGCTGTTTTCGTTCAATTAAATTGAATGCTTTCAATGACACTGGCGACGAATAGTCATGCAAACATTCAAGCTGTTTTCGGTGCCTTTCAACTATGGCCGCTGCTTCTTCCAAAATGGTATTGGAGTTTGGAGACGCCTTTGTTTTCCACGCCGTCAAATATGCTCGTGCAATTACTGCGGAATAAGCTTGGATGTCATTTGAATGTATAGGGACTTGATCGCCGATGGCACCGGCGAGCGAAGCGCTGCCACCAAACAAATCGCACACCGGTCCGCTCTCATAGACTTCGTTTACTCCTGCAAGTACGAAATCCATAATTTTGGATTTTGATCCCATATATTTGATGTAGTGGGGATAGGAGCGTTGTTGAAAATGCCTTCCAACCGAAAAAGTGCCGCTCTCCTCTGGCTCTGCAAGAGTTGATAGGGCGCCTGCTGCTGAAAATTCGGACGGATCAAGCGCGCCAAGCCGTCGAGGTTTAAACGGTAGATTCAACGGCCTTGTCCTCTTTAGCTCGCCGAATCGCTCGGCAGGCTCCCCGCTATGTTCGCTGGTACACAGCCGTCTGCCAACAACCGTTGTGCCTGCGCCGGTTGGGGAGAGCAACAACTATAATGCCCTCCAGAATGTCTAAGTGTCTGTATATAGTAGATTATTTGTTCTCGGACGTCAATATATGGTGTTTGAGAAGCCGAATTGATTTCGTTTTGCTTAGCCAGCGGTTGCAGAAGCGGAACCTTCTTGGTTGCAAAAGCGGAACCGGGTTGATACTTATTAACCGTGTTGCGATTCCGGACCAGCAACCGCGACAGGAGGACACCCTATGAGCACCGCCAGGCTTACCCCGCTAGGGAAGGCGTTGAGAAAAATGAGAATTGAATATTCGGAGCGACTTTTGGACATGGCCGAAAAGCTGGAGGTATCAACCTCATTCCTTGCTGCAGTCGAGATGGGGCGCAAGCCACCTCCCAACGGCTTCGGCGGAAGGGTGGTCGTCCGCTACCAGCTTGATGACCTTAAAGCTCATGCACTGCTGAGCGCTGAAACCGAGACCAGGAAATCTTTCGTGCTGTCGCCTAGGTCTGCCGAGGCAAAGCAAACCGTGGCGCTCCTTGCCCGCAACATTAACGAGCTCACTTCAGATCAGCTTTTCAAAATTAGGGCAATTGCAGAAAAGAAGGAGAGCAAATAATGAATACTGTTGTCGGCGGCGTATTTGAGGTTCCACCGCTCAGTTGGAGGGACATTGAGGGAGTAGCAGACGATCTACGCGCCGCCCTTGGCCTGATGTCCACCTGTTATTTTCCTGTTGGATTTGTCATTGAGCAGGTGCTTGAGGAACAACTTCCCGGCTATGTCTTCGACGTTGGAGACTTTGAATTGATGGGTAGTGCGGAAGGGGAGACCGCGCCAGATGGCTCATTCATCCGGCTCCGAGACGACGTTTACGAGGCTCTGCACTCCAATGATGGTCGGGCCCGTTTTACTGCTGCCCATGAACTTGGGCATTTCCTCCTCCATCGGAACGTACCAATGCAGCGCGCGACACCAGGAAGTATCCAAACATTTCGAAATTCCGAGGCGCAGGCTAACCACTTCGCGGCTTGCGTGCTTATGCCCACTAACCTCATTTTGCCGGGCATGTCGGCGAGAGACATTGCGCATCAGTTCTGCGTCTCAGCCAAAGCTGCCCAAAATCGCTTTGAAAATCTCGGGTTGAAGGGGGTTCATAAAGAAAAAGGGAAAGCCGCCAAGTTTGGAAGCTTTCCCAATCTATTCAGTCGTGACTAGGTTTGAGGGGGCTTGCTAGCGCGACGCCCGAAATAAAACCAGCCAAGACGTAGTCGACTCGCACTCACTGCGTCTCATGTAACGGCCGGTTTTGTCAAGGGTTCCTCGCCCCCGGGAAGGGACCTAACTATGGGTAAAGGTAAGACTTTGCCGCCTGCTCCACCGGGTTTCCAGTGGATTTTCAGGCCAGTACGAAAATGCCCGAAGACCGGAAGGCTGCTCTATGCGAGAGCATTCGGTCTTCGAGCATGGCCAATGCTAGTGCCAATTTAGGTACCAGTAGTCGATCTCAATTGAGCCGGAAGGGGTGCATCAGTGCCCCTTCCCTTTCAGTAGGTCGCTGGAGGAGCCCGTTACTTGTATTCACGACTCATGTTCAATTGGACGACATTTAATCGGTCGCAACTGTACCTAGCTACACCATCCTCCTCGCTTACCGCCTAAGTAAGGGCGCGCCAAGCCCTTCGCGATGAGGGAACTGGAGACATCTCGATCATCGACGTATACCCGTGCAAGAGTGCGCTTATAGCGGTCCTTACCCTGACGGACGATTTCCACCTGACCCGACGCAAGCTCAATCTGTAGCGCTTCCTTGGCCCGTTGCGCCAGCCTGCGCTCTTCACGACATTTTCCATTCATCTCGGGGGCATCGAGACCCACAATTCTGATCCGCTCACTCCCTATGCGGATAGTGTCGCCATCGGTCACGCGAATGTCAGCAGCCCATACAAGGCTTATCAATCCAATCGAAAGAACAGATAAAAGCACAAATTTCATTGTTGTAATGTGTTGGCTTCTATTCAACTCAGATAACAATTGCATTCGCAAGATGTTTTCCAGCGCGAAAGAAATTACGTAAACCGATTTTGATCTATTCTCCACATTTTCAGTTGGAGACAACAAATGGCCCACAGTTTTTCCAGGCAAGAGCTTTATAAACTTGTTTGGTCCAAACCAATAAAGGAACTCGCTGCTGATTTTGGCATCTCAGATGTAGGTTTGGCGAAAGCGTGTCGCGCTGCAGACATACCGACGCCCGAGCGCGGGTACTGGGCCAGGAAAAAGGCTGGTAAGTGCACTTTCATCCGCCCCTTACCACCGCGATTTCCCGGCGCGTCAAACACTATTGCATTGGGACCAAATCGAGGTGGTTATTGGCAGGACAACTCTGATTTGGAGGATCCTATCCAACCGGCGCCGACGTTTGACGAGGACATGGAGGTGGTTGCCAAACGCGTGCAAAAAATGGTTGGCAGAGTTTCATGTCCAAAGGGCTTTGAAAATTGTCACAAATTGGTCGCTGTTCTATTGGAACGTGACGAGAAGTGGCGTGCTGAATACCTTCAGACAGGGTACAGCTGGAAAGCCCCAAAATACGATAGTCCGAGTGAGAAAAGGCGGCTGCGCATTCTCAACGCGATTTTTTTGGCTGCCCAACGTGTGGGAGGAAAACCCTCCATGCGTACATCACAATATGATCCCAACCCGAACCAAGCTTCTATTGATGGCGTTTCATTCACGCTAGGTCCAGAGACCTTCAAAAAAGCTGCCGTGGCTAAGACATCGGCAAATCTGACTTTGGCAATTCATGGCCACTGGCAGGACAAGTCGATCATAAAATCATGGACGGACGCAGACGGAGTTCCGCTTGAGAAATTGCTTGATGAGATTGTTGCAGAGATTTTTGTTGCCTCTGAAACCATCTATAGAAGAAGTGCAGTTATCCATCACGAATGGCTGGTGCAACGTAGGGAAGAGCTAAAAGCTGAACTTCTGCGGCAGCAGAAAGAAGCGGAACGTAAAGCTCGCGAACTTAAAGCCAAAGAAGAAAAAGATCGTATCGACCAGCTTCTTGCTCAAGCACAAGCATTGCACCAATCCATGACAATTAGATCGTATGTGGAGGCTGTATTGGCTCGTTCGTCAGATGTGGTGTCATCGGCGATGCATTTGGAAAATTGGGCAGAATGGGCACTGGCTGAGGCGGACCGAATTGATCCAGTAAAGAACGGAATGGTTATCGAATCTGTACGAAGAGTCTCAAACTGTTTGGAATGAAGATGGCTTGGAGAAACGATAATTGTCAGAAGCCGAATAGCGACCTGTACCTGATGGCTGTTAACGCCTCACTGGTGCATTCTGTCAGCTGCCTGTGGAGAAGCTGTTGGGAAAAGCGCCGGGCGATCTAAATTTTGTCTGGCGACTTGTAATCTTCTTCGCGCATTTCGGACAAGCGCTGCGTGAGAACTTGCTCGGCAACCTCGTTGGGATTTTTCCCCAATACAGTGTGCTGGCTAAGCCAGGTCAGATACGCCCAGAGCTTTGGAGAGGGGGTAAACCGAACCTCCCCCTTATCTTTTTCTGTGTCTTCGGCCATGCCTCGTGTCCGACAATATTCGGCAGATTTCGTCAGGATTTGTCAAATTTTGACGGATTTTGCCGACATTTGCCGGATTTTACCGGACTTTGACTTGCACTGCGAGTCTGAATACCCCAAGATTCAGCTACGCGAATCACTTCTTCTGGCATTTTTAACCGGGGGGTGCTTAGCTAAAAAGATTAAGGGCGACCCCTCGTGAGAGAGATCGCCCTTGGTAGTTGGTACGGCAGAGGGGATTCGAACCCCCACTCTTCAGATTAGCAATCTGATGCTGTGCGTTCTCGGTGCAAGTTTCCAGGCCCGCCCTTGAACATCCAGTTCAGCTTCTACCGCCCAATCTCAACCCCGCTTCGGCGGGGTTTTTCCTTCCCTTTGCGAAGCACTCAATCATAGTTAGCGAAAGCGCCAACTCGGTCAACATCTGGGGTCAAAAAAAGTTTGAATACCAGCTATTGCGCTTTTACGATTTGTTAAGCTTCCTGAATCGTCAACTGATTGGCGGGTGAGAAAACGGCGAAAAAGCGCCACGATCGTGTAAATTGTCGCATGGCATTAAAGATATCGGAGGTTATCCACAAGCCCGACGCGACCCTTGGCCCTCCGGTCAGCCGCAGTTTCCACCCCGAAATCGAGCCCCATATGGATTGTCGGAGTCATCGCGCCCTTAATCCTTCGCAACTACGCAAGTCACTGATGTGCTGGCGCTGGTATCGCCGTTCGAGTGGAATTGGGCCCGCCATCAACCTCTTATGTCCAATTACATCAAAATTGCGATGAAATGACATGGTATTAATCGGGCATAGCTGGATCCCATTATGTCCGATTACGTCTAGTTTGCGATGAAGTGACCTGGGGTTAATCGGAGCCACCATCAGGATGTTGTGTCCGCCCGCGGCGGCAATTTCGAGCGCGCGCTTGGCGCTTTCCTGCCCCTTCACATCGCGCAAATCAGGCAGCGCGCCATCGTCTTCGAGGCGCATGGCAGCGGGCTCGCTCAGAACCTGGCTGCCCTTGAAGTGGTTGACGAGCTGGATGATCGAACGAGGCGCGAGTACGCCGCCCGCATTGCTTGCCCCGATGCCCGCCCATGCGGCTTCGGGGCCGCATTCCATCGGGCAGATGAGACCTTTGCCTGCTTCATTGGCGGCAATCGCGGCGGGCAGCACGCCTGCCACCGGATTGATGGCGCCGTCCAGCGAAAGCTCGCCGATCACGAGATAGCGCTGCGTCTCCTCACGCGGCAGCACGCCCATCGCGACCAGCAGCGCCAGCGCAATGGGCAGGTCATAGTGACTGCCTTCCTTGGGCAGATCGGCAGGGGCGAGATTGACTGTAATGCGCTTGGGCGGAAGCCCGAGGCCAATGGCGGACAGCGCCGCGCGCACCCGCTCACGGCTTTCCGCCACCGCCTTGTCGCCAAGCCCCACCAGGGTGAAGGCAGGCACCCCGCTGACAATCTGGACCTGCACATCGACCGGGCGTGCTTCCACGCCCAGAAAGGCAACTGTAGCGATATGCGCGACCATCAGCCCTCCAGTCAAAAGCGGCGAAGCCCGAGAAGGCTAGCGAAAGCAGGGTTCCCGCGCAAGAACAGAGTGTGAACAAGACCGGTCAAAAACCTTTGCGGTTTTCCCAGCCGCACTTAGGAACCATGCGCCGGTTCCTTCCCTTTCCATAGGAAGGAGAAAGCCAGTGCCCCGCAAACAGACCGTCTCGCGCCCCGACAAGACCGCCCGCGACCAGCGTAAAATCCAGCGCAAGGTCGATGCCGCCGACCGCAAGCCCAAGCGCAAAAGTGAAAAGGCGATGCAGGCAGGCGCGAGGCGCTATCCCGTGCCGCCCTTTCTCAGGCAGCATCAGCGAAAACCGGGCAAGGAAAGCCTGCTTGAGCCTGCGCCCATGTATGACGCGCCCTACTACAAAGGATCAGGAAAGTTGCAGGACAAGGTGGCGCTCATCACCGGCGGGGATTCCGGTATCGGGCGATCCGTGGCGGTGCTGTTTGCGCGCGAAGGCGCGGATATCGCCATCCTCTATCTCAACGAACATCAGGATGCGGCGGCGACCAGGGACGCCGTTAACGCCGAAGGGCGGCGTTGTCTGCTGTTGTCCGGCGACGTCACCAAGCGCGCCTTTTGCGAACGCGCGGTCAAACGGGTGCTGAAGGATTTCGGGAAGCTCGACGTGCTGGTGAACAATGCCGCCTTTCAGTTGCACACCCCGGACTTCGCGGAATTGAGCGAAGAGCATTTCGACCGCACGCTGAAGACCAACCTTTATGGCTATTTCCATATGGCGCAAGCCGCTGTGCGGCATATGAAGCCGGGCAGCGCCATTGTCAACAACGGCTCCGTCACGGGACTTGAGGGCGCCAAGGAGCTGATCGACTATTCCATGACCAAGGGGGGCGTGCATGCCTTCACCCGTTCGCTCGCGGGCCATCTGATCCCGAAAGGCATCCGGGTGAACGCGGTCGCTCCCGGACCTGTCTGGACGCCGCTTAATCCCGCCGACAGGAAAGCGGCGGATGTGGCCAAATTCGGCTCCAGCGCCAAAATGAAGCGGCCCGCCCAGCCGGAAGAACTTGCGCCAGCCTTTGTCTTTCTGGCCTCGCCGCATTGCTCAAGCTACATTACCGGAGAAATTCTGCCCGTTGTCGGTGGCTACTGAGCATGTCGTCTGAAAAACTGAACCGCGCGCTGACGCTGCCGCAGCTTTCTCTGCTGGGCGTGGGCACGATGGTGGGCGCCGGGATTTACTCCGTCATTGGCGCGGCTGCCGGAGAAGCCGGCACGAATTTATGGATCAGCTTTGTTCTGGCCGGGATTGCCGCCTTTCTGACGGTGCTCTCCTATGCAGAGCTTGCGTCGATGTTTCCCAAAGCAGGCGCGGAATATCAGTTTCTCAAACGCACATTCCCCCATCAGCCCCTGTTCGCATTCATGGCGGGATATCTCATCGCATTGAACGCGGCTGCGACCTCTGCAACGGTCGCCGTGGCCTTTGCGGGGTATCTCAATATTTTCATCCCCGCTCCCATTCTGCTGACGGCCTTTTTGCTGCTTCTCTTCTGCACCATCGTCAACATTGCGGGGATCCGCGAGTCCACATGGGTCAGCATCGGCATGATCATTATTGAAGTTTCAGGCCTGCTGCTCATCATCTGGACAGGGTTTTGGGACGGCACGCCGTCCCGCTCCTTTTCGCAACCGCCTGAATGGGGCAATGCCGCAGGTCTGTTCGCGGCGACCGCTCTCATCTTCTTCATCTATATCGGTTTCGAGGATGTGGTGAATTTGTCCGAAGAAGTGCGCAATCCCACCCAGACCGTGCCAAGGGCGCTGCTCATCAGCGTCGGCGTCACTTCCCTGCTTTACATTCTGGTGGCGGTCGCGCTGATCGCGCTGGATGCGCCCAATGATCTTGCGCGAAGCGATGCGCCGCTGAGCGACGCCATTGGCACCGTGTCCGCCTGGCGGGCGCAGGCGCTCGCTGTGGCCGCCCTTTTCGCAACCGCGAGCACAGCGCTTATCTCGCTCATCGCCATCAGCCGCATGCTGTTCGGCATGGCAAGGGAAGGAGACATGCCAAGACTTCTGTTCCGCACATGGACGGCGCGAAAGACGCCCTGGGTGGCGGCACTGGTGCTTTTCACGGCAGCCTGCCTGCTGCTGCCGCTGGGAGAGGTGAAGATTCTGGCGAGCGTTTCCTCCTTCGGCGTTTTGCTTGTCTTTGCTTCCGTGCAGCTTGCCGTGATCGCGTTGCGCTTTCTCCAACCTGACCTCAAGCGGCCCTTTCGCGTGCCGCTCGAGATCGGGCGCCTGCCCGTTCTGCCCGCGCTTGGCGCAACAATCAGCCTGGCGATCATCACACAGTTTGAAGGCGTGGTTTATCTGGTTGGTTTTGGCGCCCTGGCGTTTGGCCTTGCTGTTTATTTTCTCCGGCGGGCGGCGGCATGAGAATATCAGCGATCACGGGCAGGTGATCGGAAGCAAGCCTGCCTTCCTCATCCGTCCAGCTCCTGAGCAGCAGACCCACAGGCCGGCAATAAATCCGGTCGAGCGAGAAAAGCGGATAGCGGGCAGGGAACGTCTTGTGG
>Ga0182737_1002038_pt1 | contig 17692 bp, 11 predicted proteins | sample eDN5th30CBELigOP_FD_128878 | JGI IMG/M metagenome (GOLD analysis project Ga0182737, IMG submission 128878) | Enriched Organic Plus compost microbial communities from Emeryville, California, USA - eDNA 5th pass 30_C BE-Lig OP (version 2) (version 2) ...
GCACCGTCCGCCATCGGGGCGAGTCCAGCAGATGGTCCCAGACGGCGACCAATCCTTGCGGATCGGCCTGTTGCCCCGCTGCCAGGGCACCGGCGTATGCCAGGCTCGCCGGATCGGACAGCAGCTGCATCCGGCTGGCGGCGCCAAGCAGGCGCGCCGGCGCCTCGCAAGGCGCGTCGCAGCAGTAGAGCACCGCGTGCTCCAGCCCGGCCGGGCCGGTCGGTAGCGCACCCAGCGACGCGCCGCGCAGATGCACGGTGCCTTGCCGCGTCGCGAAGGCGTAGACCTCACCCACGTCCGCCTGTGCCAGCAGATGCAGCCCTCGCAGCAGCCGCGGTAGATCGGTGGTGGCCGCCTCCACGGAAGCCTTGGCCTCCACCAGCAGGCAGACATCCCAGGCGCCGGCCGGCTCCGCTGCCGCAGCGCGCCCTAGCAACACCGCGTCCCACTCGGTCTTGGCACGGTCCGGACTGCCCGGTATCGAGGCCGGCACGCGCATGGACGTCACGACGCGGTACGACGCCCTTGGCGCCTCCGTTTGGTTCAGTCGCTGCGCCAAGGCTTGCAGTGCCTGCGCGGCCAATGCCTCCACGGCGGCGCCACGCCGCTGCGCGGCCACACCTTGGGCCACGGCTCGGGGGCTGCCCGAGCGCGGGCCGTTCCTGTCCCACAGGCATTGGTACCGGCGCACGAGCGCATCCTCGGCCAGGGCATCGAGGCGTTCCAGGCGTGCCAACGCGGGATCATCCCGTAGTTGCGCCAAGCGGTGGCTACCAGCTGGCGCGTCGCCGTCGACCAACGGCATGGCAAGCAGGCACAGCGCCGCGGCGCGAACGTCTTGCCACGAGGCCGACGCGGCGGACGCATGCAACTGCGCCAACGCCGCGCGTTGCGGCCCGGCAGGCACCCGCTGCTGTCGGGCTGGATGAGCGACACGATTGACCGCCATGCGGACCTGGCGGCGATCCTGGTCGGCGTGCGCCGCCAACGAGGCATACTCGCGTACGTGTGCGACGCGATGCCGCAGCTCCATGGCCTGGAACACCGGATCGCCCGCCTCCCCGTCCCGCATCGCGTCGCGGATCATGCGCGCCAGCGCCTCGATGAAATGACGCTTGACCTGCGGATCGGGAACCGAGCCGCTTGCGAGCGCCTCGCGCGCCTGCTCGATCGCCAACGCAAGGGCGCTGGCGGGGTCGCCGCGCAGCCCTGCGCCGGACGGAGCAGTCAGCGGCGGCAGGCGATAGCGGCGCGCGACGCTACGCAGCGTTTCGTCCAGCAATGGCGGAAGCGATGGCGACGACATCGGCAAAGGCAGGCAACGGAGCAGCTGACTGGCGACAATACTGTAAGCGTTTGATTTTATTCTGCGGACCGCGCGCGTCGAGTCCATGGCGGCGTGCACTGCATGCTTCTCGCGTCTCCGATCGCGACCGACCGACACAGACAGTATCTTCCGTTCAATGTTCGCCCGCAGCATGGCTGGCAGCATGGGGGGAATGCAAGCTGCGCCCAACCACGTGCCTTCAGGAGGCCCTCATGCCGCTCACTGCCTTCGCGATCAACTGCACCCTGAAACCCTCTCCCGCCCCCTCTTCTTGCGACCTGCTGTTGCGCCAGGTGGCCCAAGCCCTGCAACACCATAGCGTCGCCATGGAGATCGTGCGGGTGGCCGACTGCAACATCAAGCCCGGCGTGCGCTCCGACGAAGGCGTGGGCGACGATTGGCCCGGCATCCGCCGTAAGATCCTCGCGGCCGATATCTTCATCTTGGGCACGCCCATCTGGCTGGGCCATCCGAGCAGCCTGTGCCAGCGCGTGCTGGAGCGCATGGACGCCTTCCTTGGCGAGACGGACGACGCGGGCCGGATGGTCTCATACGACCGCGTCGGCGGCGTGGCGGTGGTGGGCAACGAGGACGGGGCCCACCACGTCAGTGCAGAACTGTTCCAGGGTTTGAACGATGTCGGCTTCACGCTGCCAGCCAGTGCTGTCACCTATTGGGTCGGCGAAGCCATGCACGGCACCGACTACCAGGACTTGCCGAAGACCCCGGAAAAGACCGGAAAAGCCACCGAGGGGCTGGCCGCGAACTGCGTGCACCTTGCGGGTCTGCTGCAGCGCCATCGCTACCCGGCCGCGGGGTAAGCTGCGCGCGCCCCGGTCAGCGGCAGGCCGGCCCCGTACGCGCGGTGACCGCAGGGACCTCCTCACGCGTATTACCCGCCAGCCGGCGGATCTTCTGCGCCAGCTCGGGCGTGGCGGGCTCATAGCTGTAGCAGTACGGCGGCGCCGGCACCGCTTCGGGGCGGTAATCCTTAAGCACCGGCCTGGCGTCGCCCAGATATAGGTTGTCCTTCAGGCGCAGAAACGCCTTGTAATCGCGCGTGTACCCATACTGGTCCTTCGAGCGCTGGTAATGGCGGCGGTCGGATTCGCCGTTGGGCAGTGCGCTTCTGGCGGGCGCGCCCGGAATGTAGTGGCAGTAGTTGACGTTGATGCGTTCGACCGTGGGATAGAACTCCGGCTCGGTGCAGGCGCGCTGCGCCGCGTTGCTGAACATGTTGCCCTCGAGCAGCGCACGCGCCTGCAGGCTGAAGCTCATCCCATAGAAGTCCCAGTTCTCCACCAGATTGTTGAACAGATGGAATGTGCCGAACTGCGCGCGCGGATTGCGCTGAACCGTGTTCAGGAAATAATTGTGGTGCAGCGTCACCCGCGCGATCGAATCCCGGTCGTAGTTGCGGAACAGGTTCTTCGACGTGATGTTGTTGAGCAGCATGACCTTGTTGGAGTCATGGAACTTGTTCCATGACACCGTGACGTCGGTGGAGCCGTTCTTCACGTTCAGCAGCCGATCCGAGAACCGCGAGAGATCCATATGGTCGACCCACACGTCGCGGCTACCATTGGCGACGTTGACGGCCTGAGTCAACCTGGTCAGGCGCCCGTCTATTGTCAGGTGCGTCAGGATGACGTTGCTGCTGCCGTACACCCCCAGCCCGTCGTCGATCAGCGTGACACGCTTTCCGCGCCCGTCGATCGTGACGTTCGACGGCACGCGCAGCTGCGAGGCCAGCACGATCGTCATGTCCGACGCGAAACGGATCCATGTCGGCCCTTTCCCTTTTGCCTGCTTCAGCGCTGCCCGCAAGGTTCCCGGACCGCTGTCCTGGTCGGACGTGACGTCGACAAACCGTCCTCCCAGCCCGCCAGTGGCTTTCTGGCCATAGCCCTCACGCTGCTGCAGCAGCGACGCGACAGACGGGCACTGCGCGTCGGGGATGGCACAGGCCTCGTGCGCGGCGGCCGCGCCGCCATACCAAACCGCGAAAGCAAGCAGCAGCCAGCGCATCATGCCTCTCCTATTGCTGCGCGGAACGATCGCCCGGCTTCACATGGCGCCAGATGCCACCGCTCATGCGCAGGTTCTCCGGCGGACCGGCCAAGTGCTCCCGAAGCCGCTGGAAATAGGCCTGCTGCCACCGCTGGGCGTACGCCTCGGCGTCTTCGCCGGGGGCAGCTTCGGGCAGCATTTCCAGCGTATAGGTCACGCGGCCATCCTCCCAGCGCGGCGCGTAGAACACCGACGGTACGCGCAGGCGGTGCGCCATGTGGGAGGCGAAGCTGGAGTACGTCACTTCCTGGCCTTCGAACACCGTTCGTGGCGCGGCCGGATTCGCCGCGCCGTCCACGGCCAGGCACAGCACATAGCCCGAGCCCAGCGCCCGCATGCAGGCCTTGGCGACCTGCGCCTCGGTCTGGTCGGCGGTGGAAATCAGTGCGTCGGCGTAACTAGTATTGGCGATCTTCGGGGCGGTGGCCAGCCAGCGCGACGGAATGCCCACCAGTTCCAGCGCCATCAGTCCGGCATACATGGGGCCGACGTGCGCCGTGGCCACCACGACACCCCGGCCGGCCGCCAGCAACGGAGCAAAGAAGCGCTCTCCGCGGTCCAGGTCGCCCAGCAACTGCATGGCCTCTTCGACCCGCTCCTCGCGGCATTCCAACCAGTCGAACAGCAGATGATCCACCAGGTGTCCCCAGCGCGCCGCACGCTCCCATTGCGCGCGGTCGGCATCGGCGTTGCCGCGCAGCGACCAGGCCCAATCGAAACGGGCCCGCGGGATCGGCGCGCTATCGAGCCGCTCCTCCAGCTGGGCCAAGGCCTGCTGAAACGTCTCCGGCAGCCGCGTGCTCCGCGCAGCCACGTACCGCTGAAACAGCGCTTCGGCGTCTTGCGGCCGCCCTGCCTGGGACAGCGCAGCGATGGCGGACCGTTGCCACATCATCTTTTCGGGAGATTTCTCCAGCAGTTTCTCGAACTGCTCGGCGGCCTCGGCATACTGCAGCGAATAGCGCAGCGCACGCGCGTAGAGCGCGCGGGTCTGTTCCAGCTCGGGCGCCAGCTCGAGGGCCTGCTTCAGCGGCACGGTGGCCTCGCGATACCGACCGGCGCGCAACAGGGTTTCGCCATACAGGGACAACAGGCGTACGTCCGACGGCGAGGCCTTCAGGCCCGCTTCGAAATGGGCCAGCGCGTGCACCTTGCGATCGTCCTCGGTACCGCGCCGCAGGTGGGAAAGCCCGAGCGAGGTGCGCAATGCCGGGGAATCGTGGCCCGAGGCCAGCGCCGCCCGCCCCAGGTCAATGGCGCCCTGCGCCCTCTCGTCCTCCAGCAGGGCCCGCACGGCCGAGGCGGCCACGCGTTCGTTCGGTAACTGGTCGGCCTCCAGGGCCATCGCCATGCGCGCGGCCTCGGCGGTATCCCCGTTGCGGACGAATGCCAGCATCCAGAAGTAAGCTTCGTCGGGGGCGTGGGCCGCCATGCCGGCGGTCGCGCGTGCGATCGCCGCCGCATCGGCCGGCTTGCCGGCCTGCAGACGCAATTGGATGCGCGCGGCGTGCAGCGCGGCGGCATCCGGCGCAATGGCCGCCGCGGCATCGATCTCGTCGATGGCCCGCTCCCACTGCCGCGTCCGTCCCAGCAGGCTGGCCAGCAGGCGGCGCTCTTCGGTGCGCGACGGATAGGTGCGCACCAGCACCTCCACGGCGGCGATCGCGGCCGGAAACTTGCCCTCCCGCACGAATGGCGACACCAGCAGCCGCCGGACATCGCCCCGGCCATCGGCGGACTGTATCAGCGCCGCGTCCAGCGCGTCCATGGCGCTGACGGGGTCCGCCGCGCTACGAATGCGCTCGATGGCTTCTCGCAACTGCGTAACGGCGTCGGTTGCCTCGCCGCGTCGTTCCATGACGGTCTCAACCATGACGCAACCCCCTCAACAGCGCCAGCGCGACGCGGACGATGAACATGAGCACGAAACCCAGGGCCAGGGCTTCCAGCAGCAGCACCCGGGTGCGCGGGCTGCTGGGCCGGTCCGTCGGCACCGGCTGCGCGATGATGGACAGGTACCGCTGCAAGCGCAGGGTGTCGGAAAAGGCCTGCTGATACGATTGCTGCGCCATGGTCAGGTTCGAATCCGCAAAGGCCTGGGCATTCCTCAGCGACTCGTACGACTTGAGCAGCTTCGCTTCCGTATTGCCCTTGCCGCTCAGGCGCTCGCGCACGTCGCCAATGCGCTTCTGCAGCGCAACCACCTGCATCCTGGCCGGCCGCAGCATGGGATGATCCTTGTTCCCCAGCGCCCGGATCTTGTCCAGGTTGATCTGGGCGGTGTTCAGCTCCGCCTCGAGTTGGCTGGAAAGGTTGAGCAGCATCGTCACCGTGGCCGTCGGGTCGATGTTGCCGTGGGTCGTGCGCCATGCCGTCAGCGCGTCCCGGGCCTCCAGCGCCTTCTGCTCCGCGCGCCGCACCGATTCCTCGCTCACTTTCAGCTTGTCGGAAACGCCCTTGCCATTCATGCGATTGACGAAGTCTTCCGCCAGGTTGAGCAGCTCCTTCGAGATCATCGCCGCATCCTCCGGCGAGAACGCGCTTACCCGCAGCACGTCGATCTGCTCCAGCGCATTGAAGGACACGTCGACCGCAGACAAATAGGCGCGGTAGAGCGCATCCTCGCTCGCGTCCTCGGACAGCCGGTTGGCGGGATCCAGGCCGTCGTGGACCAGGTAGCGGCGCAAGCCGATCTTCTCGTCGAGCTGGCGCATGCAGTCGCGCGATCTCAGGAACTCGCTGACCGCCCATCCATCCACGAAACCTCCCAGCATCCCTGGCATGTTCCCCGTGGTCAGCAACGTGCCCGCGCCCCCGCCGGCCCCGGGTTGCTGGCCGGAAGCCGATTGCACGAAAAAGCGCGACTCGGCCTCGTAGCGTGGCGTGGCGATGCACAGCACATAGACCAGCGCGACGATCACCGGCGCGACGACGATCGCCGCGTTGATCCAGCGCTGCCGGCGGCGATTGCGCAGCGCCGCCTGGCGCTCGCGGTGGCGGCGCTCGATCTCGGAACCGCCCTCAGAGGCCGAGCTGGCTCTCCGCGAATCCGGTTGCGGAGTAGTCTTCCCCTGCGCTGCCGGATTCACTTCGGGTTCCCCTGGGTGGAAACCTGCTGATGCACCGGTCGAGGTCGTCGTCGATTCGGAGGGTGCTTTGCTCATAAACTAAGCCTTTGAAGCAGTAATCCGCCAGCTGGTTCTGGCGATAACTGGAAAAAATCAGCGTCCGGCCCACCAGCCGCTCCTCGAACAACGCCTGCCAGAGACGGGTAAAGCGGCAGGGTTCGAATGGAATGGAGCCTTCGATCACATAGACGTCGAAGGCGGGCGCCAGGGCCAACGCAAACGAGAACTCCTGCCGCAGATAGAGCGGCCAATGCTCCATGGGCCTGGCCAGGACCTGGGGATCGCTGACGAGGTCCGCCACCAGGTCGACCGTGGCATCCGCATCCAGCCCGTACACCTCGCTGACGAACTCGATCATGCGCAGGCCGTTCGCCTTGCCCCGGATGAAGCCCTGCCGCCCGATCGCCCACGACACGCTGCCGTCGTGCCGGACAAAGCCGTGCCGTGGCGGACGCAGGCGGCACAGCACGTCGATGAGCTGGCGATGGAGTTCCGGCGTGGGCGACAGCAGCGCATAGCGCCCGACGGGGATGTCGAGATCGACGCCGGCAAGCAGGGGCTGCCTCCTGCCGAAGGTATACGGATCGTCGGTAACGCCATTGAGATGGATCATTGCTGCCTCTCACATTGGCTGGACATTGCTGCGCGTCAGGCGCTCGGCCGCAAGGGCGGCCACCGCCAGGAACACCAGCGCCGTCAGGAAGTAGCTCAGGCTGGCATCGTGCGACGTGTAGCTGCTGAAGTACGCCGAGCGCAGCAGCTGCAGGCCGTGCGCAAACGGCGACCAGAGAACCCAGTGGCGCAGCTGCTCCGGCAGCTGCTCCGACACGAAGAACACACTGGCGAACAGTTGCAGGCACCGCTCGATGACCGGCGCAAGGCGCAGGAAGAAATGCCATACCGAGGCAATGGAGCCGAACAGCACGCCCATGGCCGCACCGCAGAGGCCCATCAGCACCACGTAAAGCATGAATCCCAGCCAGCTTATCGGCAGCGTGATGAGGTCCAGCGCGTGGCCGGCGCTGATCAGCACCAGGAACACCGTCAGGTACACCGACACGTAGATGCTTGCCTGCACCAACGCCCCCATCAGCGGCGTCACCCCCTGGAAATTCAGCATTCCCCGGGCCGCGACATAGCTGGTGCTGCTGCGGAACACGATCTGGCGGAACATGATCCAGGTGGTCGCCCCCAGCAGCGCGAACGTAGGCACGTCCATCCCCAGGATGAAGTGCGTGCCCATGATGAAGTACAGCGAGGAAATCAGCGTAAGCAGCACCACCGGGCCGACCAGCGCCCAGAACAGGGCGATCCGGCTTTCGCCCTGCATCACATGCAGCTGATAGACGATCATCGGCAACAACGTGCGCAAGTACGGCCTGCCGTCCTCGTCGACGTCGCGCCGGCGATACCCTTCGTGCAGCACACGCAGGCGTTCGCGCAGCACCTCCAGGTCCCGCGCCTCGTCCTCGGGAAGCTCGAACTGCAGCGCGATGTCGTTGCGCGAGGCGTGGCGGCGCGCGCTTTTCGCCTCCTCGAGCTGGCGTCGGTGCTCGCGCCGCTGGTGCGCCGCGCGCAGGCGCTCGTCTTCCGCCAGCAGCTTGGCCGGCAGGTAGCCGGCCTCGAACACCGCAACGCCCGCACGGATGTCCGTTTCCAGCAGGCGCACGATGATGCGCAGGCGCCGCCGGGAGAAGTCGGCAAGCGTATCCTCCAGGCCGCGGCGCGCGATCTCGCCTTCCAGTTCCTCCTGGACCGCCTCGTACACTGCCCGCCGCGCCGCCACCGAGTCGTGCGGCTCGCCCTGCAGCCGCGCAAGCAGGGGTCTGAAGAGGACGGTGGGCGAGGACCCGGCATCGAACAGCGCGGCCGGGTCCAGCCGCCACGCGGCAACGCCGGCGCCTACGGTGTAGTTTCGGTCCTGCCGACGCTTGCGCCAGCCCTTGATCCGGTCCTCATTGCTCATCGACGGGCTATTGGTTGATGACCGAGCTTGAGCCGGAGTCGCTGTCGATGGCCCGCGTGGCGCTGAAGCCCGCGCTCATCGTCACCCGGAATGCGGACAGTACCTTCTGCACCTGGGTGAACGGCGCATCGGAGATGTAGATCGCCTCCCCTTCCCGGACCGTGAACTGGCGCGCCAGCGCCACCTGTTCCGGCCGCGTCAGGTCGAACTGGTAGACCACCGGCAGGCTGTCCGGCCCGCCATCGACGCCGGCCTTCGCGGGGGTGAACAGAAACACGGAACGCGGGTCCGCCGTCTTGTCATCCAGGCCCCTGGCATCGCCCAGGGCGTCCAGCACACTGTAGTTGCGCTTGCTGATGGCCACGCGCCCCTGGTTGCCCGCCGCGCCCAGCACCGTCAGGTATTCGCGCGCCTCGTGCGCGGTAATGACATCGCCCGCGCGCAGCAGAATGTCGTTATCCTGGTTGCGGTAGATGTCCGACAGCCGCACCGAGGCCAGCTCGGTCCCGCGGCGAAGCGTAATCACCAGCTGCTCCGGATTGGTCTGCACCGGCGCGGCCAGCGCCAGCGCGCTGCTCAAGCGTTGCGTGGTCTGGGTGATGGGATACATGCCGGGCTTGGTAAGGTTGCCCTGCACGGTCACCATCTGGCCACGCGCATCGGCCCGGGTCACGCTTACATCCGAACCCACGATGAGCTTGCTGAGCCGGGCGACCACCGCGTCATGTAGCTGGTCCAGCGTCAGGCCGGCGGCCCGGAACTTCCCCAGCATGGGCAGGTACAGCATGCCCTTTCGGTCTATCTGGTGATTCCCCAGGTCGCTCACCCCTTCGGGATTGGCCGCGAACACGCCCAGCCCGTCGCGCTCCCACACCCTGACGTTGATGCCGTCGCCGGGAACCAGGCGATCGAAGTCGGCATGGCTCAATTCACGATAGTGCGTCGGAAAATCCGCGACGGCCGGCACGTTGCTCGCCCGTGCGAGTTCGGGCGAAGCCGGCAGGATCACGACGTCCTTGGCGTCGTTCGCCGAGGTCATTTCCCTTAGCATCGGACCGGAACGCGGCAACTGGCATCCGGCCAACGACACGGTGGCAAGCAGCAGCATGGTACGGGCCGCCTTACGCCGCAGGCCCCATGCCAGGACATTCCTTTGCATGAAGAACAGGACCTCCAGGATCACCGAAAAGTAGCCGTGCAATCAGGCCTCCATCAGGCGCATGGGCGCGCTGCCGAAGGACTCGTCGTTCTTCGACGTGCCCATGAGCGTCACGCACAGGCTCAGGAACTTGCCAAGCATCGCGTTCAGCGAGAACAGCTCCCGCGCCCGCTGGCGGCTGTGCTGCTTCAACACCTCGTTGCCACGCATCAGGTCGACCATCGACTCGATCTTCTCGCACGCCTCGTTCAGGTCGGGATGGTCGACGTCGCCCAGCAGATGGCCCGTCAGGTTCTCGACGAAGCACTCGCCCGCGCCGCCTGCAGGGGTAGACACGACGGGGACGCCAAGCAGCTGCGCCTCGATCAGCACGTTTGGCAGGCCCTCATAGCGCGAGAGCAGCACCTTCACGTCCATCTGCGAATACCAGTAGCCGACGTGGTTCGACAGGCCGACGAACATCAACCGCTCGGTCACGCCCAGCTCGTCCGCCAGCGCCACCATGTTGTCGAGCAATCGCCCGTCGCCCACGATGAAGAAGCGCGCCTTCGGCCGTCGCTTCAAGTATTGCGCCGCCAACTTGATCCACAGCTGCGGCCGCTTGTCGGGTTCCATGCGGAACACGCCGCCGATCGTCTCCGTGGCGTCGGCCGTGCATGCCTGGAAGGCATTCCATTTCTTCTCGTCTTCGGGCGAAGTGCCTGTCGGAAGCTCGGGTACGCCGTTGTAAAGAATATGGAAGCGCTCCAGCGGGATGTCCAGCCATTGCGCATATTCCTGCGCGGCCGTGCGGCTGTTGCTGACGAAATGCACGCCCGGGACCTGCGCCAACGCCCGGTACAGCACCGGATACTCTTCGCGGTAGCGGTCCTTGCGGATGTTCGGCGGCAGCCCGCGAAACACCAGGTGTATGGTCGGAACACCGGCAAGCAACGCTGCCAGCGCACCGAACAGGCACGTTCCGTCCTGCCACAAGCTGACGACATCAAATGCGTTGGCGCGCAGCATGGGGGCCAGGCGCGTAACGCCATAGTGAACAGGAGGCGGCAGTTGCTCCAGCAGGCGACCCAGCGCGGGATCCACCACCTGCTGGTGCGAGGCCGAGATCGGGGGCAGGCCGTTGATTTCCGTGACCGGGATCTTCGCCTCGGCCAGTACGGGCAGGAAAAAATCCAGCCCTTGCTTCTTTGCAGATCCCGCTGGCTCGGTGTGCTGCTTCACCAGCACCTCCACCTTCTCCGGCCGCACCTGCATGGACGCCGGGTGGCGGTCGGGGCGGGTCGCCATGCGCTGCAGCTCTCCGGCCAGGCGCGTCAGCTGCCGTTCAGCGCCGCCGGGGCCGAGACTGCCGGTGACCAGCGCGATGGAGACGGCGTTCTGCGGCGGCTGTTCGGCGATTTCCCGATTCCTGAAATGCAGGATCGCATGCTTCATCGAGAGGATGCGGATGTCCTGCCCCGCAAGTTCCTGGTCCGGATCGAAACTTCGGTAGAACGCATAGTCGCTGGCCAGGCTGCTGGCCAGCTCCGCCGCCTTGCTGCCGGGGACCAGCAGGCTGACCACGGGCTTGATGACGTCGTACGCGTCGGCCAGCAGCCCGCGCTTGCGCAGGCGCTTGGCAAACTCGACGCGCATGTTGCGGTCGCCATGGCGCGCGATCAGGGCGCGGAACAACGCATCGGATTGCTCGTGCGCACGGATGTCGCTAAGCAGTCTGGCCCGCGCGAACAACCGGTCCGGATTGTCGGTGGACTCGGGCAGATAGTGGTCGACCAGTTCCAGCGCCTCGTCGACATGCCTGTTCTTGACCAGGCGCGAGGCGCAATAGCGCACGATCTGCAAGTCCTCGGGGCACTCCTGCAGCAGCGCCGACCATTGCTCGAACATGCCCTCGTTGTAGCCGGCCGCTTCTTTCAGCCGCAGCAGAAGGAAGCGGACTTTCGGGTCCGCCATGTGGTCGCCGGCCACGGCCTGCGCCCGGGACAGATTGGCCTGCGCCTGCTGCACCCGGCCCGAGGCCGAGACGATCTCCTCCAGCTGGGCGTGGACCCGCGCCAGCTGGGCTGTCTCGTCCGCCTCGGCCTGCTCGGTATCGAGTCGATAGGCCATCATGCCGCCTTCCTGCGGCTGGCCTTCTCGATCCAGGCCTGGCATCTCTGGATGTAATGGTCGAACTGCTCCGGATTATCCGAGCGGTCCTTGAGCAATTGCCAATAGGGCAAAGCCTGCTCGAAGCGATGCAGGCGCATCGCGCCGACGGCCGCCGCGCGCAGGCCGACGGGATCGTCGGGAACCAGCTGCAGGATTTTCTCGCCCAGGGAAAGGCGCTCGCCCGCGCTGGACGGATCCAGCGCACGCACTTCCGCATACAGCACGCCGAGCAGGCGCCGCTTTTCCTGGGCGACTTCCGACATCTCGGGCCACGACTGCCCGACCCGTTCCAGCAGGTTCCAGGCGCCACGATGGTCGCCCGCAGCCAGCATCTCGCGGGCGCCGCGGATCGAACGCGGCCCCAGCCGGCCCAGCTGGCGTTGCGCTTCGTCCTTCGCGTTCTGGTCGGCTGACGGATGGGCGCGCACCGCGTTGTAGGCGTCGATGGCTTCGCCGAACCAGCCCCCGTTGAACGCGGCCCGGGCGAAGAAAAGCTGCGTGTTGAACTGGGCCGATTCGCCGGCCGCCGCCCGCTGCAGGTGCCGCATAGCAGTCTGCTTGTCGCCCAGCGCGTCCGCGGCGCGGCCACGCATGGCATCGAGTTCGGGGAAATCGACACGGGCATCCAGCGCGATGTCCGTGAGCTCGATCACCTCTTTATGGTTGCCTGCCACCAGCGCGGCGCGCACGGCCAGGCGCATCGCGCGTTCGAACGCCCGCAGCGCCCGCCTGCCTGCCAGCGCGTCCGGATCAAGCATCCGATGGGCGCAGATCCTCTCGGCCGCATCGCGCAGGCGCCCTTCGTCCAGCGCGCGGGTGCCCTCCTCGGCCCACGCCGACGATTGTGCGTCCAGCCATGCGCGCGCCTCGTCGTGCTCGCTGTTGACCAATCCGACGGATACCGCCAGCGCGGCCGCAGCCACCATGGCGCCCCGCCACGACGCTTCCTTGACGAGTTCCAGCGCTTCCATGTCCGTCAGCGCGGGGGACTCCGACGCCAGGGCGCGCAGCGCGGCGCGGTCGCCCGCCATCAGCCGGTCGCGCCACAGCACGGCGAAGCCCCGTCCATAAGCGGGCAACGCGGCGCGCACCTCGTTGACCCACCGCAGCACGGCCGGCATGTCGCCGCTTGCCTGCAGCATCGACAGCACCGTATCGGCCGCCTCCCGCGCGTGGGCGTCGTCGGGAGACGAAATGCGGAACACCTGTTTCCACTTGGCCAGCGCCTCGTCCCCGTGGCCCAGATGGCCTGCGGAGATCGCCGCGATCCGCACGATTTCCGGAGTTTCCTTCTCGTCGCCCAGCAGCCCGGCCGCCAGCGAGTACGCCAGATCATGGCGACCCAGCTTGAAATGGCTGCGCATCAGGATCTGTTCCGCCTTGCTACCCGTGGCCACCGCGCCATCCGCATTCTCCAGCAGGGCGATCGCGCCTTCATAGTCGCCCAGCTCTTCCTGCATGCGGGCCATCAGTTGCACGTGATCGGGCAGCCCGGAGTATCTGCGCAGCACGTCGCGCACGCGGCGCGAGGCCTCGCGCAGCTCGCCCGACTCCCACAGCTTCTCGATGCGCTCGGCGCTTTCGTCGGCCGTCAGCTTGGCGGCGGAGGACGGCGACGTGGACGCCCCGATCCTGGGACGCATGTAGAGCTTGTACCAATCGGCGCACAGGCGTTCCGCAAAGCGTTCCGTGTAGTGCGTGAGGTCCAGCCCGCCGTCTTCCAGCGCGTCGGGCTGCCCGATCTTGTTCATCAGCGGCGTGGGATCGTAGCAAGGCACGCCGATGCGCTGCGCGGCGGCGTCCACGGCGGCGATAAGCTGCTGCCGCTGGTCGATCGGTGCATTGTCGGGCGTCAGGGCGTTGACGTGCGTGACGAAAACAACCTTGTCCTTGCCCAGCAGGTCGACCAGCTGGCGCATTTCACCTTCGATCTCTTCGTCCGACAGGTCGCGCCGCAGAATGCGGACCAGGAGCGCCTGGTCATCCGCGGGCAGGCTGGTGAAGACGGGGTCCTTCTCCAGCTGCGCGCGCCGCTCGGCCAGCCGTTCGGGCACGGCCAGGGACCAGAACATCCGGGTGCGCGTGCGATCGGCGAAGAACTCGCTGAAATAGCGTCCCAGGTAATTGGACTGGATGGGATGGCCGTCGATGGTCAGCAGTTTGCGCGACGACAGCTCAATCATGTACAGATCGGCCGGCGCATGGGTGCCACGACGGGCCCTCTGGCCGATGGACGGCCGGAAAATCAGCGGCTGGACGTCGGCGGGAATGTCCTGCTTGCCGAACATGAAGCGCGCCTGTTGCAGCGCCTCGGCGGTGGTGTGCACGAAACCGTAGTTGCGCGCGAGCTGAAGCTTGATCGGATAACGCGCCACGGCGTCGCGCAGCGGCGTATGGATCCGGCAGGTACCGATGGGAGCGATGGTAAATGCAGCCATATTCAGGGTCACCTTTAAAGGGTGGATTGACAACCTGAACTTAGAGAGTCCAGTACAAGAGATCGGACGGAAGCCGGCTGCTATCGAGCACGGACTTCAGGTCGCACACCATGCCGCCGCCCTTGACGAGTTCCGGCAGGTCCGTCCAGATGGATTCCATGGTTTGGCGATGCGGGACGGCAAGGACCAGGACGTCCAGGTTATTGAAGTCCTTTCTGTCCACGAGCTTGATGCCGTACTCGTGCGCCATCTGCTCGGCATCCACCATGGGGTCGCAGGCGATCGGCGTAATGCCGTAGTCGCCGAGCGCCCGATAAAGATCGACGACCTTCGAATTGCGGATGTCGGGAACGTTCTCCTTGAACGTCATCCCCAGGATGCCCACCTTGATCGACGAATGCAGGCGCCCGTTGCGGGCCAGCACCTGGACCACGCGCGAGGCGACGTGCCCCGCCATGCCGTCATTGATCCGGCGCCCCGACAGGATGACCTCGGGGTGGTAGCCCAGCTCCTGCGCCTTCGACGTCAGGTAGTACGGATCGACGCCGATGCAGTGGCCGCCCACCAGGCCAGGCGAAAAGCGCAGGAAATTCCATTTGGTTCCCGCCGCCGCCAGAACCTCGGAAGTGCGGATGCCGACCAGGTTGCAGATTTTCGACATCTCGTTCATCAACGCGATATTGATGTCGCGCTGGGTATTTTCGAGAACCTTCGCGGCCTCGGCCACCTTAATCGAGGAAGCACGATGAACGCCCGCCTCGATAATCTTTTCGTAAACCCCAGCGATTATCTCCAGCGATTCCGAATCCTGTCCGGAAACGATTTTGACGATTTTCTCAAGCGGATGGTCCCTGTCGCCCGGATTAATCCGTTCCGGGCTATAACCCAATTTGAAATCGACACCGCAGCGCAGGCCCGAGGCCTTTTCCAGCTCCGGCCCGCAGATTTCCTCGGTTGCCCCGGGATGGACCGTGGACTCGAATACCACGATGCTGCCGCGGCGCAGCACGGGCCCGATCGATTGGCAGGCGCGTACCAGCAGCGAGAAGTCCGGGTTGCACTTGTCATCGACCGGCGTCGGAACGGCAACCACGAAGAAATCGCAGCCCTCCAGGTCCGTCACGGTATCCGTCACGCGCAGCGACGAGTCCAGCAGGACATGGCGCTCGATCTCGCCGGTCCAGTCGTCCCCCTCTTTCAGGCGCGCGACACGCCGCTTGTCCACGTCGAAACCAATGACGTCAAAGCGCCTGGCCAGCGCCACGGCGACCGGCAGGCCTACATATCCCAGGCCACACACTGCGATTCTCTTTACCACTGCTGCCTCACTGTCTGTCACCGTGCCGGCGAACACAAAAAAATCGACGCCCATGGGCGAGCCGACACAACGGCGCCCGTTCTGTCTCGTTTGACCCAGGGGAGTAGATGATTGACGGGAACATCTGCAAACCGCCTGATACGGTTGCAAACGCTCCAGCCGCCGAACGCGTCGGCCAATGAATCCTAGACGCAAGGATCGGCAATGATCTTTCCAAAGTTTTTCATTACTGTGGAAATGAATCAGTGGTGCCTAGTGGCGTTGCCGGGTGTGTGCGGCAATGAATTACATTCATTACAGGGAACGCAACACACCCCCATCCTTCACTTATTTTCAAACATGTAGAAGCGTGTCATTTGGTCCGCTTTAATATAAATGAAAGGAATATGAATATTTCTGGCATTCCCCATGCCGATAGCGCTGATAAATCTTCCCGCAGCCTTTTTATTAATTGGCCCCTGTGGATTGTGCCTATGGATTTGTATCGGCGGCTGGTTGGGTAGGCGCCCTTTCGCCAGAGCGCTGAATTTCCGCCTCCAGCGCGACACCGCCCGTGTCCTCCGTACGTGGGGTCTTAGATGTATACAAAAATTGTGCATCATTGTTTAATAGCGCATCCCCGTTCTGACCCGAGGCCTTTGCCGCCATGACACCCGAATGCACACTGCAGGCCGCCAATCAGGTACTGGCGCGCGCGGATGCGCTCGCCCGGCACACCGACGTGCCCGGCGAACTGACATGCACCTGCTTGGGTCGCGCCCACCTGGCCGTCGCCGATCAATTGGCCGCCTGGATGCGCGAGGCTGGCTTCGACACCGTACACATCGATGCGATCGGCAACGTGGTAGGCCGCTACCTGGCCCGCCCAGGACATGCATCCTCCGAACGCCTGGCCACGGGCAGCCACTACGACACCGTGCGCAATGGCGGCAAGTACGATGGCAGGCTCGGCATTCTCATGGGCATCGGCCTGGTCGCCGAACTTGCGCAGCGTGGGCAGCGACTGCGCCACGACCTCGAGGTCGTCGCCTTCTCCGACGAAGAAGGTGTGCGATTCGGCAGCACGTTCCTGGGCTCGTCGGCCTATGCTGGCCGGTTCGACCCCGCGCTGCTGGAGCGAGCCGACGCCCAGGGCGTCACGCTGCGGACGGCCCTGGTCGAAGCCGGTCGCGATCCGGCAGCCATCGCACGCGCCGGCGTCGAACGCCCTCTGGCCCACTATTTCGAGATCCATATCGAACAGGGACCGGTGCTGCTGAACCTGGACGTGCCGGTAGGCGTGGTCACTGCCATAGCCGGCAGCGTGCGGCGACGGCTGACGATCACGGGCCAGGCCAGTCACGCCGGCACGACACCCATGCACTTGCGCCGCGATGCGGCCTGCGCGGCGGCCGAGATCGCTCTTTATGTGGAGTCGCGCTGCAGCGGCGTTGCCGGGCTGGTCGGCACGGTAGGGCAACTCGAGGTGCCGGGCGGCTCCGTCAACGTCGTGCCGGGCGCATGCCACCTCAGCCTCGACGTGCGGGCCGCCGAGGACACGCTGCGGGATGCCGCGCTGGCGGATATCGAGGCAAGCATCGCGCGGATCTGCGAGAAGCGCGCCGTGACGTGGCAGTCCCAGGAGCTGCTACGCGCGCCGGCGGTGGCCTGCGAAGCGGCAGGCCGCTCCGCCTGGCGCGAGGCGATCGCCCACCGGCATCTGCCGGTGCATGAACTGCTGTCCGGCGCCGGCCACGATGCCATGATGATCGCGGCGATCGCGCCCGTCAGCATGCTGTTCGTGCGCTGCGGGGCCGGAGGCATCAGCCATAACCCGCTGGAGACCGTAGAGGTCCGCGACGTCGCAGCAGCTTTTGGCGTCGCCCATGCGTTCCTGACGGCACGGCACGCCTGAATGCGCGGCGCGCGCCTCGGACGAAGGCCTGCCGGAGAAGTGCGCTACGCCATGAGGTCGGCCAGGGCCAGCGCCACCACACGCGTGGCTCGCGCGAGATCGTTCAGCCGCAGATTCTCGTCCGAGTTGTGCCCGCGCGCTTCCATGAGCGTGGCCGGGCCAGCGCCATATAGCACCGTGGGCACGCCGGCCAGCGCGTAGTGACGCGCATCGGTGTACAGGGGCACGCCGTGCACCGGGA
>Ga0182737_1002040_pt1 | contig 17684 bp, 8 predicted proteins | sample eDN5th30CBELigOP_FD_128878 | JGI IMG/M metagenome (GOLD analysis project Ga0182737, IMG submission 128878) | Enriched Organic Plus compost microbial communities from Emeryville, California, USA - eDNA 5th pass 30_C BE-Lig OP (version 2) (version 2) ...
AAGCAGCGTTGGTCATCGGAATGGATGAGTTGACCGCAGCATGGCCTTCATGGCGTGAATTTTTTACGGTATGGGGAGATGGTCGGCTGGACATTAATGAAGCATCACCTGAAGTTATCTCCAGCGTTGCGAATGTCTCTCTTGAAACTGCACAGCGAATGGCTGCCCAGCGCGATGGGCCTGATGGGATACGCTATACGCTGGATGACACCCCGATCAAAAGCATGGAAGACGCTTTGGTAATGCTGGGGGTGGGTGGGACATTAGGTGAAGAGATGGGAAAGCTGATCACCCTGCAGGGAAGCACACGTAGGGTAATAAGTACAGGCAGGGTGGGAGATTACCAGCGTTCAATAACTGTAGTTATCGGCAGAAGCGGAGGTCAGGTGCAGATGCTGGACTGGAGGGAGACTATTCCAAATATTGAGTAAGTTTCTTATCTGCTAACTACAAGTTGGTATAGGCAGAGGCTGGAACGGCTTTAATATTACCGGTCGTTCCACGACGTAAAAGTGTGAAAGCACTGGAAAAAGAGACATTTGCCCTGTCCGTAGTGGCATCCCCTATCTGGCGCCATCCTGCACCAGATAGGTAGTAATAACTTACAAGAGCGCCGCTGCTATTGGTGAAAGAAATTATATCTGCTGTGGTTTCCGAGCCTTGCTGCAATTGAGAGGCAAGTCCGCTGTTGCCTAAGGTGGAACCGGTTGGGTAGACTGTATTAAATACAGAGGTGCTGCCTGTGCCAACACCGTAGAAAGTTGGAGTGGATCGGGTGAGCCCGGCTATCTTTAAGTTCAATGCCATTGTACTGTTTCTGACAATATAAACTCCGTCTATATGGTAGATGGGGAGATTTGCCATATTGGCAGACGAGCCTGTTTTTCGCCACCCTGCCGCACTGGTGGAATAAAAAACGTCACTAAAGCCTCCTGCGCCATCTGGAACCTTAACAAGATCAGGCGAGCCTGAACCGGTTGCGTCAGTGCTCGGCTTAAGTCCGGCTTGATTTGTTGTACCAAAGAGGCTTGCGATGGTATGTGCAGCTCTAATCTCGTACTTGTCACCTGGGCTACAGAACGATGTCAGGTTATCTTCGGTAGTTAATACGGTTTGGCTGTAGCTGGTAATAAGGCTGGCTATGCCACGGTTTGGACCTGAGGTAATTTCCACCCACAAGTTGCTCTGTTCTGACAGGGCTGTGGTAAAATTAACATGCGTGTCTGTTATGGCATTGGCCGATTCACTATCAAGAATGCCCGCTGCCAGAACCGGCTTTACTACGTTTATGCCCACCAGCCGAGTGGAACCGGCCGGGATGTTTATACTTTGTACCGTCGAGAGCTTCGATGTGGTAGAATTTAGCGCCTGCCCGTATGTCGAGGATAGAAATGACAGCGTGGCAACAATAGTGAGGGGAATAAGCTTGTTCATAACAAGAATTTGTTCGTGCCAGGCGCAAGATTACTGAAGGTTGTTGATTCTTGTCGAGAAGAAAAAACGTAATTGTTTCAGAATGAGGCTAAAAAATAGAGATTGACGAAAACCGGTGAATTAAGGCAATCTGCAAATTATCGTCCTAAAAATTAATTCAGGCATTAATTCTTAATGTGATGAAGCCTCTATCCTTCACCGTATTCATGGGTATTGCGGCAGTCGTGGGACTGGTTGGCGACATCGCTCAAGCTGGGAGTGATTTTAACAACGATGGTTATGATGATGTCTGGCAACATCGGTTTTCGGCTACAGTCTCCAGCCTGCCGCTTAACTCAGACGCAGATGGAGACGGTATCTCAAATCAGCACGAATCGGTCGCTGGTACGGATCCAAGAAACCCACTGGATTGTTTAAAAGTTTCAAACACGGGAGTGACGGGAGGTAACGTGCTGGTTTCATTTAAGACTCTTACTGGAAAACGTTACATTCTTGAAAGCAGCAGTTCTCCGAGTGGTTCAGCCTGGACCGCCGAAGGTACGCCTATGACGGGGGATAGTTCTATCATGACTTTTACAGTATCGGCTGGAACCGGCACGACCCCCAAATTTTACAGGGTGAAAGTGACTGACCAGGATACTGATAATGATGGCCTGTCAGACTGGGCGGAGTCAATCATGGGAACTGATCTCAATCTGGCTAATTCTGCAAACAATGCCTCTGGTGGCGCGGCTTCTGATGGTGAAACATTGCGTAGCCTTATGTCTTTCACGATCTCTGTGATCACGGGCAGTGCTTATGAATTGGAAGGAACTAAAGCCAGAGTAAGGCTGACGCGGTCTTATGGTGTCATGCCATTGACTCTTTCCTTTACCAAGTCGGGCAACACTGATGTCACAAAAGGATCTGCCAGCGCCGCTGATTATGTACTCCAAACGGCTTCTGGCGCTGCAATAACCGGCAGCACAATTTCTATAGGGAGTGGGCTTGCTCTGTATGAGATGTTAGTGGCGCCGACAGTTGAGAGTCCAAATGCCGTGGAGGTTCCGGAGATGTTACGTCTGAGTTTTCGCTCGGTTAAGGGAAGTGTAACCAGCCCGGTTGGCACTACGGCTAGCATATATATTCGCGATGCTCAGAATACTGACGTGAATCGCAAGTTATACGTGGCCTATTACGGAAGAGAAGGCGGCGCGGCAACTACAGCGACAGGGGTTTCAACATTGTTGCTTAATGGAGACAACACTCAGGGAATAGTTAATTCCAGTTTCAGCAATCTTACTTCATCACAAAGCGCATCACACTTGCACGCTGCACCAGCCAGCGATCCCCAGGCATCTGGCCCGATTATCGAAAGTATTGAGCTTGGGCAGGTAAGTGATCATGTCTGGACCATTGCTGCCGAACCTCATGTTGGGTGGACGACTGATCAGGCTACTTTGGATGCCCTGGTGAACGGTTTTATCTATATTAATGTTCATACGGCAAACTTCGCGGGTGGGGAAATTCGTGGCAGCTACACGCTGGCGAGCGGCTCTGTTGACCCACCACCAATGCCGACTGATCCGCCTGCGTATGGCAGCACTGGGTGGCCTGCGTTGACAGGTTCGAATCTTGATCGGGATATTCTCCGTTTTCTGACGCAGGCGACGTTTGGTCCAACAGCAGAAAGCATCCAGGAGATCAAGGATCTGATTACGGCTAACGGTAACGATGCCATCGCGGGCTATACTGCCTGGATTGACAGGCAAATTGATACCGCGCAGACACCATCTCCATCATTGATGAGGCTGGTGCAGGCCGCAGATGTGGAAGATTTTGTACTTCGAAAAAACCGTCCGATCAATGCAACAAACGATCCTCAGTTCGGCGGTGGTTCATTTGGCTGGAATTCCACAACTCGAACGTGGAGCCCCAGCACCATTCACAATAATAACTATCCAACGAGCACCAATCTCCGGCGCGAATGGTGGACGATTGCGCTTCAGTCAAAAGCTCAGCTTCGTCAGCGCATGGCTTTTGCACTAAGCCAGATTGTTGTGGTGTCCGAAATGGACAGCACGGTGGCGACTTATCACTATGGCCTGGCAAACTACTGGGACATGCTCGCCGAAAATGCCTTTAGCCGTTATCGGCAGGTGTTGTCCAGAGTAAGTCAGCATCCCATCATGGGGATTTACCTGAGCCACCTCAAGAACCGAAAGGCTTCCGGTAGCATTACACCAGATGAAAACTTCGCCCGTGAGATCATGCAATTGTTCTCGATTGGTCTGGTGCTACGTCACGCAGACGGATCTCTTGTATTGAATAACAGCGGTCTGCCGGTTTCTACTTATGACCAGGAGGATATTCGCGAATTGTCACGTGTGATGACTGGGATGAGTTTTGGCAAACGACATGCAAATGTCACAAATGCGCCCACATACCCAAATCCGTCCACACAGAGAATTGGCGTTGTTGAAGACAACGACAGTTTTACTTTGGGTAATGGTGTACGCTACTGGCAGGCGCAGTGGACTAACAGCATGAAGATGTTCGACGCCTACCATGACTTTGGCGTTAAAGCACTTTTTAATGGTAAGGTGGGGCAGGCCATCATTCCCGCCAGAACAGACAATGCCGGTACAGAGTCAGAGGGATTGGCTGATTTGGGACTTGCCTTAAATGCGTTGGCTGGACCTCTAGCTGGCGCCGGTGTGTATGATGGGCATCCAAACACGCCAGTCTTTATCAGCCGACTGCTGATTCAGAGGTTCACCACTTCAAATCCAAGTTCAGGTTATGTTTATCGTGTTGCCAAAAAGTACAAAGATACGGCGGGAGATCTTGGGGAGGTGATCAAAGCCATTCTTCTCGATTTTGAAGCACGCAGCCTTACTCATGCTGATGGCATAGCCAGTGCAGGTAAACCCAAGGAGCCACTGCTGCATTTTACAGCCTATCTTCGTGCCACAAAGGCATACACTGGCGCTCCACTGGCGCGTCTTAGCACCATGCCTGTCACTTTTTCAAACAACGAATCACCGATCACATCTGCCTATCCCAGTGCTGAGTTGAGCAAGTTTGTTTCTGGAGCCATGCGGTTTCGTTTCTTTGAGTCAACAGGAACGCTAACGCAAAGCCCGCTGCGGGCGCCGACAGTGTTTAACTGGTTTCTACCTGATTATGTGATGCCCGGTCCACTGGGGGCCGCTGGACTCGTGGCTCCTGAGTTTCAGGTGGCTACTGAATCAAGCGTGATCAACGTGATCAATAATCAATACAATATCATATTCACATCGTTGCCATCGGCTACTGTGACCAAGCCTGGAAGAGGGCTGGATGATTTTCCCATAATAGCGAACTACCAAAATTCCAGCGGAACACAACTAACGCTTCCACAGTATGCCGTGGATGCTGGTTACTTTAGCGCAACCACATTCGACGCCTCCCCAGGTGGAAGTGAAACGTCAGGAACCATCAATAATCAGATGGATAACCTGGTTCCCATTTATGATGATGCTATTGCCATGTACAGGAGTGCGTACACGGCGTCACTTACGGTTCAGTATTCTCCCAATGCTGTACCGGCGTCACCCGGAACGACACAACGACAAGTCGCTCACGCTGCCGCGGTGAAATCCATGGTGGATCACTATGACCTGCTTTTTGCTGGTGGCTATTTTAAGGCAAAATTTGGTGACTCCACGTCTTCGAATCCCCGCAAGGCCATTATAGATGCCATTAACCTGATCGCTGTTAACAATCGTCATACAACAGACACGACGAACTTCAACAATGATGCACGCACCAGAATACGAAATATCATTTATCTGGTCGTCAGCAGTCCACAGGCCATCATCCTAAAATAACGCAAAACACATGAAATAAGTTTTTAACTGTTAATCGCGCACCTCCCCACCATTATGAACCTTATATTCCGCCGTAAGAATGAACCTACACGCCGTCAGTTCCTGGTTAAAACGGGCTGTAGCGCCATGGGAATCACAAGCGTTGTCAACACGCTTGCGCATCTCAAGTTGATGCAGGGGGCGCTAAATGCTCAATCTGGAGGGGTGGGAGATTATAAGGCGCTGGTATGCGTTTTTTTAAATGGGGGGAACGACTCCAATAACATGCTTATGCCCTATACGGGACAGGCCAGGACAGATTATGTTTCAGGCAGGGGAATGCTGACCATTCCCACAAGCGACAGCAATGCATCATTAAACGCTCTGCCCATCAATGCGACCCATGTTGCTGACAGCGATCCTTTAGGTGGCTATTTGGGCGCTTTTGGGGTTCATCCAAAATTAACCCATGTTAAAACGCTATTTGATGAAGGTGATGCAGCCTTTGTGGCCAATGTTGGCACGCTGACGCATCCGGGGGTAACCCGTGCCAATTATTCAAGCGCCCCCAAGCCACCCCAGTTATATTCACACTCTGACCAGCAGGTACAATGGCAAAGCTCCATTCCTGACCGTCCATTTACCAGTGGGTGGGGCGGGCGTATTGCTGACTATCTGGACCCGGTGCATAATCCCGGCAGTGGCAATGTTTCCATGAATGTCTCCATCTCAGGTGTGAACAGTTTTCAGGTAAGCCCCACGGGAGCGGTCACTCCCTATGTAATGAATAGCAGCGGATTGGTCAGCCTTTCAGGCTATGGCACCAATTATGCAAGCGCAGTGAATAATCCCAATATCCTGTTTGATGCCAGCAACTACAAGACTGGCGAACAGGGGCGTCGCCTCCAGGCGTTCGAGAGCATTCTGAATATGACTCATGCGAACTTAATGGAGAATGCATATAGCAGCGTTGCATTAAGCGCCCGGCTTACTGAAGGCATGGTAGGTTCCGCTTTGCAATCCACGGCCGTTTCTGGCGGCAGTTCACTGGACAGCTATTTTAATAACGCATTCGCAGGAAGCGGGTTGAATGCCAATAATACCTTTACCAATCAAATGAAGCTTGTGGCCCGTCTGATTGCGGGTCGTAGTGCACTGGGAAATGGAAGGCAGATTTTCTTTGTGCAGCAGGGGGGGTTTGACACGCATATTGCGCAAATTCCTGCTGGAAGCAATACCGCAGGGCATACCGGATTGATGAGTGCTTTGAATTGTACCCTTAAAGGTTTTGCAGACGCTTTAAAAAGCTCTGATGTGGGAGGACTTTGGGATAACGTTCTCACCTTCACTGCATCAGATTTCACCCGTACTTTTACCGCCAATAAACCGGACAGCACGGCGGGCAGTGATCATGCCTGGGGTGGGCACGCGCTGGTGATGGGCGGCAAGGTTAAGGGAGGCAGGGTCTATGGAAAGTTTCCGGTGTTAAAGCTGGGTAATGTGGCTGATTCGATAGATGCCACAGGTTCACGTGGATTGTGGATTCCCAGCACATCAGTGGATCAATACGCTGCTAATATTGCAAAATGGTTCGGCGTGGATTCATCTGCCTTGGGTAATATATTTCCGAACCTTTCCAGGTTCGTGACACTACCCAACATTACCTCCGGTAATCTGGATTTTATGGAAGCCTGACCCGGCATTGAAATGATATCTGCCTGATTCCCAAGTACGCAACCTGGTGATCAGGATATATACGATCCAGTCATGCTTGATGCATGCCTCTGAGTTCATTCTTTTATCCACTTCCCCACCTGAGATTATGAAACAGATATGTTCCTGTGCTGCAATCGCACTTATTTTCATCATTCAGCATCCCATAAGGGTCATCGCCAGCGATTATAACAATGACGGGTATGATGACGCCTGGCAGTTTAGGCATTCCATGAACGTCACAAGTCATCCCTTAACGGCTGACCCCGACGGTGATGGACAAAACAATCAGCAGGAGAGCATGGCTGGCACAGAGCCTTATAATGCCCTGGATTGCCTGAAGATATCTTCGATTAATGTTTCAGGTTCTAATGTGCAGGTTTCATTTCGCACCAGGACAGGAAAGAGATACTCGCTTGAAACAAGCGAGGTGCCAGATGCCTCTTCGTGGACGGTAATCGGTTCGCCTATCACTGGAACTTATGCTTTGCAGACGATCACAGCACCCATAGGGTCAGGTGATGCCCCTAAATTTTACAGAATTAAAGTCGAAGATCTGGATAATGATGGGGATGGTCTTTCCAACTGGGCGGAAGCTGTCATGGGAACCAATCCCAACGTGGCGAATTCCACCAATAATGCATCAGGCGGAGTCGCAGGTGACGGTGAAGTGTTGAGGAGCTTAATGTCATTTTCAGCAAGCACCCTGGTAACAAGCGCTTATGAAAAAGAAGGGACGAAAGGCAGGGTCAGGCTAAGCAGAAGTTACGGCAGCATGCCTTTGACAATCACCTGCTCTCTGGCAGGCAATACGAACCTGGCTAAAGGGTCCGCATCAACCCATGATTATCAGCTTCAGAACAGTGCTGGCAGTTTGATATCTGCAAGCGCTATGACTATTCCCGCAGGAACCACACAGTATGACGTGCTGGTTGCGCCTGTTGTGGAAAGCCCGCCAGTACCGGAAGTGCCTGAGATGTTAAGACTGTCATTTAGGACTGTTTCAAACGGCATGGTAACACCTCTGGGATCAACTCAAACAATTCACATCAGAGATGCAGAAAACACCAGTGCCAATCGCAAACTGTTTGTAGCTTATTATGGCAGGGAAGGCGGCGCTGCAACCACGGCTACTGGTATAGCCACGGTTCTGGTAAATGGTGATAATTCACAAGCTTTGGTCAATTCCAGTTTTAGTAATCTGACATCGCAGCAAAGCGCTTCACACCTGCATGCTGCTCCCGCAAATGATCCGCAGTCGAGCGGCCCCATCATTGAAAGTATTGAACTTGGCCAGGTACTGGATCATGCATGGAATATTGATGCAGAGCCGGGGGTAGGGTGGATGAACAGTCAGGCTACCCTGGATGCCCTTTATCAAGGTTACATCTACATCAATGTCCATACGGCAAATCATCCAGGCGGGGAAATACGCGGGAATTTAACGCTGGCGGAGGGTTCCATTGATCCGCCGCCTACCCCGGAGGCTCCACCAGTTTATGGCAGTTCATCCTGGCCTGCATTGACAGGATCAGATCTTGAGCGCGATATTGTTAGATTCCTGATGCAGTCAACATTTGGCCCGACTCCAGAGAGCATTCAAGAGGTCAAAAATTTGATTGCAGCCAATGGCGACAATGCACTGTCGGGATACAATGCATGGATAGACAAGCAGATCAGTTCGTCCCAGACGCCTCACGCATCACTGGTAAAATTGGTGCAGGCGGCTGATATGGAAGAGTTTGTGCTGCGCGGCAACAAACCCATCAATGCAGGCAACGATCCGCAGTTTGGCAACGGGGCATTCGCCTGGAACAGTTCTTCACGCACCTGGAACCCAAGTACATTTCAATACAATAATCATCCGGGCCACAACAATCGCGTCAGAGAGTGGTGGACGCTGGCGTTACAATCCAAGGCGCAACTGCGCCAGCGGATGGCCTTTGCCTTGAGTCAGATTTTAGTTGTGTCTGAGGCGGACACAGTCCTCCAGACGAATCATTATGGAATGGCACATTACTGGGATATGCTGGCGAATAATTCGTTTGCAAGATATCGTAATGTTATCTCAGGTGTGGCCCAGCATCCTATCATGGGATACTACCTGAGTTTCCTAAGGAACCAGAAGGCCTCAGGCAATATTACTCCAGATGAAAACTTTGCCCGTGAAATCATGCAGTTGTTTTCGATCGGGCTGGTATTAAGGCATCCTGACGGCAGCCTGAAACTTGATGGGAATGGATTGCCTATACCCACTTATGATCAAGAAGACATCAGGCAGCTCGCACGTGTCTTTACCGGAATGACTTTTGGCAAACGCTATGCCAGTGTGACTGCGCCTACTTATCCCAACCCTAGCTCACAGACGGTGGGAGCCTTGCAGGAAAACACCAATTTCTTTCAGGCCAGCACCTCAACACGTTACTGGCAGGGGGCCTGGATGAATCCGATGAAGATGTTTGATGCCTACCATGATCATGGGCAGAAAATCCTTTTCAACGGTAAGATTCAACAAACAACCGTACCTGCCCGTACGGATAATTCATCGGTCGAATCTGAAGGTCTGGGAGATGTTTCCATAGCCCTTAATGCTTTGGCGGGCCCGCTGACAAGCACCGGCAGTTATTCAGGGCATCCTAATACTCCAGTCTTCATCAGCCGCCAGCTGATCCAGCGTTTCACATCATCCAACCCAAGTTCCGGTTATCTCTATCGTGTTGCTGAAACGTACCGCAGCACAGATGGAAACCTGGGGGCTGTGATCAAGGCTATATTGCTGGATTATGAAGCGAGGAGCCTTTCACTTGGGGATAATCAAGTAAGTGCAGGGAAGGGCAAGGAACCTACCCTTAATTATACTGCCTACATGAGGGCGACCAAATCTTACACAGGCCTTCCTTTAGTTAACCTGACGACTCTACCCATTTCATTCACCAATCTAGAGTCGCCTGTGACGTCTGCTTATCCAACATCCGAGCTTGCCAAGTTCGAATCCAACGCCAAGAGGTTTAGAGTTAGTGGAACTTCCACTGGCGGGGCGTTGCAAGCTCCAACGGTCTTCAACTGGTATCTGCCTGATTATACAGTGGCTGGGCCGCTCGCACAGGCAGGGCTCTATGCGCCAGAGTTCTATGTTTTCACTGAGAATTTTGTCATCAATGCAGCCAATCGTCTTTACAGCGCCCTCTACACATCTTTGCCGTCCGCATCAGTTACCAAGCCCGGCATGAATCTGGCGGACTTTTTTAACATCTCTGCTTATCAAAATGGATCAGGCGTACAACTGTCTCTACCGCAGTATGCAGTGGATAAAGGATATTTCTCCGCAACACAATTTGATGCATCGCCTGCGGGAACGCAACAACCTGGCAGCATTGATAACCAGAAGGATAATATGGTGCCGGAATATCAACCGCTGATTGATCTCTATACCCAGACCTACACAAATGAATTAGAGGCGCTATATGCTCCTGCTGCTGTTCCCAGTTCGCCTGGCACAACCCAGAAGCAGGGGGCTCATGCCGCCGCCGTAAAAGCGGTGGTGGACTGGTCCGATACACTTTTCACAGCGGGATATCTGAAAGCAAAGTTTGGCGACTCGTCTAGTGGCAACCCAAGAAAAGCCATCATTGATGGGGTGAATTTAATCGCTGCAAATAACAGGCATACGTCTGATGCCGTCAATTTTAGGAATGATGTGATTTCACGGGTTAGGAACATACTGTATCTTGTGTCAAATACCCCACAGGCATTAGTTTTGCATTGAGGGCTGGCCTGTCCTGCTCATCTTCGTTATAATGTGAAAAAAAGGGTTGAATGTCTGTATTAAAACGTCCTCATACATGGGTTATCGCAGCCATTGTCATTGTGCTGATTGTGCTGGCAACGCGGTTGTTGCTGACACCGCGTCCAGCTCCTGGTGTTGAGGGAGAGGACATGGATAGGCCAGCCCCTGCTGGCATCCCAGAGAACAGTCAAGATGCCGGGGCAAAGTCGTCTTCTACAGGCACGGCTATCACACAGGAGCTTCCGCCCATAGTTGAACATGATTCGGCCAGGGAATTTTCCATGATGTTATCTGCTGCTGACAAAAGTGCTGAAGATAAAATACATGCCGTCAGCGAGATATTGTATTTTTACAGACAGGCATTTGGCGGTGAAAATCCGCCAGGGCACAATGAATTGGTGGTAAGCGCCTTGATTGGAGAGAATGAAAAAAGAACGGCATTAATTCCAGAGAACAGCCCTGCCATAAAAGATGGAGCGCTGGTAGATCAGTGGGGTACGCCTTACTGGTTCCATGCCATTTCTTCAAAAGAGATGGAAGTGCGCTCGGCTGGGCCAGATAAAGAGCTCTTTACTCAAGATGATCTCACCTTGGAATAGCGGGACAGAAGGTATCATGATCTGCTGTGCCTGGGTGGCCATAGCAGTGTTTGCACCTGAGTCTGTATTGTCGCAAGAAACCAAAGCGACAAACAATGAGCCATTTCAATGCCTTTCTGAAAAAGCCTGGTTGAAGGAAAAGCAGTTTTTAGAGCCTAACTCCCTCGATGAAGCGTTTCGCTCAGGGCCTTTTCATTTGCCCAAATTTCACAAGGTCGCGGTTTCAAACACATTATCGTTACCCCATACTTCATCCATTCGGGGCAAGGACGTTTTGTTGAGAATAAAAGAGGGAACAAGGCAGCTCCATTTAATGGATGACGCCTCCGCAGAACATTACTTTCGTGATGCCCTGCGCTTGAATCCAGAGTGTGCGGCAGCATGGCTGGGATTGGTCATGGCAAACGAGCGATATCCTGAACGTGCAGTTTTCTTTTTGAAGCATGGCAGGCAGGCAAAAGATACAAACGATGCTGAAAAAGCGTGGTTTTCGGCCTATGAACACTTCTTTGATCACAGCAACGGTGCGGATCTTGTGCAGAGATTGAGCGGTCTGGCAAAAAAATTCAAGGAGATGGGTGAGGAGGGGGATGAGAGGAAGCGTTCTTGCGCAAAGGCATTCAGCCTAAGGTATGAAATACTGGCAGCTCATTTTGCCGGTATTCCAGTAGCCGATATGCAGGTGAAAGATGAGTGGTTAAATGCTGTCACAAAGAAGCCTGAGTGTCAGGTTTTGTCTGTGTATGGCGTCCTGCTATGGCGAAACTTGGACGTATCGAAAGCCCTGGTCTATGGGCAGTTGCTGTTAGAAAACGAAGTTTCCATCTACGCCAAGCGACTTCTGGTAGACACTTATGTTCTAGGCGGCAGGCTTGATCATGCTGAAAGGCTATTACGGGAAATTTCATTTCCGCCAGCAGACTTTCAAGATGAAAATTCCCAGTTGCGTCAACATGTCCAGTTCCGTTTTGATGCGCTGCGAACCTTAGCCTGGGTTTGCTTTCACCAGCGTAAGTTCGATGATTCAAGTGGAATTACCTATCTTGCCCTGGCGGAACAAAGAAAACCAGGTTTTACAGCATTGGCAGATGTTAATGATGAATTAGATGACAGTTATCTTCAGGCCTGGCGGCTGTTTGTTCAGGTACATCTGGCGATGGGGCGTTGGGATGAAGTAGCGAAATATTCACAGCTAAGGATTGAGCAGGAGCCTGGGCTGTTGGCTGGCGCCTATCGTCAATATTGGGCCGCTGCCGCTGCTATCTTGATGAAAGATCGTGAAAATTTTGTTCACTACAGAAGCCAGCTTGTTAAAAAGCAAAATACAATCCGGAACACGCCTTACCTTACCGCATACGAAACAGAGATAGGCCGCTGCCTCAAAGGTCTTGATGCATTTGAACAGCTTTATCAGGGACGAATCACCCCATATCTTCATCAGATCATTGACGTGCCGGTAAATGTGATGTCAGTGCTACTGGCTAGAGCTGGGGCCGCCGACAATGGAATAAAGAAACTTGAGGAGGCACTGACTTTGACGCCGGCTTCAGGCCCATGGAACTTGGCTTTAACTGAGATTTCAAGGCATCCCATAAGTGTGTCATTGGATGTTCTCAGCGACACTCCACAGCCCGCCGGGCAATCCGTGCTTACGGCGCAACTGAGACAAGGCCGTAACCCAGGCATAAAACTGCCCGACAAGAGTGGCGTTATACGAGACTATTCAACGTTAAGCGGACAGCCTACGCTGCTAATTTTTTTTCTTGGGCAGGGCTGCCCGCATTGCATTGAGCAACTGCAAGTTTTTCGCTCTCATATAGCCTCTTTTGAGCAGAGCGGCGCCAGAATTATCACGGTTGGGACGGATTCTGTACAACAGCTTGCCAGCACCCTCGGAAATTCATCACAGTTGAATCCGGATCTTCCGTATTTGATCCTGGCTGATCCAGGGCTTGCAGCTTTTAAAGCCTGGGGGTGTTTTGACGAGTTTCAAAACAAATCGTTGCACGGCACCTTTTTACTAGATGAAAGCGGAGCGGTAATATGGCGGGATATCAGTCACGATCCGTACACGCAGCCAGTATTTTTATTGAGCGAATTTAAGAGGCTTTTGAGCACCTCTTTAAAAGCATCTTCCACAAATTAAGCGCGTCCTACAGCTTCGCTAGGTGAATAGCTTCAGCAACAGACAAGTCCATATTGACATAACCCAGGAAATTATTCATCGTTAGGACATGAGTTTTAACCACAAGTGGATTCTGGCAGCCGTGCTGATTATCAGCGGAATGCTTTCAGGCGTGGCCCAGGCGCAGGTGCTTGTGTATAAACTTGAGTTCGAACGCAAAAAGGGCGTTAATTACCATCCCTTTGAAGGCGGATATTTTATTGCGCCCCTGCTGGGAGGTGAAGGGTCATTTTTACTGACCTCCACTGAAGATGGGCGGTCCTACCTTGGGGCTGCGGGTGGGGGTCGTCTCTTTACGGCTGTTGATGGCAGTAATGCCCGCGCTGTAGTGTCAGCTACTACAGGAGCTGGCACCGCGTATGGCGCCATGGTCGCCCTTGGTGAGATTAATCACACCGTCAGTGTTTCAAGCAAGACTTATCAGTTCAGCGCAAAGGTGGCCAAGTCGCTTTCGGGTACGGCAGTGAGTGCTGATGACGAGAGTGAAATAGAAGAAACGTCCACGGTGAATAACAATATAGGCTCTGCGGGAGTCTCCGAATTTAAGCTCACTCTTGATGAAACAGAGACGCGTAGAATAAACAAGGATTCGCTGTCCCTTGCCCAAGCTTACGAGTATCTGGAACTTTTGCTGCTGCGGCAGGGGTATGTTAATGGCGCTCCCGATGATGATGACGACGACGATGATGATGATGATGAGGAAGTCACGACCAGCACTGAAACATCTTTGCGAGGCACGGAGATGCAGGTTCAAGATATCCTGAATATTGACCCTTGATCATCTTTAGAATAGTCCTGTTGTATTATGGAGCGATCTGGGGTTTTTGAGGCAGTTTTGGACGCTGGACATGGCTTCGGTGAGTTCCAGGATGTGGTGCGCGAAGCTGTTATGGCAGGAGAGTCAGTGCTGGACTCGCTTTACTCACGTCTTTCTGTGGATGAAGCCAAACTGCAACAGGAGGTTGTTCATAGAATGGGGTGTGAATTTGAGCCGGTCATCATTCCTGATTCTGATCAGACAGCTGAATTGAAACGTCATTGCCCGGCGCGTCTTGCGCTGAGGTACAGGCTATTACCGTTAAGGCTGGAAAGACTGGCAGAAAATGAGGAGGCAGTCAGATTCGTAGTCGCTTGCTATGACCCACTGGATCTTCTGGCCAGACAGGCGGTTTCTCGTTTGATACCCCTGCCGGTTCGCTGGGTGGTGGCGCCGAAGCAGGAGGTCTTGCAAGGCATTCAGTCATTTTATGGCGTTGGAGCTGATACTTTTGATGACCTGATCAAGAGCCGTGATCTGGATCAAGATGACATCCATCTAAAAGACGAGGCCAATGTGATTGATGATGGTGATGATGTGGAAGCATCGGTCGTTAAATTCGTAAACCAGATTATCAGGGAAGCACTGTCCCAACGCGCTACAGATATTCATGTGGAACCGCTTCATGATAACTTGAGAATTCGCTACCGAATTGATGGCGAACTTCATGAAGCGCCCGTGCCAGATAACATTAAAACTCTGCAATCATCGTTGCTGGCCAGGATCAAAGTGATGGCCCGCCTGGACATTGCTGAAAAGCGACTGCCGCAGGATGGTCGTATCAACTTAAAGCTGGACAACCAGAGCATAGATGTCCGTGTTGCATGCATCCCTAGTGTTGAAGGGGAGAGCATCAGTCTACGATTGCTAGGGCAGGAGCGTTTTACTTTGGAGAAACTGGGTCTGACTCCCGACTACCGCGCCAAAGTCACCGGTCTCCTTGCCAAGCCCAATGGGATTGTTCTTGTTACCGGACCCACCGGCAGCGGCAAAAGCACCACGCTCTATACATTCCTTTCACAGCTTAATAGCGTGCATCGCAGGATCGTCACGATTGAAGATCCTGTGGAGCATAAACTGACAGGGGTGGTTCAAATTGCGGTCAAGCCAGAGATCAATCTCACATTCGCCAACGGCCTGCGCAGTATTCTCCGCGGTGATCCCAATGTGGTGATGGTAGGGGAGATACGAGATCTGGAGACGGCGGAGATTGCAGTCCGTGCGTCTTTAACAGGGCACCTTGTATTTTCCACATTACATACCAATGATGCCATAGGTGGCATCACGCGTTTGATTGAAATGGGGGTTGAGCCTTTCCTGGTCAGTTCATCAGTCAGGGCCTTTCTGGCGCAGAGGCTGGTCCGTTCCCTTTGCCCGCATTGTAAAATCCCCGCACAGTACAGTCATGAGCAGCTAAGCGCCTGCAATTTCACCGAGGCGGAGGGTGAGGTCATTTACACCATTTCATCATCGGGTTGTCAGGCCTGTCGCGGCACTGGCTATCATGGGAGACTGGCGATTTATGAGATCGTAATGATCACAGCCAGTATGCAGGATTTGATTTCAAGCAGGGCCAGCAGCAATGAGCTTTTTCGCCAGGCTCGCAAGGAAGGCTTTATTTCCATGCGTGAGTATGGTTGGCGAAAAGTGCTGGAAGGCGTCACCACCGTTGAAGAAGTGATGCGAGTTACCAGCGAGGATGCGGTGGATTAAGTAAAGTCGCGAATCTTCACGCTCATTTCATTACCTGTTTACGGGAGCGAACTTGCCATCCACATCTACAGGCTGGGCTTTACGGGCAGTCTCCGGGCGTGCTTTTTCATCCTGCCAGTCTGGTAGAGGCAGCAGGGATGGCTGCCCGCCGGGATTGGCAAAATTCTGGATTTCAGAATAGCTTGTCGTGTCACGTGCTATGTCAGTCTGTTCCGTGATGTGATCCACGCCATCGTTCAAGATTCTGGGTTGGATGAAGATCATCAGTTCACGACGGTCTTTTTCCTTGCTTGTGTTGCCAAACAGATGCTTCAACACGGGAACCCTGACCAGAAAAGGCAGACCATTTTTCCCATCTCGATCTCGTTCAGAAATCAGGCCGCCCAGCAAGATGGTAGAGCGGTCCGGGACAATGATTTTGTTCTCCATCATCTGTTGCGAAAGGTTGGGGACCGGGTTCCCGCTGATGGTGGTGAAGCTGGTGACATCACGATTCTGCTGAACGAACTCAAGCAAGACTTCTCGCTCATTATAAATGTGTGGCGTAATCTTCAGTTCCAGCGTGGCATCTACAAACTGCACTGTGGAGGCGAGAGCTGCTCCATTGTTGATCGTAGAAGCTTCAGTCAAGGTGCTGCCCGCGTATGGAATGCCCTGACCGATGGAGATTGTAGCCATCTGATGATTTAAGGTCGTGACAGTGGGTTTTTGTAGCACTCTAAAACGGTCGTTGGTTTCCAGTGTCTGCAAAAATACATTCAGATGCTTGCCGATCTGCCCATAGACAGTCAGGCCATCAAGAGCTGGCAGCATGTCCTCCACGCCACCCAATGCCGAAGGGTTGGCAAAGGCTGTGCCCTGAGTTTGCAGCACGCCCCCCAGCAGATTGTTGTCCCCAATGTTGTCTATGGTTCGGATCCAATCGAGGCCAAACCTGAATTCATTGCCGAGGCTGAGTTCAGCGATGATGGTGGTCAATAGAATCTGTTTGGGCCGGACATCCAGAGAGTCTGCAAGCTCATTAAGAATGCGTAGCTGTTCTGGTGGACCGCTGGCAAAAAATTTGGAAGTCGCGGGATCAACAATGACCAGTGTATTGGCCACCAATACGCTGAAGGCCTTGGTTGTCACCTCCAGTTGTGTGCTGTTGCTTCCGGAGGAAAAGCCTGAGCCGGATGAAGAAAAACCGCCGCCACTTCCGCCAAAAGACCCGAAGCCGCTGTTCATTCCATCCATGCCTGTTGAGCCATCAAACCCTGAGCCGAAGCTGTTGTTGTTTCCAAACCGACTGTTGCCAAAACTATTCAGGCCATTGGTATTATTGCGTCCGGTCTGGGTGGTATTGACGGAGGTGGAGCCACCAAGGCCTCCGCTGGTTCCATTTTGCTGACTTGCAGTTGCGTGCCGCAATAGGGCTTTTTCCGCCACTTCCAGGAAAGTTCTCAAGTCCATGTAGTTAAGTCTGCGTGAGACAAATCCGCGTGTTGGTGACTCGGCGTCAAGTTCCTGCACAAGGGCTTCGATGTAGCGAATGTCCAGTGGTCGGGCTACGACGATGATGCTGTTCGTTCTATTTATTGGCTGAATAATCGGCGGCGCGGCCTCC
>Ga0182737_1002041_pt1 | contig 17682 bp, 17 predicted proteins | sample eDN5th30CBELigOP_FD_128878 | JGI IMG/M metagenome (GOLD analysis project Ga0182737, IMG submission 128878) | Enriched Organic Plus compost microbial communities from Emeryville, California, USA - eDNA 5th pass 30_C BE-Lig OP (version 2) (version 2) ...
CATGATGTTCTCGTCCGTGCCGGCGACCCGGGCGACCTCGGCGAGAGCATCGTCGACCGCGGCCTGGTCGCGATTCGAGCGCCACTCCTCCAGGGCCTCGATCCGCTCCTTCTCGACCTGAGGGTCGGGCTTCATGATGCCGCCGTCCGCGCTCGCGGTGAGCGGGGAATCCTCGGTCTCGGTGTACTCGTTCAGGCCGACCACGACCTGCTCGCCGTTCTCGATACGGGCGAACCGCTCGCGGTGGGACTCGACCAAGCGGGCCTTCATGTACGGCACCGCCTCCACGGCGCCGCCCTTCTCGGCGACCACGGCCATCTCGTCCTTGGCGCCCGCCATGAACTCCTCGACCAGGCCCTCCATCACGACCGAGCCCTCGAAGATGTCCGGGTACTCGAGCATGTCGGTCTCGAAGGCGAGCACCTGTTGGATGCGGAGGCTCCACTGCTGATCCCAGGGGCGCGGGAGGCCCATCGCCTCGTTCCAGGCCGGGAGCTGGAGGGCCCGGGCGCGGGCGTCCTTCGCCAGGGTCACGGCGAGCGCCTCGACCACGATCCGCTGGATGTTGTTCTCGGGCTGGGCCTCGGTCAGGCCCAGGGAGTTGACCTGCACGCCGTAGCGGAAGCGCAGCATCTTCTCGTCGGTCACGCCGTAGCGCTCGCGGCCGATCTCGGTCCAGATGCGGCCCATCGCCTTCAACTTCGCGATCTCCTCGATGAACCGCACGCCGGCGTTGACGAAGTAGGAGATCCGGCCGAAGACCTTGGGAAAGTCCTCGTCGGAAACCTGGCCGCGGGCCTTGACCTCGTCGAGGACCGCGATCGCGGTCGACATCGCGTAGGCGATCTCCTGGACAGGGGTGGCGCCCGCCTCCTGCAGGTGGTAGCTGCAGATGTTGATCGGGTTCCAGCTCGGGATCTCGTTGACGGTGAACGCGACCATGTCGGCGATCAGCCGCATCGAGGGCTCCGGCGGGAACGCGTAGGTGCCGCGCGAGAGGTACTCCTTGATGATGTCGTTCTGCGTCGTGCCCTTGAGCTGGGACCGGTCGACCCCGGTTTCCTCGGCGGCCGCCACGTAAAGACCGAGCATCCACGCCGCGACGGCGTTGATCGTCATCGACGTGTTCATGTTGTCGAGCGGGATCTGGTCCAGCAGCGTCTCCATGTCCCCGAGGTGTGCCACCGAGACGCCGACCTTGCCGACCTCGCCGCACGAGAGGGCGTGGTCGGGGTCGTAACCGGTCTGCGTGGGCAGGTCGAAGGCGATGGAGAGGCCGGTCTGGCCCTTGGCCAGGTTGCTCCGGTAAAGCTCGTTGGAACGGCGGGCATCGGAGTGGCCCGCGTACGTGCGCATCACCCAGGGGCGATCGCGTTCGGGCAGACGGTGGTCGCTCATGGCGCCGATTCTACCGGCGTCAGGCCCGATCCCGACCTCCCGATGGCCTCCGGAGATCGGTCACGCAGCATTTCGCACACCGGCCTCGGGGCGCACCATTCCCGGCCTTGCTGTGTTTAGGCTTTTCACATGCGCTCCCTCACCACCAAACCCCTCGTGCGGGCCGCCCTGGCCGCCCTGGCCGCCGGCACCCTGGCCTTTGCCGCCGGCGCCGACGCAGGAACCATCCCGATCTACCGCAACGCCCTCGACACCGTCGACGGCCGCGCCCAGATACAGCAGATGCGGGTGAAGACGAAATGCGAGCGTGGCGGTTCGCCGAAGGCGTTCCGGTTCAAGCTCGGTCCCAAGGCCGAGGAGTGCTTCTACCGGGTGCCGGTCGTCGGCCGGGATCTCCAGGTCAGCGCCGTCGCGCGGATCTTCAAGTCGACCCCGGCCAAGGTCCTGAAGCGCGCCTACGCCGGCGTCAGCCTCCGCCAGGGCACCGATGGCAGCCGGTACCAATTCGTGGTGTGGCCCTCCACCCGCCGTTACGGGCTCCGCAAGGTGATGTCGAACGGCCGGATCGTCAACCTCGCGAGTCGACAGGCGGGTCGCAAGGTGAACGGACCGGGCAAGGCGAACCGGATCACCCTGCGCGCGTTCAACGGCCCGAAGGGAGGCGCCAAGGTGATGGGCTTCGTGAACGGCAACCGCGTCGCGGTCGCGGGGGACGAGCACGGCAACGAGCTGACCGGGCGCGACACGAGCATCTCGATCGGGGCAAAGAACGGCGGCCGCGGAGCGATCGGCTCGTTCTCGGACCTCCGGGTCGCGATGCCCGACCCGTACTGAGGTAAAGCTGTCCGGCCGGCGCGACCCCCAGCGGGGCCGCGCCCGAACCGGACCACTGTCGAGAAGCACGAGCCAGAGACCCACCCATCCGTCCTTTGACGTGAGCGGGTGGGGCGGGTTCGCCTGGAGGCCCGCCGAAGGCGGAGCCGACTCCTTGTTCCGGCTCGCCAACTTATCTATGAGACGTTCGTCCCACCTGGGGTGGCTGCGTTTTCGCCGGTATAGAGGCGGTTATCGCAGCCACCTCGGGGTCCGTCGTCCGGGAACCTGAAGAGCCCAGTTGGGGGTGGCTGCGTTTTCGCCGGTATAGACGCAGTTTTCGCAGCCACCTCGCGTTCCGTCGTGTGGGCCCGGGTCTGAATGTGAGAGGAGGGGGCGGGTTCGCCTGGAGGCCCGCCGAAGGCGGTGCCGACTTCTCGTCCCAGCTCGCCGACGTGTTCTTGAGACGTTGCCCCGCCCGCCTCCAGCGACAACGAGAAAGGGCCCCTCGGGGCCCTCTCTCTTGCTGCTTTCTCTGGGACTCTCAGCCGGACACGACCGGGGAGCACCAAATGGGAAGGATCGGCTTGACGTAGAGGTCGATGATCTCCTCGCGGGCCTTCGACGTCTCCTCCGAGTACCACCAGGCCTCGAAGTCCGACTTGTTCTCCCAGCGGGAGATCTGCCGGAAGACGAGCGGATCCTCGTCGCTGCGGTAGATCTCCCAGCTGGTCGCGCCGTACTCGGTGACCTTGGCTGCGGTGGGCTCCCAACGATCGATCCAACGCTGGGACCTAAACGGGGTCACGTGCCATGAGATCTCGGAGATGTAAGTCATCGGTCTTCCTTCCTCCGGTTGATTGGGATCAGGCCCCGACCTCGGCCCGGATCGCGCCCGGACCTTCGATCTCGCGGCCCTCGTCCTCGGTCTCGGCACCGACCAAGATCGCGATCTTGCCGAGGTGACGGTTCTCGTGGAGCATCTGGTGCGCCTCCGGCACGCCGTCGAAGCCCATGGTCTTCCAGAGCACCGGCTGGACCTTGCCCTCCGCCATCAGCTGGTTGGCCTTCATGCACTCGTACGCGTTGGCGAAGTGGGAGCCGATGATCTGCTTCTGGCGCATCCACAGGTGCCGCACGTCGAAGTCGAGGTTGTAGCCCGAGGTGGCGCCGCAGATCACGACCTTGCCGAACGGCTTCACGACGAACACGGAGGTGGGGAAGGTGGCCTTGCCGACGTGCTCGAACACGACGTCGGGGGAGTCGCCGAGGATCTCCTTGACCTTCTTGGCGAAGCCGACCGAGGCCTTGAAGCGGGCCTTCTCCTGCTCCGGGGTCTCGTCGCCGGTCCGCATCATGTCCTTGAACTCGTTGCGGTTGATGTAGTCGACCGCGCCGAGCTGCTTGACCAGCTCGCCCTTCTCGTCGGAGGAGACGACGCCGACGGCGTTGGCGCCGGCCGCCTTGCAGAGCTGGACGGCGAACACGCCGAGGCCGCCGGCGGCGCCCCAGATCAGGACGTTGTGGCCGGCCTGGATCTTCGCCTGGTCCATGAGCATGCGGTAGGCGGTGAAGTACGTGAGCCCGTAGGAGCTGGCCTCGGCCCATGAGAGGTTCTTCGGGCGCGGCAGCAGCTGCTGGGCCTGGACCTTGGTGAACTGGGCGAACGAGCCCCAGGTGGTCTCGTAACCCCAGATCTTCTGGCTCGGTGCCGCCATCGGGTCGAGGCCGTGGACCTCGACATCCTCGTAGGACGCCTGGTTGCAGTGGACGACGACCTCGTCGCCGACCTTCCAGCGGGTCACGCCCTCGCCGACCTTCCAAACGATGCCGGAGGCGTCGGAGCCGCCGATGTGGTGGCCGAACTCGGGGTGGTCGCCGTACTTGAACACGGAGACGGGGTTCGCCAGTCCGGCCCAGACGTTGTTGAAGTTGACGCCGGCGGCCATCACGCGGACGATCACCTCGAACGCGCCGGGCTCGGGCGTCTCGATGTCCTCGTACTGGAACGCCTTGTTGGGCTCGTTGCCCTCGGTCTCGGGGCGGATGACCCAGGCGGCCATCTTCTCGGGCAGCTCTCCCGGCTGCACGTCAAGCTTGCTCACATCAGCGAGGTCTACAGACACTTCGTTCCTCTCGGGGGTTCGTTTGGTCCTGAAAGTTCTGGGGGATGGTACCCGGGACCCGGAGACGGAGGATATTTAGGCATAGCTCAACTTTTGTGCGGGCATGTCAAACTATTGAGGGTGAGCGGCTCCAGGAAGACGACATACCGGCTTCGGGTACCGGGCACCGCCCGACGGGGGCTGGTGTCTGTGGCGCTGCTCGCCGCGATGGTGCTGGCGGGCTGCTCCAACATCGGGGAGCGGGAGGGCCTCACGGTCGGATCGAAGGGCGAGGTCAGGGCCGTCACCACGACCAACTTCATCACCGACCTCGTGCACCAGGTCGGTGGCGACCGGGTCGAGGTGATCGGGCTGATGGGCCCGGGGGTCGACCCGCACCTCTACAAGGCGAGCGCCGGCGACGTCGAGGACCTGCGGAAGGCCGACGTCATCTTCTACGGCGGCCTCTACCTCGAAGCGAAGATGGAGGACGTCTTCGAGGAGGTCGGCGAGAGCAAGCCGGTCTTCGCGGTCACCGACCGGATGCCCCGCTCCCGCCTCCTCGACGCCCCATCCGGCGCGCCCCAGGACGAGGAGTACGACCCGCACGTCTGGTTCGACGTGAGCCTCTGGAAGTACGCGGTGGACGAGGTAGAGGCCGGCCTGATCGAGGTCGACCCCGCCGGTGCGTCCACCTACCGGGCCAACGCCAGGCGCTACCGCCGGAAGCTCGACGCGCTCGATCGCGAGGTCGCGCGAAGGCTCCGGTCGATCCCGGCCGGGCGGCGCGTCCTCGTCACCTCCCACGACGCCTTCCGGTACCTCGGGCGGCGCTACGGGATCGACGTCGCCGCGATCCAGGGACTGTCCACCGCCGCCGAGGCGACCACCGCCGACATCGAGCGGGTCGCGGGCACGATCGCCGACCGAGGGGTGAAGGCAGTCTTCGTCGAGTCGAGCGTCCCCCCGCAGACGATCGACGCCGTGCTCGCCTCGGCCCGCAAACGGGGCCAAGACGCGATCATCGGCGGGGAGCTGTTCTCCGATGCCGCCGGCCGGGAAGGAACACCGGAGGGAACCTACGTCGGAATGTTGAGAAGCAACGTCGAACACCTGGTGGAGGGGCTCCGATGAGCGAGACCGAAGCGAAGGCCCCGGCGCTCGAGGTGCGGCGCCTCACCTCCTCATACTCGTCCCGTCCGGCGCTCTGGGACGTCGACGCCGCGTTTCCCGAGGGGACCCTCGCCGCCATCGTCGGGCCGAACGGCGCCGGCAAGTCCACGCTCCTCAAGTCGGTGGTCGGCCTCCAACCGATCGACGCCGGCCACGTGCTGATCGGCGGCAAGCCGGCCTCGGAGGCGCTCGACCGGATCGCCTACGTTCCGCAGCGCGACGCGGTGGACTGGGACTTTCCGATCACGGTCGAGGAGGTGGTCGAGATGGGGCGCTACCGGGACGCCGGGTGGGTCCGGCGGCTCACCGCCGCGGACCGCGAACTGGTCGGCCGCGCGATCGACCGCGTCGGGATGGCCCCGTTCTCGAAGCGGCAGATCGGCGAGCTCTCCGGCGGGCAGCGACAGCGGGTCTTCATCGCCAGGGCTCGCCCAGGAGGCGCCGCTCATGCTGCTCGACGAGCCGTTCGCCGGGGTCGACGCGCGGACCGAGTCCGCGCTGCTCGACCTGCTCCGGGGGATCCGCGACGAGGGCCGGACGGTCGTCGTGGTTCACCACGACATCGGGACCGTGCGGGCGCGGTTCGACTGGGCGCTCCTCCTCAACGTGCGGACGGTCGCCTGCGGGCCGGTCGCCGAGTCGCTCGCGCCCGAGGCCCTCCGCCGCGCGTACGGGGGAATCGTCGCCGAGACCGACGTGGAGGCGGACGAGTGGACCGGTTGATCGACCTCCTTCCCTTCAGCTACACCGACTCGGTCGTGTTCACCGGGGCGGTGATCCTCGGCGTCGCGGCCGGCGTCCTGGGAGCGTTCGCGGTGCTCCGGCAGCGGAGCCTGGTCGGCGACGCGCTCTCGCACGCGACCCTGCCCGGCGTCTGCGTCGCGTTCATCGCGACCGGCGCCAAGGACGCGTCGACGCTCGCGGTGGGGGCGGCGGCCGCCGGGTTCGTGGGGGCGGCGCTCATCCTCGCGATCGAGCGGACCGGCCGGATCCGGCCCGACGCCGCCATCGGCGTGGTGCTGACGAGCTTCTTCTCGCTCGGCATCGTCCTGCTCACCTTCCTGGCCAATTTCAACAACGCGAACCAGGCCGGGCTCGACACCTATCTCTTCGGGCAGGCCGCGGGCCTGCTCGAGAGCGACCTGGTCGCGATGGGGGCGCTCTGCGCGGCCTCGCTCCTCGTCGTCGCCGCGGCGTTCCGCCCCCTCAAGACCGCCCTGTTCGACCTCTCGTTCGCCGGGTCCGTCGGGCTTCCGGTGCGATTGCTCGAGCTCACCATGACCGCCCTCCTGGTGATCGCGATCGTGATCGGCGTCCGCACGGTCGGGGCGATCCTCATGGTCGCGATGCTGGTCGTGCCCACCGTCACGGCGCGGCAACTGACCAGTCGCCTCTCCCTGCTCCTGGTCATCGCCGGCCTGGTCGGGGCAGCGGTCGGTTCCATCGGCGCCCTCATCTCGAACTCGGCGTCCCTGCCGACCGGACCAACCATCGTGCTCGTGGGCTTCTCGTTTGCGCTCGCCGCGATCCTCTTCGCGCCCGGCCGGGGCGTGCTCTGGCGCTCCGGGCAGCTGATCCGGGATCGCCGGCGGGCCGTCAACGAGGGAGTCCTGATCGACCTCGAGACCGCCATGCACTCGGGTGCGCCCCCGACCCCCGAGGAGCTGGCCACGGTGAGCGGTCGGCCCCCCGCCCAGGTCAGGCGTGGGCTTCGCGATCTCGACCGGGCCGGCGCCCTGAAGACCGAGGGTGGCAGGATCCACCTGACCGAGAGCGGCGCCGGCATGGTCCACGCGCTGCTCCACCAGCGCAGCCTCTGGAGCGCCTGGCTCGAGTACGGCTGGACGCTCGACCTCCCCGACGCCCGCGAGCCGGATCCCAGGGACCTCGAGTCCTCGCTGGGAGACGAGCTCACAAACGCGCTGCTGCAGCGGGCCCGGAAAGGGGGGTGGACGGCTTCGTGAGCGACGACCTCGCGATCATCCTCACGGCGGCGCTGCTCGCCACCGCCTGCGGCCTGCTCGGTCCGTTCCTGGTCCTGAAGCGTCAGGTGCTGCTCTCCGACGCGGTCGCCCACGCGGTCCTGCCCGGGATCGTCCTCGTCTTCCTGCTCTTCGGCTCCCGGGCGCCCCTGCCGGTGATCGTCGGCGCGGGTGTGTTCGCCGTGATCTGCGTGCTCGGGGTGGAGCTGATCCGGAACACGGGCCTGGTTCACGCCGACGCCGCGATCGGGCTCGTGTTCCCGGTGCTGTTCGCGCTCGGCGTGATCGGGGTCTCCGAGTTCGCGGAGGGGGTCCACCTCGACCTCGACTCCACCATCTACGGCGAGATCGCGTTCACGCCGTTCAGGACCTGGGACGTGCTCGGGATCGAGATGGCCCGTTCGCTGCCGCTGTTGGGCGTCGTCACCCTGGTCAACCTCCTGCTCGTCGTCGTCTTCTGGAAGGAGCTCAAGGTCACGACGTTCGACCCGTCGTTCGCCCGGGTGAACGGGATCTCGCCGATCCTGGTCTCGCGCCTCATCCTGATCGCGGTCGCCGTGACCGCGGTCACGGCGTTCGAGTCGGTTGGGGCGATCCTCGTGGTCACCATGATCATCGTTCCGGCCGCGACCAGCTATCTGCTCACGTCGCGCCTCTTGCCGATGCTCCTCGCCAGCGTCGCCGTCGGGTGGATCGCGGCCGTCGGCGGGTACGCCTCGGCGGTCGCGCTCGACGCCTCGATCGGCGGGGCGATGGGGCTTGTGGCCGCGCTCTGCTTCCTCGTCGCGCTGCTGTTCGCGCCGCGCTACGGCGTGGTGACTCGCGCCGCGGTCAGGATGCGGCGCCGGTCCGCGCTCCGGGACGGCCGCCTCGAGACGAATCCCTGAAAGCCCTCACGGGAGGAGGACGTCGCCGCCGGATGAGACGCGGCTGGGGCCCACCACCAGCCGAGCGGTGTCGGTGCTGGCCGGCGAGCTGAAGCGGTAGACGCCCGTCGGCAGGGCCATCCCGAACGAGCCCGAGCCGCCCGGCGTGAGCGGGATCACCCGGTGCTCCGGGCCGTCCATGACCAACCTCGTGGCCCGGTCGGTCAGGTTCGCGATCGCGACGTTGACCACGGCGGGCGCGCGGCGATCGGCCTGGTTTTGGGGCGCATTCGCGTTCTGGTTGAGGTACGGCTGGCGCGCTCCCGGCTCCCCGACGGCCCGACCTTCGGCCGGTGCGGCGCTGATCTCGTCCTCCGAGATGGAGACGCTGACCACGGTCGGGACCGGCGGTCGCGGTTCGTTCTCGTGGGTCTCGTTGCCGCAGCCCGTCAGGACGGCGCACGCCGAGAGCGCTGCGAGTGTGACCCGGAATCCCCTCACGGCCCGAAATCTACCCGACCGCGTGGCGTCAACCGGTCCACACGGATTCCCGCGCCGCGAGCATGTCGTCGAGCTGGCGCTGGATGCGGGCCCGGATCCGTTCGGAGATCGCCTGGATCTCGGCGGGGTCGTCCACGGTCTCGGGCGGGTACTCGGACATGTCGATCGGTTCCATGAAGCGGATCTTGAACTTCGACGGCATGTAGAGGAGCGGGGCCGCGAGGCCGAAGTGGGGGAACGACGGGGTGAGCGGGAAGTAGATGAGCCCGGAGAGCTTCTCGAAGAGCTTCAGGTGGGCGAAGATCGGCATCGCCTCCTCGGCCCCGACGACCGCGATCGGCACGATCGGCACCCGGGCCCGGATCGCGGTCCGTACGAACCCGCCGCGGCCGAAGCGGCGCAGCTTGTACCGCTGCCAGTAGAGCTTGCGGCTGCCCTTCTGGCCCTCCGGGAACACGACCGCGAGCCGCCCCTCGTCTCGGAGCAGCCGTTGCGCATTCGCGCGGTGGGCGGGCACCAGGCCCATCTTGTTGACGATCATCGACACGCCGGGGTAGCCCCGGAACCAGTTCTCGCCGAGCATGTAGAGCGGCCGGGGGCTCGAGTGCTCGTTGCGGATCGCCTGCATGATCATCGGGGCGTCGGGCGGGAGCGCGCCGGAGTGGTTGGCGACGAGGAGCGCCCCGTCCTCGGCGGGCACGTTCTCGATCCCCTCGGTCTCCACCCTGAACCAGTAGCGGTAGTAGAAGTTCAGGATCGGCTCCATGAGGGAGACGACCGTCTCCGAGCGGCCCCAATCGTCGAGCGCCCGGTCCGGCTCGGCCGCGGGCAACAGTTCCCGGAGGTCGCCGAGGCTCATCAGCCGCTCGGCCGCCTCCTCGGCCTCGGCGGCGGCGCCGGCGAACTCGTCCGGCCACGGGTCCCAGGCGGAGCCGTCCCTCTCCGGGGACTGGGAGCCACCGCTCACGGCCGCGTTCTCCGCCCCGGGCGCCGTTCCGCCCCCGAAGAGCGGGCTGTCGGAGCCGAGCTGCCCGCCGCCCAGGCCCTGTCGGCGCGGCGGGCTCAAACCTCGGGGACCTCGAGGAACGGGAGCTCGACCACCTCGGCCTCCGTCTCGGCTCCGTCGCTCTCGACGATCACCTTGGCGCCTGGCTCGGCCTCGCGGCGGAGGATCGCCAGGGCGATCCGGCCGAAGGCGGGGGAGAGGACCGAGGTGCCGACCTGCCCGACTTCCTTCTCGCCGAGCCGGACCGGATCGCCGTGGCGGATCGGCCCGCCGGCCCGCAGTCCTCGCAGGTGGCGATTGGGCCGCCCCTTGTAGTGGAGCCTCGCCACGGGCTCCTGGCCGATGTAACAGCCCTTCGTGAAGCTGACGGCACGCTCGACGATGCCCGCCTCCGCCGGCATGTTCGACTCGGTCATGTCGAGCCCGAACCGGGGCACGCCGCGCTCCACGCGAAGCAGCTCGCCCGCGGCTTCGGAGACCGGGATGGCGCGATCGGCCTCGAGCTGCGCGAGGACCTCGCTACGCGCGCCCGGATCGCAGATCACGTCGAGGCCGAGGGCCGTCGCGACGACCAGGCAGGGTGCGCCGGCGATCGTGGCCTCGGTGAAGGCGTGCTCGTCGCCGGGCGCCAGGCCGGTCACCTCGAACGAGGCGGGGCCGAGCAGGGAGAGGAGCGTGCGCTCGGTCTCGGCCACCTCGACGTCGCGCCCGATCTTGTACATCGCGAGGTGCTTGAAGAGGCGCGGCCCGGCCGAACCTTCGGCGTCGACGAGGAAGTCGTCGTCACCGACCCTGAGGATGCGCATGTCCGCCTGGAGGTGCCCCTTGCGGTCGAGGAGCGCGGCGTACGTCCCGTCTCCCACTCCGATCTCCTCGGTGTCGTTGGTCACCTGGCTCTGGAGGTACTCGGCCGCATCGGGCCCCTCGACCGCGATCCAGGCCCGGTCGGTGCGGTCGATCAGGCCGCATTCCTCGCGGACCTGCCGGTACTGGGCATCGAGATCTGGTTCGGTCACCTGCGACATGGATCGATTCTACGACCCGAATCAATCATCTAGTCTTGGCAGCGATGGCACTTGCGCATGACTTCCAAGAGGTACTCGATTCGCTCCCGGCCGACTGGACCGACCTCGAGTTCGATCTCAGGATCGATGACGAGGACCGGTACATCGACGCATCGGTCCACCTCAGCATGATCAACGCCCAGCCGTACTCGCACGCGGACTGGCATTGGCGGGTGCCCGTCGCCCACAGCTTCGGCAAGGCGGCCGCGCCCGAGACCGTCCGCGGGGTCCTGACCCGTCTCGACGACGAGGGCTTCGCCGGCGAGCTCGCCCTGCGGGAGGTCCGAGAGGGCCGCTCGGAAGTGGTCCAGATGTGGGGACGGCCCGAGAGCGTGCGCGAGGAGTTCCGCCAGCGCCGGTCCATCTGAGGTCGCCGTGGCGCGCGTCCTCGCCGTGGTGCCCGACCTGATGCTCTCCAGCCGCGTGAGCGCCATGCTCGGGGCGGCCGGACACGACGTCACCGTCGTATCGGTGCCGCCGCCCCCCGAGGGGTTCGAGCACGATCTGGTCGTTTGCGACCTCGAGGCCGTCGACGCCGGCGAGGTGGGGGCCCTGCCGGCACCGAGCATCGGCTTCTACTCGCACGTGGACGTCGAGACCCGCGACCGGGGACGCGACGCCGGCCTGGACCTGGTCGTGCCCCGCTCCCGCATGGCCCGGGAGCTGCCAGATCTGGCCGCCCGGCTGCTCGGCTGACGGGCAGGATTCGGACGGTCAGCCGCGTATATAGACTCGCCCACCAGAATTTCGATTCCGATGCGTGCTTTCCGGAACGTCGGGCCGGGCTGTGGTTAGACTGACCCGGCTCGCCTGACTCGGCGGGACGCAATCGACACAAACCACGGGAGGTTTGATTTTCATGCAAGATCGCGGTCTCGCCGCATATATCGCCGAACTGCTCGGGACGTTCTTCCTGGTGTTCGCGATCACGATGGTCGGAGTGCTCTTCATTGCCGTCGGCGACAACGCTTCGTTCGGCTCTGACTTCGCGGTCGTCGGCCTCACCTACGCCTTCATCCTCACGGCGCTGATCTTCGCGTTCGGGGGTGCCAGCGGTGGCCACTTCAACCCCGCCATCACGCTCGGCGCGACCCTGATGAAGAAGATCGCGCCGGTAGATGCGGTCATCTACATCCTGGCCCAGCTCTCCGGCGGCGTCCTCGGCGCCCTGCTGACCAAGGGCCTGCTCGAGGACGAGGGACGTGCCGCCAACTACGGCGCCGTCTCGATCAGCCCGCTCCTCAGCGGCAACTTCGCCGGTGCGGTCGTCGAGTGCCTCGGCACCTTCCTGCTGGTCCTGGCGGTCCTCGCGGTCGCGCTCGGCGTTCGTGCCGTCAAGGACTGGGCCCCGCTCGCCATCGGCCTCGTGCTCGGCGTCGTCGGCCTCATCCTGGTGCCGCTCACCGGCGGCGCGGTGAACCCGGCCCGTTGGTTCGGCCCGGCCCTGGTCTCCGGCGAATGGGGCGGCGTGTGGCCCTATCTCGTCGGCGAGATCGTCGGTGCCGTCCTGGCGTTCGTCGTCTACAAGTTCGTGATCGCTCCCGGTGCCGGAGGCACGGTCGAGGAGGAGGCGAAGAAGCCTTCGACCATCCCTTCGCCCGAGGCCTAGAGCCCGGCGATCAGCTGGCATGGAAAGGGGCGGCCGGATGGCCGCCCCTTTTCGTTGCACGATCCGTCCCGACGTCGGCCGGGTGGGACGGCGCTACTTCACGGTGAGGGTTCCCTTCATCCCCGCCTCCTCGTGGCCGGGGATCGAGCAGTAGAACGTGTAGCTGCCCGGCTTGGCCTCGAACTCGGTCGAGGTGCTGGAACCCGTGATGACGTCGGTCGCCGCGACCTCGTTGCCGTCGCCGTCCTCGATCACGACGTCGTGACCGACCGGTGAATCGTTGGTGAAGTCGAGCGTGACCTTTCCGGGCGCGGTCTTCAGCTCGGTCGTGTCGTAGGCGAGCGCGCCCGAGGGGTCGGCCGAAAGCGTGAGGACCTCGGTCTTGCCCTGCTTCGAGGCGTTGTCGGTTCCGGGCTCGGCCGGCTTCTCGGTCTGGGTCGCGCTGTCGGACCCGGCGCCGTCGTCCGACGAGTCGTCGTCGCCACATCCGACCAGCAGCGCGCCGATCGCGAGCGGAAGGACCAGGAACTTCGCGGAGGTCTTCATGCGGGCATCTCCTTCTAGGTGGGAAACGGGGGAGTTCACCTCCCACCCTAGTCGGCCCGTTCACTGCGGTAGGTTGGATCACCAGATGCGCAGGGTCACCTTTTCCCGCAACTACACGATCTCTCTTTCGCGCACCTGCCAGTGCTACTGCAAGTACTGCGCCTTCGCGACTCACCAGGCCCACGTCCACCCCCCGGAAGAGGTCGAGCGGATGCTGGACGAGGCGGTCAAGCGCCGCGCCAAGGAGCTGCTCTTCCTGACGGGCGAGAAGCCCGAGGTGAACCCCGTCGTCCGGGAGCGCCTCCGCGAGTGGGGCCACGAGGACTTCACCTCCTACGTCGCCTGGGCCTGCGAGCGGGCCCTGGAGCGGGGCATCCTGCCCCACACGAACATCGGCGCGATCGGGGCGGAGGACCTGGCCCGGCTCCGCGAGGTGACGGCCTCCCAGGGCCTCATGCTGGAATCGGCCTCGGAGCGGTTGATGGAGACGGTCCACGCCGGTTCCCCGACCAAGCACCCGGCCCATCGCCTCGCGACGATCGAGGCCGCCGGCCGGCTGAAGATCCCGTTCACCACCGGCATCCTGGTCGGGATCGGCGAGACCCCGGAGGAACGGATCGCCTCGCTCGAGGCGCTGGCCGAGCTGCAACGCGAGTACGGGCACATCCAGGAGGTGATCATCCAGAACTTCGTGCCCCATCCCCGCTACTACGGACAGGAGCCGGCGGAGATCGCGGCGGAGGCCTCCGATCGCCGTTGGAAGGAGTCGGGAACCGTGGTCGGGCTCGATTCCGGTATCGAGCCCGTGGCCGGCCCCGGCGAGCCGGAGCGCGACGAGCTCGGTCGCCCGACGATCCCCCTGCCGGACTGGGCCTGCCCCGTCTCCATCGAGGACCTCAAGCACCTGATCCGCGAGACCGCGCGCCTGATGCCCGACGTCGGGGTCCAGGTGCCGCCGAACCTGTCCGACTGGTGGTCGGAGCTGGTCGAGGCCGGGGCCACCGACCTCGGCGGCCTCTCCGCCAACGGCGACCACATCTCCCCGGAACACCCGTTCCCGAGCCCCCACCAGGTGCGCAAGGAGCTCCAGCCCCTCGGCTACGCCCTGACCGAGCGGCTCTGCGTCTACCCCCAATACATGAACCAGGAGTGGATGGAGCAGGGCGTGCTCGACGTGATCAAGATGAAGTACTGGAGCTTCATCCCCCGCCTCGGGTCGGGCCGCGTCAGCGAGGAGCGGATCGATCCGGGCCTCGCTCCCGAGGCGATCGCCAAGGGCCGGGAGGGGGTCGAGTTGACCGAGGACGAGCTGACCGCCCTGTTCGCGGAGACGAGGCCGGAGGTGATCGAGGCGATGCGGGTCGCCGCCGACGGCCTCAGGGCCGAGCTCGCCGGCGACAACGCGACCTTCGTGGTCAACCGGAACATCAACTTCACGAACATCTGCACCGTCGGCTGCGCCTTCTGTGGGTTCGGCCAGGGGCGCCGGTCCCCGGACGCCTACGAGACGACGGAGGAGGAGTTCGTCGCGCGGGTCGAGGAGGCGGTGGCCTTCGGCGCCACGGAGCTGTGCATGCAGGGCGGGATCCACCCCGATCTCGACCTCGAGGCGTACGGCCGCTGGCTCAGGCTCGCCAAGGAGACCGCGCCCGACATCCACCTCCACGCCTACTCGCCGATGGAGATAAACCACATGTGCGAGGTGTCGGGGCTGCCGCCGGCCGAGGTCTTCGCGTACCTCATCGATTGTGGGCTCGGCTCCACCCCCGGCACGGCGGCCGAGGTCCTGGACGACGGGGTCCGCCAGCGGATCTCCCCGAACAAGCTGCCGGTCGACCGGTGGGTGGAGATCATCGAGGCCTCCCACCGCGCGGGGCTCAGGTCGACCTCGACCGTCATGTTCGGGCACATCGAGGAGCCACGCGAGCTGGCCCGTCACATGAAGGTGATACGCGACCTCCAGGGGAGGACCGGCGGCATCACCGAGTTCGTGCCCCTCAGCTTCATCCCCTTCAACACGTTGCTGGGCCGTACCCACGGGGTCGAGGAGATCTCGATCGAGGAGAACCTGAAGCACACGGCCGCCTTCCGCCTCGCCCTGGGGCGCTCGATCACGAACCTTCAGGCGAGCTGGGTGAAGATGGGCCTGCCCGGCGCCACCGAGGCTCTCAGCTGGGGGGTCAACGACCTCGGCGGCACGTTGATGGAGGAGAGCATCTCGCGCATGGCCGGTTCGCAGCACGGGGTCCGGCTCGAGGTCGAGGAGCTGGTCGACGCCGCGCACCGCGCCGGCCGCAAGGCCGCCCAGCGCGACACCTCCTACGGGATCATCCGCGAGTTCCCGGACCCGGTGGCCTCGCCGCCACCGGACCTCGTCGCCGACCTGGCCGGGCCGAGCGCGGCCTGACCGGGGAGGACCCGAGCGGTGCGCGCCATGGTCCTCGAGAAGCAACCCGGTCAGCTGGTCCCCCGCGACCTCCCCGTCCCGGAGCCGGGTCCCGGCCAGGTGCTGATCCGCGTCTCGGCCTGCGGGGTCTGCCGCACCGATCTGCACATCGCGGACGGCGACCTGGCCGAACCCGAGTTGCCCCTGGTGCCGGGGCATCAGATCGTGGGGAAGGTGGAAGCTTCGGGACCGGCCGCCGGGCGCTTCGACGCGGGCTCGCGGGTCGGGGTGCCGTGGCTCGGCTGGACCGATGGCGACTGCCGTTTCTGCCTCGACGGCCGCGAGAACCTGTGCGAGCACGCGAGGTTCACCGGATACGACGTCGACGGCGGCTTCGCCGAGTTCGCGGTGGCCGACGAACGGTTCTGCTTCCCGCTGCCCGAGGCGATCGATGACGAGCACGTCGCCCCGCTGCTCTGCGCCGGGATGATCGGATACCGCGCGATGGCGATCGCCGGCGACGGGGAGCGGCTCGGGCTCTATGGGTTCGGCTCCTCGGCGCACATCCTCTGCCAGATCGCGGCGGCCGAGGGTAGGCGCGTGTTCGCGTTCACCAGGCCGGGCGACCTCGAGGGGCAGCGCTTCGCCCGCTCGCTCGGGGCCGAGTGGGCGGGCGGGTCCGACGAGAGCCCGCCGGAGCCGCTCGATGCGGCGATCGTGTTCGCCCCGGTCGGCTCTTTGATGGTCGACGCGCTCAGGGCCAGCGCGAGGGGAGCACGCGTCGTCAGCGCGGGCATCCACATGAGCGACATCCCCTCGTTTCCCTACGAGCTCCTGTGGGAGGAACGCAGCCTCCACTCGGTCGCCAACCTGACCCGGGCGGACGGCGATGCGCTGCTCGGGCTCGCCGCCCGGCACGGGATCGAGCCCCGGGTCGAGGTCCTGCCGCTCGAGAGCGCGAACGAGGCGCTCGCTCGGATCAGGAGCGGCGACTCGGAGGGCTCGACCGTACTCAGGGTCTGACCGTGTACTCGAGGACCACGCTTCCCCGGGGGAAACGCTTCAGGTCGGTGAGCTCCAGGTCCTCTTTCCGGCGCCCCGCGGGGAAGAACGGCTTGCCGCCCCCGATCGCGACGGGCGTGAGCCACGGGCGGTAGACGTCGATCTCCCCGGTCTCGTCGAGCTGCTCGGAAAGGATCCCGCCGCCGATCTCGATGTCTCCGTCCGTCGAGCGCTTCAACTCGAGGACCGCCTCGATCGCGTCGCCCCGAAGGAGGGTGCAGGTTTCGTGGACCTCGGTGAGGGTGCGGGACGCGACATACTTGGGGATCCGGTCCCAGATCCGGGCGAAGTCCATCGCGATCTCGTCGTCGTCGCCGGACCTCAGAACGTCGTGCCAGTAGGGGACCATCGCCTCGTAGAGACGGCGGCCCATCACGATCCCGTCGAGCTCGCCGACCATCTCGTTGGCATAGCGGTGCAGCTCGGGTTCGGGCAGCGACCAGTCGATCGTCCCGTCGGAATCCTCGTAGTAGCCGTCGAGGGAAACCACGCCGGCTCTGATCAGTCTTCCCATGGCGGGAGGCTATACCCGCCCTTCAGCGGAACAGGTCGTCTCGGCGGGCGCGGAGCTGGGGGGCGCAGCCCGGCCCGTCGCCCTCGGTCACGTGGCGGCCGAGGCCACGGACGATCGTCGCGGGGACACCCGCGGTCTTTTCCCGGGCGAGGTCGGAGGCGGCGGCGATCTGGTCGGCCAGGGCGATCACCGTGGCCGTCAGCTCGCGGCCCCGGCCGTCCTCGCGTCCCCGCCAGTCGTCGAGCGGGTCGATCCCCGCGCAACCGATCGCCACCTCGAACTGTCCGTGGCGCCAGGCGCGTCCGAAGCTGTCGGTGACCAGGACCGCGGTCCTGGCGCCGCAGGCGGTCGCCAGCTCGGCGCGGATCCGGCGGGCCGAACCGTCCGGGTCCACGGGCAGCAGGATCGCCTCGTCCTCGGCCGCCGTGTTGGAGCGGTCGATCCCGGCGTTCGCGCAGACGAAGCCGTGGTTCGTCTCGGCGATGACGATCCCCCGCTCCTCGTCCACCCGCACCAGCGCCCGGCTCTCGCGGAGGATCAGCTCGACGAGGCGGGGGTCCTTGCTCGTGCGGGCGGCCAGTTCCTCCGCCTCGGGACCGGGTTCGGTGCGGTCCAGGCGGACGACGCGGGCCTCGGCCTTCGACACGACCTTCTGCG
>Ga0182737_1002044_pt1 | contig 17656 bp, 18 predicted proteins | sample eDN5th30CBELigOP_FD_128878 | JGI IMG/M metagenome (GOLD analysis project Ga0182737, IMG submission 128878) | Enriched Organic Plus compost microbial communities from Emeryville, California, USA - eDNA 5th pass 30_C BE-Lig OP (version 2) (version 2) ...
CAGGGCTACTCGCGTACCACTCAGGGCTAGTAAACTGCTTGCCGAATATTCCTGCAATTTCCCGCGCCACACCAAGCTGGCCAAACAAGTCAGGGCGATGCGTAAACATTTTATTTTCAATATCAATAATCGTGTCATTGAGGCCGAATATTTCAGCAAAGCTGGCGCCCGGAACAAGGGTTGCGCCCTCAGGAGTATTGTCTTCGGTAATATCGACAATTCCATCGTGATCGTCACCGATAGCCAGCTCACGCGCGCTCGCGAGCATACCATTGCTAACGACTCCGCGCAGCTCGCGGGCACCAAGTACAAATGGCTCGTCGTCATTAAATGTGGCAGGTACGGTGCTGCTAGGCGGCAACCAGACTGCCCACATGTCGGCGCGTACATTATTGGCGCCACAGACAATCTGTACTAGTTCACCCGTGCCAGCATCAACCATACATACCGATAACTTGTCGGCATTCGGATGTTTTTCGCATTCAACAACTTTTACGATTTTGGCATCTTTATATTTAGCGTTTAGATCGATCACTTCTTCAACGCCGCCAAGCTGCGCATTAATCCTCGCCACCAATTCGTCGACTGGTGGTAATTCGAAATCGATATATTGCTTAACTACATTCAGACTTACCTTCATGATGCTTGCTCCTGGAAATAATACATTTCACCTCTACTCTGTACCGTATCGAGTTCGCCTACGGGAATTCTATAATACTCAGTTTGTTCCCATTGCTGCGGCGGGTTATCGAATCGTCGGTTAAATTCCTGGATTGCCGTCATCTCATTTTCGCCGTCAAGTTTTTCAGCGAACGATTGTATGTATACGGCGCCCTTAACCGCCTGGGTCGTGTCGATAACGACCACAGAAACGAGTCCGCTTCCTGCAATATTTTCGCCGTGCGTCGTTCCAACCGGCGATCTGAAATAAAGAAAGCTCTCGTCGAAAGCAAACCGAACCGGCACATTCCACGGCACACCATTGCTAGAAGTTGTTGCGATCGTGCAGTAATCCGAACTACCTAGAATATTCTTAACTGAGCTATTCATTAAAATTGCCTCAAAAAATCTAACTTCGCACTTTCAAAATGACGCACGTCTTCGATTCCGTATTTCATCATGACAAGGCGGTCGATACCGCAGCCAAACGCAAAACCGGTGTACTCATTTGGATCGATATCAGCAGCCCTTAATACGTTCGGATGAATCATGCCGCAACCCAAAAGCTCTATCCAGCCCTCACCGCTACACACTTTGCAGTCGGGGTCTTTACCTTCGCAGAATGGACAGCTCAGCGCGAATTCGAAAGAAGGTTCGGTAAACGGAAAGTAGTAGGGGTTAATTCTGACATTAAGATTCTTACCGTAATACTCTTCAAGCATAGTTTGGAGCGTAGCAACAAGCATGCCAGCATGAACGCCTTTCGCCACGTATACGCCTTCGATTTGATAGAAGGTATGCTCGTGCCGAGCGTCAAGATCTTCGTTACGAAATGTCCTGTCTGGTACGACAACTGCAATCGGCTCTCCGCCCACAAGGTTCTGCTTATATTTCCGAAGCATTCGATTTTGCATCGTACTGGTATGAGCTGGTGCAATAAACTGGTCTCCATCTTTATCAGCCTCGACCGTCATAAACGTATCCCAGTCATCACGCGCCGGATGGCCTTTTGGAAAATTAAGGCTCTCAAACATATGATACTGATCGTCGATTTCGCGCGATTCTTCGGTAGCAAAGCCCATGCGCGCAAAAATATCACTCAGGTATTCTATCTCACGCATCAGAGGATGAATCGTTCCTTGTTCAGTCGGCAAAAGAGGCACCGGCGCGCTATTCACATCCCACGGCGCCGTCGTATCGATTGCCTCGACAGTCGCAGACTCCAATTCCACTTCCCTCGCTTCAATTGCTGCAGTCAGTGCATTCTTCAATTCATTCACTTGCTTGCCGTAATCTCCACGCTCTTCGGGAGGCAGACTACCAATTCCGGAGTAGAGCTCTTTTAGTTCCGGCGCCTTTAATACATCGCGCGGAATTGGTTCCGCTGCAATTCGCTCCAATAAATTTTGGCGAATAGTATCAAATCTCTGCATAACTTCTTTAGTATACCTGTACGCCTCTTAAAAATCGATAAATCTTAGCGGCTGATTATATATACGATTAAGCCAGCTACGACCACACCTACCCCAACAAGCCATATCCAGATGCGGTCTGATGTCCCCGAGGTGTCCTTGATGTAATTTGATTGTTTGGTTTGATCAAGCGGCTCAGAACCGGCGGCTTGCTGTTTCGCCCTTTCACGTAACTCTGCGGCGATTCGCTCTTGATACTGCGACCTGTTATCTTCCTGCTTTAAAAGAATTCCCATACCCCTAGTATACCACTAGGCTACTTGTAATATATATACATGCAACCCTTGGGTGACTTGGAAATTATAGCTATCTAGTATATCGCTCAACTTCTTGTGTTATACTAACGGTATCATTTTCACCATAAAGGAGGGGAAATATGGCAACGAAGAAAACCACTTCAAGCGCCAAGAAAAAAACTAGTGCAGCTTCAAAAGCAGCTAAGACACGAGTAACGACAGTGAAGGCAGTTGAAGCTGGCAGCTCACGACCAGCGAGTGCAATTCTAAATAGAAGAACGACACTGTTACGTATGCCTGTCATGAGCGCTGCAATTGCAGAGTTCCTCGGTGCATTTTTACTTGCGATCACGGTACTCATCGTCCGTAACGAACCATTCTACCTATTCATCGGCCTGGTCGGCATCTTCATGCTGGTCGGCGGTTTGTCGGGTGCACACCTTAACCCAGCCGTCACCATTGGTGCATGGGTAAGCCGCCGCATTAATCGAGTCAGGGCTATTAGCTATCTAGTGGCGCAGTTCCTCGGAGCAATGCTTGCCTTTGTCGCATTAAACGCTTTCCTTGGTAACGCGCCAGACGTAAGCCCTGAAGCGGCTTCATTCGGGCAAACAGCACCAGAGCTATTCAAAACACTAAGCCTACCCGACGGTAAAGAGCTGATTGTTTTTATGGCTGAGGCGATTGGCGCCATGATACTTGGATTTGCATACGCTACCGTCTTAAGGCCACGTGTTACCGACAAGATCTCAGGCGCATTTACTATTGGTGGCTCAGCTTTTCTTGCGATGGCATTTGCAAGTACTGCAGCTGCATACGTAAGCGCTTCCGCGGTACTCAACCCAGCAATGGCAGTTTCACTTAAGTCGATTGATTTCCAAGACGCGTGGACGCTGCTTGTCTACTTCATCGGCCCGGTTCTCGGTGCAGTCGTCGGGTTCTTCCTGCATGACCTGCTAAAGAATGCCGAAGCTGAAGTTACTGAACGATAAGTACTTCAAGCCATAAAATACCTCGTCTTAAAAGACGAGGTATTTTATTCTTCTTCGCGCGGACGGTCGATAAGAAGCGGCTCGACGGCTGAGTTTTCGCCGGCAATTTTTATTATATCTTTATCAACCTTTCCAAGTTCTTTATGGGCGGCATTGTAATGATTGACTGTGGTTGCAATGGAGCCGCCAAGTTTTTGCATATACACCTCAAACTGTGCGATATGCTTGCCTAGTTTACCGACACGGATCTGGATATCTTTGGCTTGCTCCTCTATTTGCAGACTTCTCAAGCCTTGCAGTACTGTCTGCAAATATGCCATAAAGCTGGTTGGACTGACAATAATAACGTGCTTATCCCTAAAAGCGTATTCGATAAGATCCCGCGCGCCGCCTCCAGTACCAACGTCACCTATTAGTAGGTTATAATAAAGCGCCTCGCTCGGGATAAACATGAAAGCGAAATCCATTGTTTTTTCACTAGGTCGGATATACTTGCTCGTTTCATCGATACGCCCTTTGAGGTCGGCTCTCACCTTAGCCATTAGCTGATCGCGCTCGGCTTTGCTTGAGGCCTCTATCATCCGGTTGTAATTTTCAAGACTAAACTTACTGTCAATCGGCAATATCTGTCCTTTTTCAAGAAAGATGACCGCATCCACAACCTCGCCGTCTGAAAATTTATACTGCGAAGCGAACTGACCTGGTGCTAAGACATTCTCAAGAACCGTCTGCAGGTAGTATTCACCAAACACTCCGCGCTGCTTGGGGTTTTGCAGGACATTTTGCAGTGTCTTTAGTTCAGCTGCGACGTCAACGACCCGCTTATTCGTCTCGTCAAGCTTAGCAAGCCGGGCCGATACCTCCGAGACAAGTTTGGCACTTTCGCTGAGTTGTTTTTGAACCGAAAGCTGGGTCATCCGGCCGCTTTGTTCAAGCCGCTCGCCAACGTTCTGTTGCAGCTGGGTTACCGCGCGTGCGAGTTCAGTAACATCCGACTTCATCAATTCAACGGCAGAACTGTTTTTTAATTCACGAAGGCGCGCGTTAAGAATAGCTATAACGACGCCAAAGCCAACCACAACAGCCAGAAGGACTATGATAACAAGTAGTTGTTCCACCCTCTTAGTGTATCATTTTCTTATGCCGCTAGCGCTAACCGTGCAGCAACTACCAACAGTATTATTACGACGGTTGTCATCCAAAATTCTCGTATTCTTGCAATCCAACTATACAAACCAAACGCAGCCGCGTATATCAAAACCATGACGAAAAGACCGATTGGCATACTTAAGTTCCAGCTCAGCTGAGCTACACCCCAAACGCTAAACATGCTTGCGATCACAATGAGAAGCGGCCGGTAAATTCCAAGACGGATCAAACCACCCAATGCAACGATCATACCGATAATGTTTGCAGCAACGGCGGCGTAATTTTTAGCGCTGCCGCACTGGCGGTTAACTTCGCCTTGGCAAAAGTAAACATCGAATACGTAATGGTTCAAAACAAGACCGACTCCCCACACCAGTAGGCCTACCGCCCCGCCAAGAAGAAGAACACTGATAAGATCGCGTTTTGTCATCGGAATTATAGATGCTAGCCTGTCTGGTTGCTTGTCGTTCGCCATAGTCTCGAACACTCCTTACTTAGAAGTTATTTTACATGTTTTTTGTTTTTTTGGCGAGAGGTTGTTTTGATAGCCTACCGAAAACCACAAAATAGGCTACACTATAGCTATGTATAAAAGAATCCTTCTTAAACTATCAGGCGAACAACTCTCTGGCACTCTCGATCATGGTATTGATCCTGAATTCGTGGGCTGGCTGGCGCAAGAAATCAAAAAGGCAGCTTCAACCGGCGCGCAAATAGCAATTGTCGTTGGCGGCGGTAACTGGCTACGTGGCGCCGCTTATGCCGCTCACGGGCTGGAGCGAGCCACGGCTGACTACATGGGCATGCTTGCCACCATCACTAATGGCCTCGCCCTTATGGACATGCTTGAAAGTCAAGGCGTGTCAGTCCGGCTGCAAAGCAATCTTCGCATGGAACAGGTCGCCGAGCCCTTTATTCGCAGACGTGCAATTAGACACATGGAAAAAGGCCGCGTCGTGATTATTGCAGGCGGCACCGGCAAACCGTACATCACCACTGACACCGCTGCCGTGAGCGCAGCGCTTGAACTTGGCTGCGATGCTGTTTTGAAAGCTACTAAGGTAGATGGTATTTACGATAAGGATCCGATGAAGCACGACGATGCAATCAGGAAAGAAACTATGACCCACCAGGAGGCACTTGCGAGCCCTGATATCCAAGTCATGGACCGGGCTGCACTTGGCATGGCAGCAGACGGCAAAATGCCGATTGTCATTTTTAAACTAGATGAGGATACGATTAGCCGGGTAGTGAGCGGCGATAACATCGGCACGCACGTCCGTTAATTACTAATACCGATACACTGCTGCAAGGTGAGCGTTTTGTGATATATTCTCCCTGAGATCACCATCCACTTCGCCGCCATGGTTAAAAACATGCCGCCCGATTTTAGTAATGTCCTGTCCGGCGTAGTCTTCTGCAAGGATTAGTTTCATTTTCTCGTCCTCGTCGTCACTAATTGTGTCTCGCGTCATTACGAGCGAGCCTATCACCACCGTATCAACCCGGCCCTCCTTAGCAGCAATAAGGATATCAGCCGGATCTACCGATGCTTTGCCGGTGCCGAGCAAATTGTTAATTTTCTCGAGGATGCTTTGCCGCTTTTTCTCACAAAATTCTTGGTTGATAATTGGCCAAGCTCGGGCGTGAATGTCATGAGCGGCCACCTCAGTATAATTGCCGCTTAGTGACGGAGTAATGATAGTTTTAAGTTTGCTCGATTCTTTGTAGCTGCTGACATCGTCACCGCTGCCGGCGAGGAGCAATGGCAAGGTGATATCTAGGCCCGAAGAGCGAATGGCTTCATCGATCACCCTAAAGAATTTTAACCGCTCCTCCTGGCCAGCTTGCCGCGAATCACCTTGACCGTGCGATTTGGCGCCGGGATTACCTGTTCCATACCCACCAGCCCGGATTGTCTGACTGTTTGAGAACAGTTCATCAATACCAAGCGCTTGTTCGGGACTTTCCGGCAGTTCTATATCAATCCGCTCAACGCCGTACATATCACCCTTATAGAGCACAGGATTATGTACGGCCAGGGCAAGTAGATAATATGGCATATCCAAAGAGGCGGCGAGGAGGAGCGGGGTTATATCGTATGCGTCTCCTACGCTGATATATTCATCGCACTCTATCGGCAAGTGAAAATAGCGAGTTCCGGCGGGTGAGCAAAAGACAGCCAGGCCTTCAGTAGTATGCTGCCAAAACTCATTATCATAAAAGGTGCGCTCGAGGTCGCCTACCATTTGCTCGATGGACGCTTCGTCTGTACCCCGACCCTCCAATTCATCTCGGCCCGCCCTAAGCAGATTTTTACATCTGATTTGATCTTCGTTAATATGCTCTGACGTGGGAAACCGGTGTGTCGGCAAATATATGCTAAGCGTCGTATTGTCTTCATATTCAAGCAGTTGCTTGATAGATTCTTGGCTTACCTTGTTCATGAGCATACCCTCCTACTTCTAGCAGTGTTTCTGCTTCCGAGTATACTTTGCCTCATGCATGGGCCCTGTAATTTAGTTCACTGCAAAAAAGATAAGCTGTGCTATGTACTAAGATGCAACCGGTTCGAAAGCTTTTGAACGCCCATTCTCACAGGCCGCTTAGGCGCATAATACCACCTGTAGCCAATAACGCTCACGTAGTACGCCAGCGCAGCGTAAAGCGCGCCTAAGATAACATCAATTACATAATGTTCGCCCATGTACGTTACACCGATCCACATGCTTATGGGATAAACATATACCCACCAGAACCGCTTCAGACCAAACACCCCCGTGACAAACAATGAAAAGAGCAGCGGATACGCTGAGTGAAGCGACGGGATGGCGGCAACTTGGTTGGCGGGAAGATTATTATATACTTCGGCAAAATTCTTAACGCCCATCGCCCACCAAATATCGGATGATACGCGGCGCATTGGATCATCAAAGTAGCCCTCAATACTCGCCATCCATGGCGGAGCCGCCGGGAAAAGCAAATACGTCACAAAAGCAGCAAAGCTCAGGCCCACAAGCGCCCACATAAACTGCCAATAATGCTTGGGACGCAGCTTCCAGATCACCACAGCAAGAAGCGCTGGCATTAAAAAGTGAATCATATAGAGGAAGTAGAAATAAAAATCATACCAACGGACTTCTCCTGCCCACCACCACCCTTGTAGTACAGCAGTAGGAAGATGGCCCGCGAACAGCCACCGGTCAAAATCGATCATCTCCATATAGCGCACGGTACCATTGAGGTCATCGGCAAAACCGCGAAAAAGCTCATAAAGAGTAACGAGTAGGACGAGCGGCAAAAATCTTATCAAAAAACCTCTCGCTTGGCCAAAGGCTGCCGACACGATAAGCAGCATTACGAACAGGACGTCCGGCGTCCAGAATGTCCGCTGGGTTATAATTACAGCAACGGCCGCAAAAAGAACTACTACCCTTACTATAAAAAGTAGTTTATTCCGCTTAAAAGATTCTATTAGTTTCTTTTTCGTGGTTTTTGTGCGTTTCACTTTTTCCAGTGTATCATAATGAGTCAAAGTACGGAGCGGAGTGTCTCACCGCTCACGCTACCATTGGGGATCGGATCTTGTGATGGTTTCTCGCCAAGGTCCCGGCGGCACATCTGCTTCGTCTATAAACCGCCACGATGTTTTGCCTCGTCCGTCCAGACCTACATAATCCGCAACCGCAGGCGACACATCGAGACCCGCCCTTAGCTCCTGCGGACGATCCGTACCAAACACATAATCTGCGTCATCCTCGCCGAACGGTCCGGCGTCTTCCCATTGCGAGTATACTTTTTTACCTTCATAGGTAATCTCAATCCAACGGTTTTTGAGGATTGATTTCCCCTCTTCAACATGTCCGTCATACCACGGGATAGCCTCAAGCTCTTTGGCGGGTTTTAAGCCCTTACTATTATAGTCGTTAAACGGCAGGGCAAAGTAAAATGGGTTTTCTTTTGGCTCAAATCCGCACGGTTGGTAGCCGCACCTATTATCTGGATCGTCAACACCGCCATACGCCGCAGTCCAATCCTCTACCCATACCGACGACCTGTTATGAATGTTGTCATTATTGTTTTCTTCATCATCGCTTTCGGGCTCACCTACCCAGAAAACTGTCGTAATAATGTGTTTATGCTCGGGGTATCGTTCGGCGGTATCTGCTGAGGCTTCGCGGTCATTTTGTACGAGACTAATAATCGTTCCCTGCTCGGGCAGCTTCTGCATCCAAAAGAAAGACGTTACAGCCAACACGCCAGCTCCTACCGCAGTCAGAAACGTGCGCCGGTCTTTCAGTCTTCCCATCATTTCAGGTTGATCCTCAAAATGCATGCCCCCCCGAAAATGTAAACAAGTTCACTGAACTACTTACGTTATAATTATACTATCAACCTGGAATGCAGTGGAAATAATCAAAATTAAAACCTGGTTATTCCTGCAGAAAGATGGGTATGTACAAAAAAGAAATTCCCGTTTTTTTTGATGAAAGCGGTAAACGCTGGGTAATAACAGAGAACTGCATCACTTTACTCATTGCAGCGATTGGCATACTGGCCTATTGGTTTGTTCCATTAACGTTAGCGGAGCGTCTTCCCCCTTCGCTTGCGACTAGCCCAACCGACATTATCCTGCCCGTGGAAGGTGTTGCTAAGGCTGACCAAAGACCGTCTGTAAGCGACCTGATGCGAAGTCTCGGCTCAAAAAATATTGCCGTAATTGGCAGCGGCCCGCTTGTGCGACTCGCAGAAGTCGACCAAACGAGCAGCGGTTCTTATTTGGTTGATCCTTTTTCTGAGGATGTAGTGAAAAAACTAAATGAAAAAGAAATTCAATTCATCGACGGTGACACATACGCGCTTCAGCGATACGGTGAAGCCGGAGAAAAGCGCCTCTTCCTAACATTTGATGATGGCCCCGATCACACCTACACGCCGGAATTACTTGATGTTTTATCAAGTGAATCGGTACCGTCATCGTTTTTTGTCACCGGTGCCAACGTCGCTCGGTTCCCCGAAATCGCAAGACGCGTTGTCCATGAAGGCCATTCAATCGGAAATCACACCTTTTCCCATGTAGACTTTGATATGGTTAATAATTTTAGAAGTGAACAGGAAATAAACCAAACTGAGCGCTTAATAGCTGCCACGACTGGCCACGCCACCGGGCTCTTCCGCCCGCCTTACGGCGGCAGCACCGACCAATCGCTTCGCAACAGCCTAAGAAGCATACTAACGGCCCAGCATCTCGGTTACAGTGTTGTGTCATTCGATTTTGACAGCGACGACTGGCATTTCACCTCTGGCACAAAGCCCGTTTATCCAACGCTCGACGGCAAAAGTAAAGTCATATTGCTGCACGACGGTGGGGGCGATCGCAGTCAGACTATCAGCTATGTCAAAGAACTTATCAGGCAGGCAAAAGATAAAGGCTATACATTTTCTAATCTAGACGCCGCCTATCCTCCCACTCTAAGCGAACAAGAGGCAGCCGCAACTCTCGGCGATCAAGTTGCCTTTTATTCTGCCCAAGCCCTCCTAGTATGGCCCCGCTATCTTGTCGAGGGGCTGTTCGCGATAAGTATCGCCTCGCTTCTTGCTATGACGTTCTTCAATATTATCCTGGCGATTATTTTCAAGTTGAAAACCAAGCCCGCTCTTAGGTCAAGAAAATACAGGCCGAGCGTAACAATTATCCTGCCCGCTTATAACGAAGAGGCGGTGCTTGAAAAAAGTGTGCGCTCGCTCTTACGTTCAAGATATCGAAAAATGGAGGTAACGATTGTTGACGATGGTTCGACTGACGCTACCTGGCAGATAGCGATATCGCTCGCAAAGCGGTATAAACGGGTAACGGCTATTCATCAGGTAAATGGAGGAAAATCTTCGGCCCTCAACAATGCCATCGCTCGATCAAAATCCGATATCGTCATATGCGCCGATGCTGACACTATCTTCCCAACTAAAACAATCATGAGCCTTATCCGCCATTTTGAAGATGAAGAGGTTGGTGCCGTAGCGGGCGTAGTTAAGGTTGGCAACCCTGGCAGTATGATTACAAAATGGCAAGCGCTAGAATACGCTACCGGCATCAGTATAGAAAGAAATGCCCAGGCGCTGCTGGGTGCTATCATGATCGTACCAGGAGCTTGCGGAGCATGGCGACGAAACCTGCTTGTTGAACTTGGTGGATTTTCTAATAGTACGCTCGCCGAAGATTGTGATTTGGCGCTAAAGATTCAAAGCACTGGCAAGTATAAGATCCTGCAGGACAACAATGCAGTCAGCTACACCGAAGCTCCACAATCAATGGCCGCACTGACAAAACAACGCTTCCGCTGGACGTTTGGGAACATTCAGGCGTTATGGAAGCACCGTAAACTGATACTAAGCAGGAAACATGGCTGGCTTGGTCTGTATGTCATGCCGAGTATCGTGGTATCTATCCTCATTCCAATACTTTTTTGGCCTTTTCTGATTAGCCTCACACTAATGAATATCATTTCAGGAAACTACATGATGGTGCTTCTTTTCTTTTTCATTACGCTCGCCATACAGTTCATTATCAGCCTTGTCGGCATCATTCTAGCAAAAGAGAAAGTGTATTTTCTATTATCGATACCGTTCGGGCGCCTGGCGTACGGACCCATCCGCATTTATATTCTATATAAAACAGTACTTACCATATTAAAAGGCGTAGATGTCGGCTGGAATAAACTTGCAAGAACAGGCACGGCTTACGACCCCCTTAAGACATAGATAGCCATCTTCCAGTCGGTCCGTAAATGTCTCCCCAAGTATCGAGAAGTGTTATGATCCTAATACTAAATCAAGCTTCTCGTCGAGATCAAGCACGTTCTTGATTACTCTCGACTGCTCGAGACTGTGATCGTACATCGTGCCTTTAATGGCATCAAGTTCCACCGTAGCAGCCTCAATTCTTCGGGCTGCCGCGTATATTGGATCATCGGCCGGAATGAGTAGGCCATAAGCAAGATCGTCAAAACCATTAGCAGCCTCGTTAATCACCCTGATCGCGCCTGCATTTACCTCTTTCATATCATTCGGAGGCGAAAGCGCCGACAATAGGCTTGCATTTTCCCGCAACTTACGAGCAACTTGCCCGACGTACGCGGATCTGTTCGCATAGACATTTATATCGATTGTGCTATTAAAATCGCTAAGCTCGGTCGAAACATCAGTAATCGCTGCACCGAAGGTATCCAAGTACGTCGCCAGCTTTTGGTAATCCGCCAGCACCTCCCTGCTCTGATCGACAAGCCGCTTCGTGTGCTCCTTAAGAGCAGTCACCTTTTCGTACTGCCCCGATAGCTCAGAATAAGGCGGAGGCGCAAATGTGTTACCGGCAGCTTCCAGCTTCATAATTTCCTGCTGGCCAGTTTGAATGAGCTTCATTATATACTCAATATCTTTCTTCTTTTTATCATCGGGCGTTTCGGGTCCAAGTTCCCGAAGAAGATCGACGCTTTCGCCTATATCCTTAAAATTACTTTCAAGAGGTTGAGCGGCGGCGTGCACCCTCCCAGTGTACTGCAATGATAGAACGAAAGGTATTACAAAAAAATAAACCGTCGCTGCAATGGCCACGACAGCCAGTAGGGCGAAGGTTAGGATTTTTTTCATGCTACGCTTCATACTGATAAGAAATGAACGCTAGATAGGTGCTAAATTATTTATACTCGTCTTAGCCCTATTTGTCTATGAATAGATCTTTTAATGAACCGATTTTCTATCCTATATAATAAAGCCTGGAATAGACTTAATGAAACGATTACATAATTATTCACAGCATTTCTTAAAGAACCCACGCTTCGTTCACGAGCTTATTGGGCATACATCGATAAAACCAACCGATGTAGTGTATGACATAGGTGCTGGCAGCGGAGTGATCAGTTCTGCGCTTGCGCGTCGCTGCAAAAAAGTTGTTGCAATCGAAATTGAGCCGCAGACCGCAGAAATTCTTCGTAAAAATATGGCAGCCTTTGATAACGTGGAAGTAAAAGTAGCGGATTTTTTAGCGCTTAAACTTCCCGAAACACCATATAAGATATTCGCCAATATTCCATTCCACCTAACCACCCCGATTGTGCGGAAGATTACCGAAGACACCAATCCTCCCGTCGCTGCATACCTCATCGTCCAGAAACAATTTGCCAATAAATTGCTTCCAGCACATAATGGGTTTAGCAGCCAGCTCGGAATGATTCTTGGTGTCAGCTTTTCATTTCGGATTCGGAAGAGACTTAAGCGATCCGATTTTTGGCCACATCCAAATGTCGATACGGTATTGCTTGAAATTAAGCGTCGCGACCAGCCGCTCGTAAATTCAAACGACCTTATCTCATACCGTGAGTTCATACATAAAAGTTTTACCAACCCGGCCGCATTTGCAGGGCTACCGCTCGCAGCCATCGGAAAAAACACTGGAGTTAAACCGTCGAGTCTCACGCTCGACGAGTGGGTGTCACTCTTTAACGCGTCGTATAATTATTCGTAGCGCAATGCTTCGATTGGATTTTTTCGACTGGCACGCCTCGCAGGTACGGTGCCGGCAATAAAAGCGATCGCCATTATGATCAACATAATAACTGCTACTGATGCAGGCGTAAAGCTCGTTAACATGAATCCTGGAAGATCCTTAAGGAATGTATCTGAAGCGTAATGATTTGCGATTTGACCGATTCCAATGCCAGCAATCGAGCCAAGCAAACTTCCCCAAAAGCCAAGTAAGATCGCCTCGATACTAAACTGAAGAAATATCTTACCGCCGCTCAGGCCCATCGCCTTCATGAGACCGATTTCTTTCGTGCGCTCCTGCACGGCCATCAGAAGCGTATTGACTATACCGAAGCTTGCAGCGATCAATGCAATCACGGCAAAGAAGTTAAGTACTGCAATTATTGCACCGATAACTTGCTTAAATAGCCCGATTCGGTCCTGAATTGTTTGCGCCTGGTACCCTTTTTCCCTTAAGTCATTTTTGATACGCGTCATCTCAGTCTCGGACACCCCTTTCTGGACCCGGGCGATAACGGCCATATACCCTTGGGGGGCAGTCTCCGGTTTGCCTTTTGATTGGAATGCACTGAGATTTCGTATGAGCGTTTCATTCACATTCGCGCCGCCAAGGCTAACAAGCGATTTCTCCTGAACGCCTACAACTGTTGCATTGACATCCTGCTTCTCGCCACTCGCGGAAGTAATACTAATTGTAACTTGTTTGTCGACTGCATTTTGTGGCGTGTCAAAACCAAGCGCCGCCGCATATTCAAACGGCAAGGTGATCTCGTTATTACTCGACCCATTATCTGGCAATCTGCCGCTCGCGAGCTCAAGATTCGTTCCGCTTATATAGGCAGCGATCGTTAATTGGTATTTCTCGTTGTTTGGTCCAACAACATAATCAGCGGCCGCACTTAGCAATGGTTCAGCGCTCATCACTCCACGCACGCTTGCGACATCTGTAATATCTTTGTCCTGCAAGAGTGGCATCGCTATACCATACCCCGCGTCAGTTGATACACGATCAGCATCGTATTTCTTAGGCCCAGTGCTAAACGCGTCCTCCATTTTTGGCTGCACTACAATCACATCTTCAGCGCCAAGATTGCCCAGCTGCTTGTCGATATACTTAGATACTCCTTCGCCAATGCCGTTCGTAATAGTAAGCGTCATCGCGCCGATAAAAATAGCTATGATCGTAAGGATCGTCCGAGCCTTACTGCGAAACAGGTTGTTATTAGCATCCCTTATAATGTCAATTAATTTCATTGCTTGCCCCCTGAGATAATCCGGCCATCTTCTATTTTTAACTGTCTATCGCAGCGTGCCGCCAATTCCTCGTCATGCGTCACGATAACAAGCGTAATCCCTTTCTTTTTATTGAGAGAAAAAAGCAGGTTTTCGATCGTCTTACCGGTGCGGCTATCAAGGTTGCCAGTTGGCTCGTCAGCAAAGATAATTTTCGGATTGTTAGCAAGTGCTCGAGCAATGACAACGCGTTGCTTCTGACCGCCGCTCAGGTCATTCGCCTTACTATCCACCTTATCTTCCAACTCAACCGCTTTTAGCATTTCGAGGCCGCGCTCATTTCGCAGCTTGCGCGGGACACCGGCAATCTTAAGCGGCAGCGTGACGTTGTTAAGCACTGTATCATTGCCATTTAAGAAAAATTGCTGGAACACAAAGCCAAACGTTTTGTTTCGTATTGAATCAAGTTGCTTGGCAGAAAGCTTTGAGGCATCTCTTGCCCCCACTTTAACGGTACCCGACGTTGGCCGGTCGAGAAGGGCCAAAATATGCATAAGGGTACTCTTACCAGAACCGCTTTTGCCGACAATCGCTACCGACTCGCCCGCTGCGATACTGATACTGATATCATCAAGTGCAGTAAAAGAAGTCTCTTTCTTACCGTATACCTTGGTGAGTTTATCGGTTGAAATCACGTTTGTGGGCATAATTTACTTTCTCGCGTACATACGAAGTGGCTCCTTGGCGTCACGCCAGAGCCGCTATAGATTACTTTAGTTCAGCTTCAATCGCGCTCTTTAATGAGTCGTAATCAAATTTTTCTTGTTTCTTACCATTAATAAAGAATGTCGGAGTTCCGGTAACGCCTACAGCGTATCCATCGGATTGGTCGCGCGTAATGCGTGTTTTATTCGCTTTAGAGGAAACATCCTCAACAAACTTCCCTTTATCGAGCCCTAGCTCCTCAGCATACTGCGAGTATATCGATGTCGGATCGGCAAGCGACGACCACTGCGACTGGGTTTCAAATAGCTTATCATGCATCTCCCAGAATTTTCCTTGCGAACCGGCAGCCTCAGCAGCCTCAGCTGCTGCCTGAGCATTTGGGTGTAGAGGGAGGGGGAAGTTGCTGAATACGAAAGTAATGTCATCTTTGTATTCTTCTTTTAGTTTCTGCACGTCAGGATGGGCCTGAGCACAGGCAGGACATTGATAATCGCCAAATTCAACTACCTGAACCTCGCCTTCTCCGACACGATGGCTATCCTCATGCACGATGCGCGCCATGACGGCACTCGGGTCGTCCTTGCTTGAGTCGACGAACGTCACCAAAATTGCAACCGCCGCGATAATAACCGCCGCAACTCCTAAAATAATCTTAGATTCTTTGGTCATTTTTCTTCCCCTTCCATGCTAAAGCTGACATTGCAATAATAATCGTAAACGCTACAAAGGATAAGAATGGTATGGTGATAAATCCAAACCAAGCCGTATGCTTCACGACACAGGAAACGCCCTCTACGCACGGTGCCAGCGACTCCGATATAACTCCCCACTGAAGGAGCGAATGGTACAAAGCAATCACCCAGCCGATTCCGGCAAGAATAAGCGCTGTAATCGGCCATTCATCGCTACGGCGAGCAACACCCACTCCTATGATCGCAACTAGCGGGTACATGAGGATTCTCTGGTACCAGCAGAGCACGCACGGCGTCCAGTGTAGTATTTCACTTAAATATAGACTTGAAAGCGTCGCGATCAACGCCATAGCGAACGCCGCATACCCTACGTAGTTTAAGATTTTAGACATACTTATAGCTTATCACAAAATCTATTGCCGTTGCCATATCATTGCAAGTCCCATCAGCAGGAGCGCCGCCAGCACAATCGCGCCGCCAGCTGCAATTCCTAGATAATAAGCAGCAGTGAGACCGCCGATGACAGCAACAAGGGCAACGGGTATCGACCAACCGATCGTACTCGCAAAACTCTTCGTTAACCGGCTAGCCGTAATGACGGGAATTACTAGCACCGCGCTAATAAGAAGGCCGCCGACGATCCTGAGAGATAACACTACAACGGCCGCCGTCAGTGCTACGAGTAGGTAGTTGAGAAGTGTCACTTTATAGCCTGCGATCGAAGCGCTATCCTCATCGAAAGAAATGTGAAGCAGCGGCCGATAAAACACTGCGACAAACAAGATAACAAGACCACCAACAGCTGCGAGCGTCACGACATCACTAAGAGTCGTGGTGGCAATACTGCCAAATAAATAGCTGGTAAAGTTGGCATTCGCTCCTCCGGCGAGATTAGTGAGTACGACCGCGAGCGCCAGCCCGCCGCTCATCACGACTGCCAAACTGATGTCGCCAGTAAGCCGCCTTGACCGGCGAAGCCACTCGAGCAGAAGCGCGCCTACTACAGCGACCGGTATTGCAACGTAGACTGGCGCTACGCCAAAAAGAAGCCCCGCACCGACACCAGCTAAGCTTACATGGGCAAGACTATCGCTGATCAGTGCGTAACGCCTCGCCACTAAAAAGCTGCCGAGTACCGGTAGAATCAGCGCCACCAGCACGCCAGCTGCCAGCGCCCTCACCATAAACGAATATTCAAACATATCAAACATGGCTACCCCCGTGATGGACATGCACCGTGTAACGGCTTCTTAGATGATGCTCGAGATCGAATTTTTCGGGTGAACCGTCATAGACAACCGTCCGATTAAGGCAGATTATCCTAGAAACGAGCTTCACGACCGAATCAACATCGTGTGAAACCATTACGATAGTCCGCCCTTCGGCGTGAAGCCGCTTCAAAAGTGTATAAAATTCCGCTTGGCTGGCTTTATCGACACCGGTCGTCGGTTCGTCAAGAATAAGTACGTTCGCACCGCTAGCAAGCGCCTTTGCAATCACAACGCGTTGTTGTTGACCGCCCGAAAGTTCGTTAAAATTTCTTTTTTCAAACTCACCCATGCCAACATTTTTTAGTGCGGCTCGCGCACCTGCTTTATTTCCACTCGAGCCGAGCCTGACAACTTCGAGCACGCTGATTGGGACGATTCCACTGTAAAGTTGACCGCGCTGCGGCACGTAGCCAATTGTTACTTCATTATTCCGCTTGGCCGTCCCGGTTGTTGGCTTCAATAAACCAAGCAATACGCGAAGAAGGGTCGTCTTTCCTGAGCCGTTCTGCCCAACCAGCCCGATAAACTCACCGCTTCTAATCGTAAAAGTTACGTCACGAAGCGCCTCATCGGCGCCAAAGACAACGCCCACATCACTCGCGCTTAATTGCACCCTTTTACCGGCACTCGAGTGCTGTTCGGAGGTTTTTGAGGTTGTCATATTGGACACTAAGATAATCCCTTCCC
>Ga0182737_1002049_pt1 | contig 17640 bp, 18 predicted proteins | sample eDN5th30CBELigOP_FD_128878 | JGI IMG/M metagenome (GOLD analysis project Ga0182737, IMG submission 128878) | Enriched Organic Plus compost microbial communities from Emeryville, California, USA - eDNA 5th pass 30_C BE-Lig OP (version 2) (version 2) ...
AAAAAAATCCAAACCAACGATTAAGTCAGCTTGGATTTTTGTGTTTACTCTAGCACTTACATTGATGAATTCACTTAACCAAAGAATAAGTCTAATAAATTAGAACCTGTTGACGATTCGCGATTATAAAACTCTGAGTAGCCACATTTTTTGCAGTATACAACGACAAACTGATTTTTCTGAATGTCAAACATTTTAGATAATCCCGTTCCTGTCATTGCTACTTCTTTTGTAGCTGCGTCTCTACTTCCGCACTTTATGCAGCCTTGTTGATTCATACTGGATCACCTCATTATTACTGAATAAAAGCTATACATCTATTTACGAATTTTCCAGAAATTTGTTTCAAAATTATTCCATTGTTAGCTCTATTCATTTTTTCGTCAAGATAGAGCTCGTGATGGTGGAGCCACGCGGAATCGAACCGCGGACTGATCGCTGCCAGCGACCTGTTTTCCCCCTAAACTATGGCCCCAAAAGATGGTATATATTACTATATGCGCTACAATCTCTATTATTATCTTATCCTATCGTTAAAGTCAACACACCTAATAAGCGACCTCCACTCTAATTGAAAAATGCCCCTTGCTTACCTCCTCAATAGGAGTGCAAAGGGCATTTCTATTAAATCATCTATCGACGCTTTCCTTCATTAAGATTGAATTGCCCAATTAGCTGCTGTAAAAACGAAGCTATGGATTCTACATCCTCGGAAGCTTGCTGTACGTGCAGGAAGTCCTGCTTCAGCTCTGCAACCTGTTCCTCGGCTTCTCTAGAAAGCTTACGATTACCAATGCTGACGGCTGTAATATTTTCCATAAGAGATACAACCTCGTCAACAATTTTCGCCTTTTGACTTTCTCCTTCATTCGCCTGACGAAGCAATTGGGAAGCGGCAGCAATAAGCTCCTCCCCTTCAGTTACAACTCGATTCCCTTCCTCCATGGATTGTTGGGCATTAGTCGCACCTGTATATACCTCCGCAATAATTCCTTGGATTTGCTCTACAGAGCTACGTGTGCTTTCAGAGAGCTTACGGATTTCCGAGGCAACTACAGCAAAGCCTTTACCATGCTCACCAACGCGTGCAGCCTCAATTGAAGCGTTCAGCGCTAGCAAATGCGTTTGCGACGATATGTTTTCAATAATTTGCAGAACGTCCTCAATGCTTCGAGTCGTCTCTACAAAGGAATTAATGCTTTGATTCGTGTTGCTTACCTGAGTTGAAATATGTGTCATTTTGCCGCCGATTTTTTCAACTTCCTCACGGGCAACGGCAATTTGCTCCGCAGCATGCTCCTCAAGCTGATGCAACGTCAGCTTCATATCTCCGACAACATCCTTTGCAGCATCAAGATCCTGCAATTGCTTACGAATCCCTTTAAGCATTTTTTCTACGCGATTACTAACGCGCTGTGTCGTTTTCGCCGTTGTGCTCGTAGATTGATGAAGCTCTGTTTGATTTGTTCGCACATCCTCTGCAGCTTGCTTAACCTGAATCATAATGCCTTCTTGAGAGTCAATAAAGTTGTTCAGCCACTTAGCCTGATCACCAATTTCATCTCTTGAAAAGGTATTAGTTTGTAGGCGCTGCGTTAGATCGCCTCTACCTTCCGCATTACGGCGAATAAATCGATTAATCTCCCATAGCTGTTCCGTTACAGGAGCTGTGACTTTGACTTTAACTAGCTTAATAATTAATGCAATGAATGGCAAGCCAACTAAAGCGGTTATTCCAGAGAGCAGTATTGGCGAGCTAATTTCTAACCAACTAGCAATACCAGCTGCTAACGCTGATACAACTATCATTAGTAGCAATAGTGGTAGTAACAGCTTGGTTGTTCGCCATGCAATTCCGCGATTACGATAAACCTCTTCCAAGTCCCCTTCACACATCATTCCCCACAAGTCTGGGTTATGCGGCATATGGAACGTAATCCCTTTACCAATTACGGGAATATGGCGGTAATCGGAGTACCCTGGAAAGGCAACAAACAAATTGCTACCGTTCTTGATCGTATTGGCAACCCCAGGATGCAGCTGACCTGTTGCTGGGTCAGTAAACATAATTTCTAGCTCTGTATGCTTTTCAATTCGCACAGTACCCCAATCTGTCGGAATTCCATCCTTCAAATTATCGCCATGTGCAAAGGTTTGATCTTCAAATCGACTTCGTGACAACGCCGTACCTGGCTGTATATGCGTGTTAAGTACTGGCTTCGCCATAAAAATGTAGTTATCACCAGAATCAGGATAGACATGCCCTGACTCGCGTTGAATAAGATCTCCAACGACATCGCCTGGCACGCGTCCACAAAGTAGACCTATGCGCTGTTCCTGAACAATAATTGGTGCGACAAATAGTAACGTCATCTCGTCATGAAACGAGGATGTACTCGGTCCGATTTCCAGTGTTAAAGGATCTGCGTATGGACCAAACAAACACTTACGCCCTGTAACAGTCTCAGAGGCATATTGTATTCCTTTGTCTATTACGCTGTTATGACGGTATGACTTTCCAAGGTGTGCTTGATAGGTTGATGCGATAACTTCGTTGTCGGTATTCAGCACAAACAATTCTGAGAAATCAATTCCTCTCACGCGAACAGCCTCTAATAGCTGCTCCCACCGTTCACGGCTTACACCAGTTTCTGACTTCTCTAGCTCTGGTTGAATTTTTAGTAAGGCACGATCTAAGTAACTCCAGTACAGTTCCGCCCATTGTTGTAATAATTCTTTTCTAGTTTGGGCAATCCCTTCGAAAATGTCACTTACATCATCATGCGTGTGCGAATTTATCCGCCAAGAAACCCAAAGCGGCAAGCCTTTTTTCCATCCTAACCAATCGAACATAAGCATCCCTCACCCACAGTATGTAGCATTCTATCTTTATATACACTGGCATGGGAAAATTATACTCTACCATTTTTTCCTTGTCGATAATCGTAACGTTACATTGCCGATATTTGTCGTAAAAAGATAAAAATTTATGAAAATAACACAAGGCGCTAAATTGTCTTTTAATATTCCAACGGTAATTATGGTAAATTTAGGGTTTATATTTCTTAACTATTGCTAAATTCGTATAGACGCCGCTTTACCGTGGCACGGTAAGCCTTCGTAGTCACTCATCTCCTGTATCGTAGGATTTAGTCTCCGTAATGCCTCTTGGTTAAGCTTGCCGATTGTTGAATACTTCACCATATCCTTACAAGTAACCCCTGAGAAAGCTTTGGCAAAATGATTAGTTGGCAGCACGGCAGTAATACCTATCGCATAGTTACCTGCCGAAAACGGTGTATATTCTCCTAACAATATTTCACCTGCATGACGTACTCCATTCATGATGGATTGCTCTTGCTCTTTCGCTGCGACAATCATTAAATGCTCAGGTGCGATCCAGTTTATTGTCTCTATCGCTGCTTCAGTATCCTCTGCTACAACAATAATTCCTTTTCCTTGAGGGCCAAATACTTTCTTGAGGATGTCTCTTCGCTTTTCCTCTACCTCGTCTATACAACGCCATAACCTTTCTTCAACGCGATAGGCCAGTTGACGTGAAGTAGTGACTAATATAGCGGAAGAGTCTGGTCCATGCTCAGCCTCATTGATAAGATCATAAGCAAGTTGCAATGGGTCTGCTGTATCATCAGCTATAATCATACTCTCTGTTGGACCAATCCCTAATACACTTCGTTTACCATAAGTCATCGCTACGCTCATTGCAGCTGCTATTCCACCTGGACCTGGTCCATATATCCCGTCTACCTCTGGAATTGTCTGTGTTCCATGGGCTAACGCTGCAATTATCGCTACTCCATTGCCAATAACAAATTGATCTGCACCTGCTAGCTTGGCAGCTGCGACCGTTCCACGATCTCCTAAGCCATTAGGCAAGGGCGGCATGCCTACTACAATCCTCTTCACTCCTGCAACCTTAGCCGCCGTTACGAGCATAATAGCAGTCGACAACAATGGACCCTTGCGAGCTGGAATCCAAATTCCTACTGAATCTAAGCTAGTAATACGTTCACCGATAACCGTTCCAGTTCTAATTTCTTTCGACCAGGTAGAGGGCATCAATGTCTCATTCACTTCTCGAACATTATGGGTTACTACGTCTATAGCCGTTCGTAACGAGGAAGGAAGACCTGCTATACATGCCTCGATATACTCATCCGATAACCGTAATTGATCACACTCAAGATGAATTCCATCAAATTGAGCTGTAGCACGAATGACCGCCTCATCACCGTCAACTTCTACCTCATCGAATAGTTCAAGCACACCTCTTAGTACCTTTTTGTCAAACAACGTTTTGTGACTCTTAAATCGTTCGAGCAAAGCTGTACCCTTACCTTGAACTTTCTCTACCACAACACTGTAATTTCCCATGTCATTCCCTCCCACAATAATTGCCTAGATCCCATCCATGTAGTTAGACAAAAAGAGCCACGCAGATATAATACCTGCGTGGCTCTCTATCTCAGATCCGCAGGTACAACGCCAATAAGCGCTTGTATCTGCGGAGTAATAACCGCAATACAAACGCTTAAAAATGATGATGGCTATAAAATTTCAAGTTTGGTTTTTGTCCTGCACTCATCATATAGCCTCCTACGTTTCTGTCTAATAGACTTTCCATTATTATAGTGATTCTTCAATAATTTGTAAATATATTCCAGCAAAAAAATTAACCAGCTGAAGCATCGCTACGGAATAATGCGTCTTTCAGTCGCTTTTTAAAGCCTGCTGCTTATATTGATTCATTAGGTAGCAGCAGGCCTTAAAGGCGACACATTCATTTTACAGACGCATTATTCTCTTCGCTGGCAGTTCTTTGTAGCTTGATAGTAGACCCATTCGTTTTACAGACGCTTTATTCTCTTCGCTGGCAGCAATATTTACTGGCAGATAGGCAACGTATTGAAATGCACCATTTTTCCTACTCAACACCATCTTGATAATGTCTTGTATAGTTTTTATCACCTTTATTTTGGAGGTCACTTAATGTTTTTTCAAGCGTTTCAACAATCTGCTCCTTCGCATCACTCAGTGTATTGTAAAACATCGTCTCTTCACTGCCTACAATTTTTACACCGCTAATCGCTTGCATCGATGTAAACTTGCGATGCTGATCGGCCAAGTCATCCAAAGCCTGTAAAGCATGCTTTGTCTGTAGGAATAGATCCTTATGATGCTGCTCGCTTAAGCGTTGCTCAAGATCATTTAATCGTTCATTCATGACTATTCTCTCCTTCGATTTCCAATGGAGTATTTCATGAACTTAGTATAACCAAATGATACCAAGATTATGGTTCACTTAAGCTTCTTGCTCTTAATATGCTTACGAGCATTCTTCATACCGCCTACACCACTAAACATGTCATTAAGCTTCTGCGCTTCAATTTGCTTGGAGTTCAGACCATCGTACTTCGCTTCCTTCTGCAGCTTAAAAAAGCTTGCCAACCGTTCCTGGGATAATTCTCCTAGCTGAACAGCGCGCTGTACCGCACAGCTCGGCTCCTTCTGATGAGAACAATCAGAGAATTTACATTGCGAGGCCAATTGCTCGATATCTGCAAAGGAGCGTGCTAGATCGGCACTTTCCAAGCCTAATTCGCGCATCCCCGGCGTATCGATAATAATACCACCAGTCGGCAGCACAAATAACTCTCGATGCGTCGTTGTATGACGCCCCTTATCGTCGTTTCTTGTTGCACTGGTTTCCATCTGCTCTGTGCCTAGCAAGCCATTAATAATCGTTGACTTGCCTACGCCTGATGACCCAATAAATACATAGGTCAACCCGCTCTGAAGATAGTCACGTACCACATCGATCCCATTCTCCATCAAGCCAGAGGTCGTTAGCACATCAACTCCAAGCGCAACCGAGGCTACCTGCTCTAATTTCTCCTCTAGCTGATCGCAGAGATCCGACTTCGTCAGCAGCACGACTGGTGTCGCCCCGCTGTCCCATACAAGCGATAAATAACGCTCCAATCTACGCAAATTATAGTCATCATTCAGCGCCATGCAAATAAATGCGACATCCATATTGGCAGCGACAACCTGCATATCATGCGATGTTCCAGCCGCTCTGCGTTCAATAATGCTCTTCCTTGTCAGCACATGATGAATCAGTGCTCGTTGACTGTCTTGGTCACCCTGCTCTTCATAGCTCAGCATGACGTAATCACCGACTGCTGGATAATCGCTAGTGGAAGTAACGCCGTAACGAAACTTCCCTGACACCTCCGCAAGCAATTCACCATGTGCCGTAGCAACTCTATATATACGTTTGTATTGTGTTGTAATTCGACCTAGCTTCAGCTCTAGATGCATCGTTGCTTCCTGTAGAAATCTCTCGCTAAGTCCCATCTTTTCTAAATGAGTATTCAATATTGTTCCTCCTCAAGTAAGTTAACCCTCTTGGGAGGTGAAGTGCTGCTATGCTAGGGCACGACCCTCCCCATTTGCTGCAATGCCTGCTACAATCTGCACCGTGTCGTTGCTTTTCATATGACAACTCCCCTTTCCTTCATATTACTCTTATCTTAGAATGATTGAGAGTATTTCGCAAGTTTACCTATTTTTGCCCTCTGTACTCAATTGGCGGTACATTGAGTATCGCCTTAAAGCATTTATTAAAGTAGCTTTTATTCTCATAGCCAAGCTGGTCTGCAATTTCTTCAATACTTTTTGTTGTTGTATCGAGCAGCCTGCACGCTTCCTCCATTTTAATTCGCGTAACATAGCGAATAAAGCCCTCGCCTGTAGCTAAAAGCATCCTATGCCCCTGCTTGCCCTACAGCTCCAGCTGCCATCACCTTCGTTGTATCTCTCAGTTATAGTCTACTACCTATATGATGTAGCGTTTACTAATCTAAAAACAGGCTATGCTTCAGCGATTGCGATGGTGCTGTTCTTATGTGTGCTTGTCATTACCGTGCTGCAGTGGATCGGGCAGCGAAAATGGGTCAATTACTAGGAGGGGTAAAACGTGAAAAAGTGGCCAATATCTAAAATTGCATTGACCATCATCCTATTTGCATGCGGTATAATCTTTCTACTCCCCTTTATATGGATGATTAGTACATCATTGAAGGTTGAGCAGGATGTATTTAAATTTCCGATTGAATGGATTCCATCCCAGTTTAATGGGGAAGCCAACAAGTAAAAAGAACGATGTGGATGAGACAAGCGGCAAGGTAATGTTGTGGAACTTCTGCCAAGCGTTCGCACCATCAATGCTTGCTGCTTCATATAAATCTTTTGGGATGTTTTGCAGGCCAGCAATGTAAATAATCATATTAAAGTCTATTTGAGTCCAAATAAGAATGATCATAACCGAAGGCAGCGAGTAATGAATATCTGTCAGCCATTTTGGTGGAAGTTCGATGCCAATATTTATTAAAAACTGATTAATCGGCCCCAATGAAGGATGGAATAACACCTGGAATACGATAGCGACTCCAACCACACTTGAGATATAAGGCATGAAATAAATGATCCAGCCTGCAATATTCTCTCGTAATCGTCTCTTTCTGCATTGAACTTGGTCTTGTTGGTTAATTGCAATAACAGATTCCACGATGCCACCTCTTTCTGTAGTAATAAGGTAATGATAGCTTGCTAGTAAGCTATCACATCATATACTTTTGTGACTTGTTTGAAAAATTAATTACTCAATAGTGGATATTCAAGAGGCGACTAATTGCAAACGAGCATCACCACCCTCTTGGAGGGAGCTGCGATGCTCATTAAACGTTCTAGTTTCGAATCAAAACTAGGAGGTATTTTCCAACTTTTGTCGAAGAAATAGAATTAAGCATGAATAAAAGTTGAAATCAAATTGGACGAAAAATGATATAGGAGAAATGTCAATGTACCGTCTGCCCTCTCAAAAAAACAGTGATTCAAATAGAGAACAACCAACAGCTCATCCACTTGCTGCTGATTCTATTCGCAGTCCATCGGCTGAGACGATAAACCCACTACAATTGACACCTTCGAGTTTATTCGTAATACAGCGAATGGTCGGGAATAGAGCTTTATCTCGTTTATTAAGTCAGTCGAATACTCAGCCCCCTTCTTCCTTAATTAATTCCAATGTTCCGCATAGCACTTCCACCTCAGAGCCTGTCCAAAGAATTGTTATACAAAAAAAATATGATCCCAATGAAGTTCCATACAAAACTGAAAAAAGCTTAATTGATCGAGCCAATGAGCTATATGAACAACGTGAGGATATGCTTGATAAAGGAGATATATCTGGCATTTACTCAATTGGAGGGGATTTTGAAGAATTAAAGGAAATCGCAATAGCTAACGGATGGTTAGAAGCTTATGATTTACTTATAAAATGGGGAGAAATGATTCCAGGTGATGAAGAAGAGGAACAAGAATTTGCATTGTACGATAAAGTGGCTGAGTTTGAAAAGAAGCTTGAAGGTTTGAATTCCGAAGAATCGGACGTTAGTGAGGAAATTAACGTAGTAATAGATGAGCTTCGTAGTATAGAACATATCGCGGCAATGAATGGCTGGAACCATATCGTGAGCTATGCCCGCAAAGTTGGGAACTATCCCCCTGTTGTATATGGCAATCCTAGTGGGGAGACACCTAATTATGTGGAGTCGGATACGTTGGATGGGATTATCAAGAATGATGTTCCTGACCCTAATGAAGCTATAGGCATCATCAGCGCTTTAGAATCTCAAGCTTCTACATCATCTATGAAAGATAAAGCTAAAGTTCTAAATTCTATTAAAGATACCATTGATGAAAATATTGTATTGAGCACGAAAGAAAATATTAAGATCATTAAATCCTTTATTAATACTTATAAAACTGCTCAGTCAAGAAAGTTTAATTTCGATAAATGTTTACAAATGCTAGATGGAGTTTTAACTACCGGTCTTAAAAGGCGAACAGAAAGTCCTGAAATCGAGGTAACTGGAGAGCCTTTTAATCCAGAGCTTCCCGAACGAGAGGACTACACAGGCATCCATATGAGCGAAATCGAGAGCAAGTATGATGTATTAGCTCGCAAATCAGGTGCACCAGAAAAAGAAGGGGCGCTGATTCCCGGTGCTGTACATGAAGTCGATCTTGCGTTTTTGGATGGAATGAGAGGAATCCCGAACTACCGAGTCACACTTAAAGAAGAAGAAAAACCAGAACTGGGAGGAGGAGATGGAGGAGGAGAAAAAGTTTACGCACTGGGACATACAGGAGCCATTAACTTCGAGGGGGCGCTTTCCAATCGCGGAGGAGAAAGACTGTATGGTGTTTTGTTCCCTAGTGGATTTATGGAAAGGTACGGATTAGATTTGCGCACCAAAGGCATAAGCGGCAAATCGGCGCAGACACCAGTAGATCAAGATTTTGCCCAAGGTTATATGTATGACGATAAGGAGAAAACACACCGTGTAGAAATTCCTTCTACTAAGGCATTCGCTATTCGTGCTGAAGATAACACTCCTGACGGTCAGGCTCATATTCATTTTAGTAGATCCAATATGAATATTCATGGTGAAAAAATGTCTCAGCTTGAATTCATGAGATTATTTGTGATCGGTGTTGTAGAATTTAATATGCAGGGCTTTGTCATTAACATAAAGTATTTTTAGCGAAAGGAAATAATACGATGAATAACAAGCTAATCGACTCACTTTTACACCCTAAGGAATCCTATGAAAGAACACAGGCACTGAGAGAAGCAGTAATTGAATTACAAAATAATTCCTTCAGTTCCCCTCAAGAAAACGTTATTAATTTTTTAAGAAGCTATAAAACGGAGGATCAGGTTCAGGCCGCGCTAATTGGTATTTTGTTGCATAGGTTGGATCGGAGTAAACCACCGCAAATTGGCGTATTTGCGAGACTTTTTCCTGCGTTGCAGATGTTATGGGAGCCTCAGATTCAGAAAATGGCAATTGAAATTTTCTCTGGGCATTCACCAAAGGAAGTTTTCTATGAACTAACTGATATGGTTGCTTTAAATGAAGGCTCCGAAGAGGATCGATATTATGCGTACAACGTGATTAGCACAGTCGATTTTGATTCAGTACCAGAAACGATGTAGATTAGACTTAATTAAAGTTTAAGCGTGCCAACAACTCACATCTGTTGGCACGCTGTAAGAGCTAGCGTCTCAACTAGCAGCTTCGTAAAGTCAGCGCGCGTAATATTGTTGGCGGATTAGGCTTAGTTGGAGTTGGCTCTCCTGGAACTGGAATTTCCATATCACCAGTGCTTGCTTGGCCCATTGCTTGTAACGTTACCGCTATAATCCTCCGCTTCTACCTTATACGAAGCGTCAACATCATTAGAATGATCAATCTTGTAGCTATTCAAATTACCGCTTACCGTAGTCAATAACAAGCCATTACGATAAATGTAATATTGCTTAACTGCGATATTGTCGGTTGCATGATTCCACTGCAGCTGAACATTCTCCCCGTCTAATGTCACTGTCATCCGTGCACCAGTTGGCCATGTCGGATAAATATTGTTGAACTGGAAATAATCCAGTATATTTAATGAACATATTTCCCGCTTGATGGAATAGCGATCTCATCAAAGCGTTCGACGAGCTCCCTTAGGTTAAGAGATAATTCTTCATCAGTCATCGGTAAGCCATGTCCTGTTACCGCTATTTTGGGATTCAGTGCTTGGAGCTTAATGACGGATTGACGTGCTTGCTCCCAGTCCGTCGTAAAATATTTCGGAGGGCCGCTAATTTCGTGCTTCTGCATCAGCACCTTATAGATCGACTCCTGCTGAACAGTAACGAAGGCATCACCTGCAATTAAGCATCGATCAGCTTCTCTATAAAAAGAGATATGCCCTGGTGTATGTCCGGGTGTATGAATCCAGCGCCAGTCGGACAGCATTGGAATGGAGCCATCAGACGGGAAGGGCTTTACATGATGTCCAAGATTAATTGGCTCGTTAGGAAATAATGGCGATAGCTTGGCGAATAATCCTCCATCTACTGTTGGATCAGGCGGAGGATAAGCTTGCTTCCCCGTTAGATACGGCAGCTCTAAGTCATGTGCATATACCGGCACATCCCAACGCTTTACTAATTCAATGATGGCTTCAGCCGATGCTGGCATGCCAGCATCAACGAGTACCCAGCCTTCTTGTTGCTTATGCGGATTCCCGATCATACAGATGTTAACGATTTGTATCGTGTGACAATAAATATCTGGTAGTAATTCTTTTCCCTTACCGCTTGCAATGGATGTCGCTGGAAGATAAGTATAGTCCTCACCATACTTCATTTCTTGATCCATCATTGTTGCTCCTTTTATTAGATAATGGCGTTAGCTACTATTGTTTCCTCACCTCGCCTTCCTATGCAATAAATTCGTCGTTTTCGCTCGCTTACATTTTAAGTCATCCTCTTGGCTGTATTGAAGCTCTAATTTCGGGGAATAAAATCAACAGTGCTTATTTTTAAGCAAACTACGCAAGTCACTTGAAGGGAGTTAAAATGCAATAATGGAAAGGTCCCAAAAATTAAGCCTACTCGCTCTTTCCTCTATTCCTTTAATTATGACCTTAGGAAATTCAATGCTTATTCCAATACTCCCCTCTATGGGTCATCAGTTAAAGGTCAGCTCGTTTCAAATTAGCTTAGTCATCACTGTTTATTCAGTTGTGGCAATCTTTCTTATTCCGGTGGCTGGCTTTCTGTCTGATCGATTTGGACGACTTAAAGTAATTATTCCAGCTTTAATTCTTACAGGACTAGGAGGACTGTTATCTGCCATTGCTTCAACTTGGTTTGATCATGCTTATCTATGGATATTAGTTGGCAGATTTATTCAAGGGATCGGTGCAGCTGGATCCGCACCAATTGTACTTCCACTCGTAGGTGACATGTTTAAAGAAGAGAGCGATGTCAGCCAAGGCCTAGGTATTATCGAAACATCAAACACCTTCGGTAAAGTGTTAAGTCCTTTATTAGGCTCACTGTTAGCGATTGTCGTATGGCATCTTCCCTTTTGGGCGATTCCAGTTTTATGCTTAGGTTCAGTCCTGATGGTTGCTTTTATGGTGAAAGTGCCTAAAAAGAACAAAAAAGCTCCCACCGTTCAAGTGCGCGCGTATATTAAGCAGGTTAAGGAAATATTTGGTGACAAAGGACGCTGGCTTTTTACGACCTTTGCGATAGGCGGCGTCTGCATGTTTGTTGTATTCGGCGCTTTATTTTATTTGTCACAAACTGCTGAGGACCAATATGGCATTAAAGGAATATGGAAAGGGGTAGTCTTGGCGATTCCGACCGCAGCCTTATGTATTGCTTCGTTTGTTACAGGGAAGCTTATAGGTAGTAATAAAACTCGGATGAAATGGTTTAACTTTAGCGGGATAGTCATCGTCTGTGCGATGATGCTGGTGATTGCATGGTTAGGGGACAAATCGATTGCGATGGACATTCTCTATATTGCGATCGGCGCTTTAGGCATCGGTATTGCCTTGCCTTGTCTTGATGCATTAATTGTAGAAGGAATTGAAAAGGATGTGCGCGGTACGGTTACCTCCTTTTATAGCAGCGTCCGATTTATTGGTGTAGCTGCAGGACCACCTGTCGCCTCAATTATGCTGGCACCTACAGCAGCTCCATTTTTTTATTTAAGTGCTGGGTTAGTGGGCATCTCATTATTACTCGCACTATTTGCCATTAAGCCGGGTAAAGATACAAAAGAATCAAAAGCAGCATAATCAAAAAGCCTCTGAGATTGAACAACGCCCCTAGTCCGTTAATCACGAGCGGATAGATAGTGTTCAATGCCGAGGCTTTACTTATTTACATAGATATATCTACAGAATCCGATGCTTCAGCACGCAGCTTCTTTTTACTGAACATTGAGAGCAGCATATTCCCTTTGCTTTCAATTTGCATAGCAAGGAATAAAGTCAGCATTAGACCAAGCATCACAACTGTCACTGAAATCGGTATTGTCCAAAGCTGCGGTGTCTCTGAAAAAAACGGAATTAGCGACACAGCAACGATAGGTGGCGCATTCCATTGAAATTTCTTAATTAGCCAGATCGCAATAAGTACATTAACAAATACAGAAACTGCACTTGGATAAATATAAACTAGCGTTGTTCCGATCGTTGAAGTAATAAAAGCGCCCAGCGTAATTTTACCAAGCTCCGCGTAACGGAAGGAGCGAGTAATAAATAAAAAGCCAAATGCCCCTAGCGTAGGGAAGAATAATGTATCTAAATGAGACACATGCAAGGAAACCCAATATATTAACATAATATATGCACAGATCATTAAAGTCTTTACGTTCATCGAACCTTCTTTAAGCCTCCTGACAATGAAAACCAGATTAAACATACCTGTACTATTCTATCATGTTAGTTGTAGCAGTCAAGGCTTAGGTTTATCGAGTTAGAAAAAGGAATCTCCTTTCACCACGCAACAGGTGAAGGAGATTCCAGTTTCTGCTACTAATTTTAATTTGCTAATAAAATTTCATTCTGCTATTAATGTGACTTTTTTACTAGTGAATTTTACTATTAAAATGTTATTATCTGCTAGTTAGGTATTACTGTTAGCATGCTACTAGTTTTGAACATTCTCTTTCTCACTAGAAAAACCTTCGCTGACTGCAGATCCCTTTGTAAGCCTTCTTCTAGAGTTTTTCCCTATTTTCACCCAAAGAGCACCTTTGTCATCGCGCATAAATCTGATTCCAAAAAGTTTCAAAGGCGTATTAATTTCCTCATAATAATAATAAGGCATGTTATCACTCCTTTTATCCTATACAATAAAAGAAGTAGTTATATTAGTATAGTGACTATTGTCACGGTTTTTGTCACATGACAAGTTATTAGTGACTATCTAGTACATGCTGCTCATTACTTAAGCCACTCTTCAAATCATGACCAGTAGGATTTTGGAATACACGAAGTCCGAACTCAGGTGCAACAGCTAAAATATGATCGAAAATATCCGATTGAATGCCCTCATACACTGCCCACGCCGTATCATTGGCAAACGCATAAATTTCTAACGGCAAGCCTGTTTCTTCTGGTTGCAGCTGGCGAACCATACAGGTCATCCCTTTATGAATTTTCGGATGTCCTTCCAAATACCGCTGAATATAGGCTCTGAATATACCGATATTGGTCATAGCTCGACCATTTACTTTAATCGATTTATCAATCCGATGTTCCTCGTTATAGGATTTAATATCCTTTTCCTTCTGTTCAATATAGTCCTTTAGATGATGAATCTTTTTGAAGCGCTCCAGCATTTCTGTATCACAGATCACGACACTGCTTGTATCAATTCGTACCGAACGTTTAATTCGGCGACCACCTGCGCTTTGCATTCCTCGCCAGTTTTTAAATGAATCTGAAATTAGCGCATACGTTGGGATCGTTGTTATCGTTTTATCCCAGTTTTGAACCTTGACCGTATTTAAGGAAATATCAATAACGTCACCATCAGCACCGTACTTCGGCATTTCGATCCAGTCGCCTACTCGCACCATATCATTAGACGTTAGCTGAACACCTGCAACAAGACCTAATATCGAATCCTTGAATACAAGCATCGTTACTGCGGACAACGCACCAAGACCACTTAACAGTATGAGTGGACTAACGCCAAACATGCTGGAGATGAAAAGAATGCCGCCAATGAAGAACAGCACAATTTTAGCAACTTGAATATAGCCCTTAATCGGTTTAGCCTTAGAAATTTCAAACGTACTGTAAATATCGTTAACCGCATCAAGAAACGCACTTAGCACGAGTAAAACAATAACGAGCACATAAACATTAACCGCCTTAACAATAAAAAATGACGCTTGTGGAAAAATCATCGCCGAAAAATAAATAATGATCGCTGGCACAATATGCGACAGCTTATGAAATACTTTTCGTTCAAGTAAGTAGTCATCCCATTGAAGCTTATTACTTTTAATAATAAATGAAATGGACTTAAGCAAAACCTTTTTCGTTACAAAATTAGCAATGATACATAGTAGTGCAAGTGCGACAATCATAATTGTTGTCGCTAAATATTTTATTAATGTAGCATCTGTCATAAATTGGGCAAGAAAATTTTCTATTGTAGTCATATCCGTCTCCTTTCTTCCCTTCCTTTACATTGAAAGTTTAACCATTGACTGCTTAGCAGCGCACATGTCTGCGTTTAAATCCGATCTTCCCTCGCACCATAAACTTTTCGATATTTTCCATCGCATTGAGGTATTTAACTTTTCCCTTTTCCTGCTTAAATTCGACTGGCCCTACTGCCTTAGCGATCTCAATTGCCTTTTCATGCAACGGTATATACGAAACCGCAACGGTATAAATAAAGTTGTTCATGGACGATTTTGCTCGCAGAGGTGCGCTGTGAATATTGCTTGCAACATGATCGAGCATTTGCGATATTTTCTCTTCGGAAAATTGACGATCTGGACGATTGCCTAACAGCCAGCAATAGCAGCTCCAGCCTGCTGACATTCGCAGCTCATCGCCGCTTGCAGTCCATGAATCGGCAACCTCCTGGGCAATGTCGCTTTCTGATAAGGTGACCGCTACTACAAAATCAGACAGCATATAGAAGTACGCACCGTCCATCCAGCGATTATAATCCTCGACCGTCATCACGTTCGGATCAGCAATAATGCCTGCGAAGTACATCGCATCGTAATTTCCTGTATGATAAAGCTGCTCAGCTAGCTCCTGATTAATTCTTATTTGCTTAAATAGCGGCTTCATTTCCCCTGTAGCTACTCCAAACAATGGCTCATGTGCGCCATTGGACATGTACATTTTTTTAAGTCTTTCCTTACCCAGTGCCTCTAGCTCCTGCATAACCGTTGCCAAATCCATATTTTCTGCTCCTTTATTTAGCATAATATTGTCATACAACTATTGTGCAGATAGTCACTACCCCTGCTAAAGCAGCTGTATTGCTGCAGCTTCTGTTGTCCCAGTTATTGCAGCACTATTGTAGCATAGGGCTTAAAGTAGCTACAACATTATGTAGATTTCCTCATAATTCCCCACCACAATATGCTAATAATTTTTCAATGACGAATAGCTAATCCTTGTAGTATTATTGAAAAGTATTTGCAACATAGCGGAGGGATCTTAATACGTATGAAAATTGTAGAACAGAATAAACTAGCATGGAATTCAGGAGCATATGAAGCGTGGCTGAAGCGATTTGGTACACCTATCGAAGCTGCTGCTAAACTAAAAGAATGCCCTGAGAAACGGATCGGGCATGCATTGCAGCATATGGGAGACATTCAAGGTAAGAAAGTCATTAATTTGCTCGGTTCGAACGGCAACAAAGCAGTTGCTTTAGCGTTATTAGGCGCTCAAGTTACAATTGTTGATTTCTCCGCTGACAATGAGCGCTATGCACAAGAGCTAGCTGCTGCCGCTAATGTTAGCATCTCCTTTATCATTTCTGATGTATTAGCTTTGCCAGACGAGGTTCTATCTGCCGATTATGACATCGTCTTTATGGAATTCGGCATTCTCCATTACTTTTTAGATTTAAGCTTGTTATTCGCAGTAGTCAGCAAACTACTCAAACAAGGGGGTAGACTAGTTCTACAAGACTTCCACCCCATCTCCACTAAACTCATCTCATCGCGTGGCTCAACAGCCAATATTCGAAAGCATAAGGTGACTGGTAATTATTTCGATACGTCAATCGAAGAGAAAGAGGTCGCATTTTCTAAATTTAACGATCAAGATAGCGTGCAAAAGGTGCAACTTCGCAATTGGACGCTTGGCGAAATTGTCACAGCCATTGCCGGTCAACAGCTATGCATCAAAGCTCTCGAAGAACTTCCTAATCTATCTTCCGAAGTATTTGATAAAGGTATTCCAAAAACATTTACAGTGATCGCCGATAGGCTATAGGCCATCGATATGGAAAATTCCAATCTCATTGTAATGCTCTAATTTATAATCAATAATATCTAGGCTGCGATTCAGCACCTCCATCTTCGATAGGATGTTTGCTTTATGCTGCTCTAGTATCTCTTTTCTTTGTTCGCTTGTAGTAGAGCCCTGCAAGCATAACGTCATAAACTGCTTAATTTCATCTAGCTGCATGCCACTATTTTTTAAACAGCAAACAAGCTCTAGCCAGCTTAAGTCGGTTTCGGAGTATTTTCGAATCCCGCTATCGCTTCGTTTAAGTAGTGGCATTAGCCCCTCTTTATCATAAAAACGCAATGTTGAAGGCGTTAATTGCATCCGCTCCGCAACCTGCTTAATGGTATATTCCATAGCTTTCACCTCATTTTATTTATTTAATGAAATATTTACTTGACTTAAAGTTAAGTTTAACCTTTATTCTATAGTTGGGCAACGAACTACTTTTAAGTAAAGTGAGGAGCATATCACAATGAAATATAGAAGACTTGGCAATAGTGGATTAAAGGTTAGTGAGCTAGGACTAGGAAGCTGGTTAACCTATGGCTCAGCAACAGCAGAAGAAACCGCACAGGCTTGCATCGAGAAAGCATATGATCTGGGCATTAACTTTTTCGATACTGCAAATGCATATCCAGGTGCAGAAGTAGTAGTCGGCAAAGCATTAAGTGCTTATCCGCGCAGCAGCTATGT
>Ga0182737_1002050_pt1 | contig 17629 bp, 17 predicted proteins | sample eDN5th30CBELigOP_FD_128878 | JGI IMG/M metagenome (GOLD analysis project Ga0182737, IMG submission 128878) | Enriched Organic Plus compost microbial communities from Emeryville, California, USA - eDNA 5th pass 30_C BE-Lig OP (version 2) (version 2) ...
ATGTGCGATGGGCCAAGCCGCTGGCCGCATTTCTTTATTGACCGCGAAAATCTGCCGCCAGACATGGCGGAGGCCATGCGTTCTGCCATTCGGGCATCCGGCCCGCGTTTGCAGGTCTCCAAGATGACCCCGCGTCCTATTGATCTGGGCCTGGTGGATGATGTGGCTGACGATACGTTTGAAAATAATGCCGCAGCATTTCTGCGTTACTTTGGCCTGCTGGTGTTCGTCGTGGGCGTGCTTTGGTTTGTGTACTGGTTGACGAAATAGCAATGAGTTCTCCTTCTGCCTCATCCACACCTTCATCTGACGCTTCGTCGCCTTTAGCCTCGCGGACCACCCAGCTTGTTTCACAGGCTGGATTGCCTGCCACCCCGCAGTCAAGAATGCGGCGGGCCACATTCTTTTCCTTTGTCTTTGTGGGAACGGTTATTGGAGGGTGGCTTCTGTATCTCATGCTGCAGAGTGGTGGCTGGGCATGGTACGAGATCGGACTTATCTTAGTCTTCCTTCCGCTGTACTATCAGTTGAACGTAGGTTTCTGGACGGCGTTGTTTGGCATCTGGATTATGAACCGGCCGCAGCCGGATCAGCTTGATCTGTTGCGGACCATCACCAAGGATGATCTGGAAGCGCCGCTGAATGCGACCACGGCTATTATTATTCCCGTGTACAACGAGGATGTGACACGAGTTTTTGAAGGACTGCGAGCCGTTTACAACTCGTTGCAGAAAACCGGGAAACTGGAGCATTATGACTTTTTTGTCCTTAGTGACTCCGATGATACGAACAAGTGGATCGAAGAGGAAACAGCCTGGCTGGAGCTTTGCCGCCAGTTGAATGCCTTTGGTCGTATTTTCTATCGTAAGCGCCGCACCCCCATCAATCGAAAGAGCGGCAACGTGAGCGATTTTTGCCGACGCTGGGGCAAGCGCTACCGCTACATGATCGTTTTTGATGCGGACAGTGTGATGAGCGGTCCACTGATGGTGAATCTGGTACGCATCATGGAGAAGAATCCAGGTGTCGGTATTTTGCAGACTTTTCCAAAACAGATTGGTGCGGATACTCTCATTGGTCGCATCATGCAGTTTGGTCAGGCATTGTACGGCCCAGCCTTTCTTTCAGGTCTGAACTACTGGCAGGGCGGCGAGGCAAACTTCTGGGGACATAACGCCATTATCCGTCTGGCTCCGTTTATTGAATACTGCGCGCTTCCGCCGCTGCCGACCAAGGTGCCCTTTGGGGGACATATCATGAGCCATGATTTCGTCGAGGCTGCGCTGATGAGAAAGGCAGGCTTTGCCGTGCGTCTGCTGACTGTGGATGAAGGCAGCTATGAAGAGGGGCCGCCAACGCTTATTGACACCTTGAAGCGTGACCGACGTTGGTGCCTGGGGAACATGCAGCACTTCTGGCTGTTGTTTGCAAAAGGCTGGCACCCGATGAGCCGCATCAATTTTTTTCACGGCATTATGAGCTATGTCAGCTCACCGTTGTGGCTGCTGTTCCTGATTCTTGGAACCATTATGGCTGGCTCGGATCAGGGGATTATCGCTGATCAGGGGGGGGCATCCCAGGCATCCTTTGCTGGACAGCTTCTGCTTGGACTTACCGTCATGTTCATCTTCATGCCCAAAGTGTTGATCGTGCTGGATGAACTGGTGACTGGACGATTATTTAAACCTTTCCGGCTGCGGCTTCTTACTGCATTTAGCAGCTTTCTGGACACCTTCATCTTTACTCTCATGGCTCCGATCATGATGGTGTTCCACACACGTTTTGTGATCAACACCATCCTCGGCCAAAGTGTGAAATGGGTGGCGCAGCGACGTAAGCTGGCAGCCGGTATTGACTGGCGTGAACCCATTCTGACTTTCGGCAGCCTTACCGTGGTTGGGTTGATATGGGCTGTGCTGGGTTTCTTTATCTCGCAGAACTTTTTGTTATGGATCAGCCCTGTTTTGTTGGGCATGATTCTGTCCATCCCTTTTGCGATCACCACCAGCAGCACCAAGACCTTTCAACGTCTTGGCCTGTTTCTTACGAAGGAAGAGCTGCATCCACCACCCGTACTACAGTTGTTGGAGGAGCGCATGGAAGAGGTGAAAGACCGCGTGATGCTTCATCCAGAACTGGAAAGCCGTTTTGGATTGGTTCAGGCCTGTCTTGACCCCTATGCAAATGGACTTCACGTAAGCCTGCTGCGCCGACGCAAAAATCCCCATCATTCCACGGAATACTTCAAATTTCTGAGCCAGAAGCTGATCACTCAAGGACCCAGCGCACTCACTGCCAGAGAGCTAAGTGCTGTCATGTACGATCCAGATACCGTGACAGAACTGCACTATGACTTGTGGTCCTCATCAGAGGAACAACTGGCTCCATTCTGGCGCCTGGCAATTCGGCAGTACAACGTGATCGCTCCAAACCCATTCGCCCACCTGCTGGCAGATCCGGCTTAACTTTTTGTAACGCGCCATCCAATGAGGTTGCATCATTCGATTCTGAATCATGCAACATAAGCAAACAGCAGGTTTCTGGCGTCTGCACGCCTGGAGCATCCTGGTGGTTTTGGGAGTTTTTTGTACACATACGTATGCCGAGGATGCGGGCAAGAAGTTGGCGGAGGTTTCCTCAATTAAAACGGATGAGATTGATGGGTTTGAAACTTACTCTCCCGAACTTCAGGAAACCATTCGCAAGGCATTAAACCTTACAGAGTTGAAGTTGCGTTACCAGTTTGGCTCTGCCAGTCCCAAGGCTGGGGGTATGGACTGTTCTGGCGCTATCTACTATCTGCTTCACGAGTCTGGCGTGAAAACCGTTCCGAGGCAAAGTGATGAAATCTGTCGTTGGGTCATGCGGCGGGGGATTCTCTATCGAACAGAAAACGTGGATTCTCTGGATGAGACAGCTTTTAAAGCGCTGAAACCGGGCGACCTTTTATTTTGGACAGGCACTTATGAAACTGCGACGCCTCGCGAGCTGCCCATTTCTCATGTCATGCTCTATTTGGGCAAGCGAAAAAAGGATGGCAAGGCTATTGTATTTGGCGCGAGCGACGGGCGCTATTATGATGGATTACGTCGCAACGGAGTGAGTGTGTTTGATTTTACAATTCCTCACCGGACAGCGGAGTCAGCATTCTTTGGATATGGCAGCATTCCTCCCTCTTGAGGATGCATCGTGTCTTATCCTGGCTATTCCACTGCATGGAAATGCATGTCTTTTAGGAAGATGCCGCCGGAAATAAATGTGCTGTGATTTCACGAATCGCCTCTGCTGCTGTGCGCTTGAGTTTGAATGAATTGCTTTGGCTCTCATCGCTGACTTCACCATTGGCATACCAGCAAACGGAAGCAGTCTTAAAGCAAATCATGAGATCAATAAATTGCTGCTCATTTTCCAGGCGGATGAGTATATCTGGGTTCAGAAAGTCCGCTGGCGCTGCCTTTTTATCAACCACATAGCTGTCGGCGGTCGAGAGAATCGCGGAGAGCCTTTTGCTTAGGTCAGGGGACAAAGGAAGGCCTTGATCCTGGAAATGGTGGCGGTCATAAATGAGGCTGCCATCTTTCGCTGGCGCATATGCGGTGCACAGTAAAGGATGCTGCAAAAGTTCACGAACCCAGGCTTCAGAAAAGATTTTTTCAGGTACAGACTCTGCATTGCCCCGCAGGACAGTCAGCAAAAGTACCATGGCTACAAAGAACGTTCTGCTCATCAACACGGTTTTAAAAAATTGCGTCTTCCAGACTTTTACCCAGAATCCAAAGTAGAATCTCCTTTTGGGTTCTCATAAAGAAAAAAGCTGGAATTCGGGGGCTTTGCCAATTTGACAATTCCGTAGGATTCGCCTTGTTCCGCTGACCATGCCTAAAGCCTCTCTTTCGACCGAAGAAGTTACCGCCATGCTGTTGCAGGTTTGCGACAGTATCATTGCTGCTGAGCCAGTTTTATCTGAAGCTGATCGTAATCTTGGCGATGGCGATCACGGCCTGGGCATGCAACGTGGCATGACTGCCGCCAAGGAGAAGCTGCAAAGTGCTGCACCTGAGAGCATTGAGAAAGCTTTTTCATCCGTGGGCATGGCAATGATGAGTTCCATGGGGGGAGCCAGCGGTGCCATTTTTGGGACATTTTTTAGACAGGGAGGCAAAGCCCTGGCGGGTCGTGAAGCATTTGATGCTGAAGGACTTTCCCTCTTTCTCCAGGCCGGTAATGATGGCGTGAAGAGCCGGGGAGGCGCCGCTGTTGGCGACAAAACAGTCGTAGATGCCTTGGAACCTGCCGCTGTGGCCTCAGCCGAGGTGAAAGATAAATCATTGAGCGACGCCTTTGAGGCTGTCTCTTCCGCTGCGGACTCAGGTCTTGAGGCAAGCAAAGCCATGATTGCAAAATTTGGACGCGCCAAAACTCTTGGTGAGGCGGCGATTGGTTTCCCTGATGCAGGCGCCATGTCCGTTACCGTCATGCTGGCAACCATGCGCGACTACGTGAAGGCGTAACATGGTTGCCGGCCATTAGATCAGCAAAGAAAAAACCTCTGCTACAAAGTGCAGGGGTTTTTTATTTACAGAGATATGTCGTAGGTAGGGCGTAGGGCAACCCTAAACCAGCGCCCCATTCTTTACGTAGTGCAACTCAATGTATTCATGCAAAGCATCCTGCCAGGAACGCGGTGTTTCTCGAGAGATCTGCTCATATTTACTGGTGTCAAAAGCGGTGAACTCTGGGCGTTCCGCTTTAAAAACGGGAAAGTCTGAGCGATAGAGCGCCCCGACCTTTTGAGTCTTCAAAGGCAGGCCCAAGGCTGCGGCTATATCCACCGCTGTCTGACCGTACTCCTGCCAGGTTGTACTGCCGGAGTTTGCCAGATGGAGGAGCCCGTGATAACGCGGGTCCGCCAGCATGGGCTCGATCCAGGCGGCCAGGTCCTCACTGTAAGTAGGGCAGGAGACCTTGTCTGCAATGGCGGCCACTGAGTCTTTATCCAGTGCATTACGAATGATCATGTCAGGGAAGCTCGGACGGTCTGGACCAAACAACCATGAAACCCGAATTACCAGAAAGTGGGGGGAGATATTCAAAACAGCGGTTTCACCAGCCAGCTTGCTGCGGCCGTAAACACTGAGCGGATTAGGTGGATCAGTCTCCTTTAACAGCATGTCCCTGCGGCCATCAAAGACATAATCCGTGCTGATGTGGATGAGTTTGGCCTCTCTCTCCTGGCAAATCTCTGCAAGCACTCGTGGAGCCTCTGTATTGCAAAGCGCAGCCTCATCAGGATGGTCTTCACAATAGTCCACATTCGTCAAACCTGCGGTGTAAACCAATGCTTTAAAATCAAAGGGAGCCAGAGCCTCACGTAACTGGTCCACTTTTTGTACATCCAGATCCGCTCTACGCAGCGCGGTGACAGGATGCTTTTTTTCCAAATGGCGGGTGAGGGCGGCGCCCATGCGACCGCCTGCCCCTATGATAAGTGTCGGTATTTCAGAATCAGGCATGACGTCCCTTAAAGGTGAGTTCGGCGATGCCGCTCTTGTCGAGATCGCCAAGGCCGAGATCCACCATTTTTTGGTATTGCGCCTGTGTGGCTGCATTGAGTGGCAGGTTTAGCCCCTGCTCTTGAGCCACCATGGCAGCAATACCGCTGTCCTTGGCTGCATGTTCAGCACTAAACCAGCAATCATGGGAGCGTGCGGCCATGTCCTCGCCATCGGTCTCAAGCACACGAGAGTTCGCGCCAGTCTGCGAAAAGACTTCTCGGATCAAGGAAAGGTCATGACCCAACGCGGCAGCAAGGCCCAGGCCCTCAGCCAATCCAGCGGTATTAATGTTCATGACCATGTTCACAAGCGCCTTTACCTCCGCAGCACGTCCCGGGCCACCTATGTAGCGGCGATTAATACTCAGGTCTTCAATAATCGGTTGAACGTCTTTGTAAACATCTTCGTCTCCAGCCAGCATGAGATAAAGTTTGCCTTCTCTTGCCTGGCTGATGCTGGAGGCCATGGCCGCTTCAAGTGAATGAGCGCCAACAGCTTGGGCGGCTTCATAAGTTTCACGGTGGGCCTGGGGGCTCAATGTGGCACAGTTCACAAAAACTTTTCCCCTGGCATTTACCAGCAGGCTGTCTCCTGTTGGAGAAAAAATAGACCTTTGCGCAGCATTGTTGGTTACAACTGTAAAGATGACGTCTGCACTGGCTGTCACATCTGCCAGAGTGGCCGCTTGTTTGCACCCAAGCTCATCTGCCAAAACTTTCGCCCCCTCAGCATAGGTGTCATACACAGCGGTGACTGCATAGCCGCAATCTTTTAGACGACGTGCCATATTGGCGCCCATGCGACCAACTCCGACGAATGCAATGGTTTTACTCATAAGAAGTGCGAGATTTAAGTCTGAATATACAATCGAGGGTTACATCGTTTATTTGAACTCTGGATAAAACGGATTGTGTTGTTTTTCCTCAGAAACTGATGTCAGAGGCCCGTGACCGGGGCAGATAATGGTGTCGTCGGGCAGGGTGAATATTTCACTGCGATTGGTGGCCAGGGCATCGGTAAAAGAAATAGCGCCGCCACCCATGGAACTGGCGAAAATGGCATCACCTACAATGGCGACCGGATGCGCCAGACCTGTGATGAAATAGGTGGTTCCCCCGACACTGTGCCCGTGAGTCTGGCGTGTTTCAATCTTGAGCTTGCCAAGGGAGAATGTCTGGCCGCATTCAAACAGCTCAGCCTCATTCCATGGTTCCCGGGCGCAGGCATAGAGAGGCTCGCCATTTTCACGAAGGGTCGCCAGATCTGCAATGTGGTCAGGATGCGTGTGCGTCAGGTAAACGGCGGTGAGTTTCAGGTCTTTGGCTTTCAAGAATTCCACCATGGGTTCAGCCGTTGCGCCGCTGTCAAATGCTATCGCCTCGCGTGTATTGCTGTCCCACACTACATAGGCATTGACGGTCATGTCTTCGAACTCGGTGTTAAACTGGGCCAGACCAGGAAGCTCGACTGGCGCGGGATGCCATTGATTGTTGGCCATGGCCAGCAGGGATGCGGCATGCAAATTCAGAACAGGGGCGACTTTTGAAATCGTATCGGCATCAAGTGCGCCGTCTTTGACTGCCAGCAATGCATCAACACTCACTTTGGCATCGGCAGCAAGTTTTTCATTGCTGAACCCCAGACCGCGCTGGGCCTTGTTGATTACGTCGTTAAAAAAGTCTTCGAGAGGCAGCATGATAAGGAAGCTAAGGTTTAATAAAAACGGAAACGGTGTGACAAGGAGATATTACATTCTTGTCACACCGTCCTGACCCGTGAGGGCCTGAAGGGCATCGCCTAGCCTAGGTGGGCCGCAGCCCACTGAAAAGCTTATTTGGCAATGGTGATCTTGTTGATCGTGATAGGCTCAGCAGGTACGTCCTGATGAGGTCCTTTGGAGGTGGTGGGCACGCCAACGATGGCATCTGCCACATCCATACCCGCCGTAATTTTACCAAATACGGCATAACCCCAGCCGTCGAAGCTTGGGTAGTCCAGGCTGCCATTGTCTTTCACATTGATGAAAAACTGCGCAGTGGCGCTGTGAGGATCGTTGGTACGAGCCATGGCAATGGTGCCACGGGCGTTCTTAAGCCCGTTTTTGGATTCGCACTGGATCGGCTTGTCCGTCGCTTTCTGACTCATATCAGAAGAAAAACCGCCGCCCTGAATCATGAAGCCAGGGATAACACGATGGAAAATCGTGCCGTCGTAGTGACCTTTGTTCACGTAGCTTACGAAGTTTTGTACGGTCAGAGGGGCTTTGTCGGCGTCGAGTTCGAGTTCGATATTGCCTTTGGATGTTTCGATAGTGGCTTTCACAATTCCGGTGACGGGTTGGTTGGTTGGTTCTTTAGGGGGTTCGGCGGGTTTTGCTTCGGGTTGATTTTCCTGAGCGTGAAGCCCGCATGCCAGACTCATGACAATGGCTGCCAAGGGGGTGAGTAGCGTTTTGATAGTCATGGGTTGAATTGCAGCACGGACTAAGGAGTGACGCAAAGGGAAAAAACCACGTTCGCGAAAAACAAAGATTATTTGAAGGCAATTGGCGGGCTCATAGCGCCAGGGCTTGTTTTTTATTGTGTGATTAGTGGCTATTTGTTATACAAAGCGATGATTTTAGTGAGATACCCATTGCTTCAGTCGAGCGGTCGCCATTGGAGTTTTGTTTTGCTCACGATCTGGTATTTTTCTACTCTCACTGCTATGGGAGTATTGCCCTCAGAGGCCGAGGCAATCTTATCTCGCCGCAGTGAGGATATTGGAAAGATTCATGCCAAGTCTGATGAGCTCACGGGAGATATATATGACAAGTATGCGGCTGCTCTGGATCGTGAAGCGGAAATTTTCCGCAAGAGTGGGGATTTGGAAAATCTGCTGGCGGTTACCAACGAGCAAAAAGCTGCAAGAGAATTGCGCCAGACACTGGATGAAACGGTGCCGGCACTGGAGCGCTACCGAACGACACTGAGGGAATCGTTAGCGAAATTTGAGGCATCAGAAGCCGTGGCAGTTTTGAGCATTGATGCTGAGGCAGTGAAGTCCCTTATTGCGCTACGGACACAGTTGACGCAGGCGGGTGCGGTAGAAGCTGCTGTGGCGGTGGATCAGCAGATTAAGGCGATCCAAGGGGCAGAGGAAGTTACTGCTGAGTCCACTACTACAGGGGAGAGAATGGCGATCGCGGCTAAAGGGCAAGTAGCGGATGGAGACTTGTTTAAGGGCACAGATCCCTGGGTGGGAGAATATGTATTGGAGCCTAAGAGGTATTTGTTGCGCGAGAGAATAGTACTGGGACGTCAAGGGCAGAAGAATGAATCCCAAGACAGGTTTCCAGCCACATTGTATTGCCCCCCGGGAAGTCGTTTGGAAAAAGGGGAGATATTTGTCAGCCAAGGAGCGCTGCTAATAGAGGGCGCCTTCTTCAAGGATATGGCTCTGAGAGTCGGCTTGGGTGGAAAATTTGAAGCCCAAAGGGCGCTTTTCGAAAATTCGAATTTTCAAAAAGGAGGAGGATGGTTTGTTAGTCACTTTTCCAGCAAATGGGTATTCGATAATTGCGTGTTTTCTGGGGGATTTGTCAGGAACTGGTCTGTAGCAAATGTTGGTGTGAAGGTGAGTAATTGTACATTTTATGATGTGGAATTCTCCAAAATTAAATACAAAAAAGACGCTGGAGATGAGGCGATCAGGGACTGGATGACAATTACGGGATGCCGATTTGTTAATTGTGTGATTCCGGAAAGCTTTTTGATAGCGACGCAGAATTGTGTGTTTGAGGGCTGTGAATTTCTGGAGGCTGAATCTGATTTGATGATTAAGACACCTATCAAAACAAGGATTTTTGTGAATGATCGCAAATCATTGCCAATTTTGGGAAGTAAGCGTGAGGTCACTGTCATTGATGCAACCGATATGCAGAGAAGCATCGGAGCGGGGGTCAAGCACAAGCGGAAGGGTAAAAACCTCGATTTCTAAAATTGGGAAGAAAGGGATTGTAATTTTTCCCTGTCTCTAACACTTGTGGGATGCGTAATCTTCGGTACCTTCCCATCTTCATGGTCCCGAAAATTGATCCCAACCTTCACACCGACAAGAAACCCGACTGGATTCGTGTGAAACTGCCGCGTGATCCGGTGTTCTGGAGCACCAAAGCCCTGATTTCTGATCTGCGACTACACACCGTCTGCGAAGAAGCCCAGTGCCCAAACCGCTGGGAGTGCTGGAGCCAGGGAACCGCCACCTTTATGATCGCAGGGGACCGGTGTACGCGTGCCTGCGGCTTTTGTGCTGTTAAGACGGCCAAACCCTTTATTCTGGAGGCCGATGAGCCTCAACGCGTGGCTGCTGCGGTGAAGCGCATGAAGTTGAACCACATCGTGATTACTGCGGTCGCTCGTGATGACCTCAAGGATGGCGGAGCAGAGCATTTTGCCCAAACAATCGAAGCAGTACGCGAGGTGGCTCCAAGCATCACCATTGAGATTCTGGTACCCGATTTCAATGAAAAGGATGACGCGCTGATGACGGTGATGAAATCCCGTCCGCATATTTTCAATCACAATCTTGAAACCGTAGAGCGTCTGACCAAGCTGGTTCGCAGCCGTGCCATGTATCATCGCAGCCTTCATGTGCTGAAGCGTGCAAAGGAAATGGCCAAGGAACTCGGCGGAAAAGTGGCGACCAAAAGCGGCCTCATGCTGGGTCTTGGGGAGACTGAGACAGAGCTTTTTCAGGCCATGGATGACCTGCTGGAGCATGGCGTGACGGTGCTGACCCTCGGGCAGTATCTGCGCCCTTCACCACAGCATCTGCCTGTGGTCAGTTACATCCATCCTGACACCTTTGAGAATTACAAACAAATAGCTCTTAAAAAGGGATTCCGCCATGTAGCCAGCGCCCCGCTGGTGCGCAGCTCCTACCATGCGGCCGATTTTAAGCCAGAACTGGATCTGGATTAATACTCCCTAATCTTTGAAGCCCTTTTGAACGGGCAGATGAAAGCGCAGTGCAATCACTGCGCTTTTTTTCTATCTTTTTACCATATCTACGAATCTGTGATGAGGGTTCCTGCGAAAAATGAATAGCATTCTTATTTATGGATAGGCGTATATTGATGTCATTTTGAGGCAATTTGCTTACCAGCGGTAGGGGTGCGTTTTACCTAACCCTTCTAGCGTTGCTATGTTCACAAGGCTTCTCGCAAACAAAATTTATGAAAAAACCAAGGCTTTTCTGCCTGAGAATCACCGTATCAGATACCGGTATGCCGTGGCAAGGATGGTGGGATATGAAGATGAATGGAGCTGGCTAAACCGTGTCGGCCCCAATCATGGTAACGCCGTTGATATAGGCGCTAACGAAGGCATTTATGCTTGGAGAATGGCTGCAATGTACAGAAAAGTTTATGCTTTTGAGCCTAATACTCATATCTCACAAGATCTTAGAAGCGCTCAGCATCCCAAGATTGAGCTGCACGATGTGGCGCTTTCTTCTTCCTCAGGATCAACAACATTTTATGTGCCCATTCAGGGGCGCAGGGAGTTGAGTGGCTGGGGAAGTTTAAACCCTCATAATCACCCGGGGGAAATAGAAACGCGTAAGATGACGGTACCCATGGCGACTCTGGACAGCTTTCATTTAGAGGATGTAAAGATGATTAAAATAGACGTTGAGGGGCACGAAATCGAAGTCGTGAAAGGGGCTCTGGAGACCATCGGAACCGCAAAACCCGTAATTTTGGCTGAAATTGGCGGGGATAATCTGCCGGGCATGGATTCTCTGCTTATGCCGCTTGGATATCAGCGCCGCTCTCTTCTCCAGGAGGTAGGCAGGCAGGGCTATGCCCATAACTGGTGGTACTTGCCAGATCGTCAGGCTGCTTGAGTGTGTTGCTGCGAAATAAAAAAAGCACTGGAAAAAACCAGTGCTTTGAAAAGGCATTCGAACGTAGTGGTGTGTTTAAATTAGATCATTCAACCACCAGGGTCTGGTCTCTGGAAGGCCCAATGCCCAGCAGCCCTACTTTGGCTCCTGCCAGTTCACCCAGGCGGGTCAGGTACGCCTTGGCTTTCTCGGGCAGGTCATCGTAACTTGTCATGCCGCTCAGGTCCTGCAGCCAGCCTTCATGCTCCTCGTAAACCGGCTTGCAGCGCTCGATCTCAGCAATCGTGGCTGGTGGATGATGGATAACCTGACCATCCAGTTCGTAGGCGGTGCAGATACGAATGGTGGAAAGGGTGTCCAGTCCATCAAGGTTGGTGATGGCGATTTCATCGCAGCCATTGATCATGACTGCATGGTGAATCAGAACCATGTCCAGCCATCCACAGCGGCGCTCACGACCTGTTGTGGCCCCATACTCACGGCCCATGCCGTGCAGAAGATCGGATATCTCCTGACTTTCGGTAATGAAAGGGCCGCCGCCAACGCGGGTCGTGTAAGCTTTCGCCACGCCCACCACACGTTCAATCTTACGAGGGGAAACGCCGCTTCCAGTACAGGCGCCGCCTGCCGTGGTGTTGGATGAGGTGACAAACGGGTAGGTGCCGTGGTCAATGTCCAGATAGCTTCCCTGTGCGCCTTCAAACAGCACTTTCATGCCGTTGTTAAGGGCATGATTCAAATACACCACTGTGTTGGTGATGTGCGGCTGAAGGCGTAGCGCCGCTGCGGTAATAAGTTCAACCACTTCAGCAACATTCACTTTCTCATAGCCTGCGGCTTCCAGTTCCTGATTGTGAAGCTCCGCACGCCATGAGATTTCCTCGGCCAGCTTGGAGGTGTCACGTAGATCGGTAATTCTCAAGCCCTGACGTTCGATTTTGTCCGCATAGGTAGGCCCGATGCCACGACCCGTGGTGCCGATCGCATTGACACCACGCCGCTTCTCACGCGCGAGATCCAGGGAACGGTGATAGGGCAGGGTAAGGTGGGCGTTATCGCTGATCAGCAGGTTTTGTGGGGTAATGCTGACGCCCTGAGCGCGCAGCGTATCCATCTCCTTTAGAAGTCCGATCGGATCAATGACCACTCCATTACCGATCACGCAGATTTTGTCCGGCCAGAGGATTCCGCTGGGAATAAGATGCAGGATGTATTTAATGCCGTTGTTAATGACGGTGTGCCCTGCATTGCTGCCACCTTGGGCGCGGGCGACAACATCACTGCGTTCAGTGAGATAATCGACGATTTTCCCCTTGCCTTCATCTCCCCACTGGAGACCGACGATAATGGTATTGGACATGTTTGCTTTAAATAGAATGACTGAGTGGGGAGCACCTGGCAGTAGTTACCAGGAGTGTTCCCTCCTTGATAAACAGGCAGGCAGGTCGCTCGTCAAGATGATCAGGGCACACATTTCCACTTTACGGTTAATGGAAATGTCACCGCAATTGTGAATTGCCCAATCTTTGGGAGGATCAGATCAACGCTGCCTGGCAAATGATTAGCCGCCCATCTGCATAATGAGGAAGGCTCCAGCGGCACAGGCAACGATGCCAAGCACGCCCAAAATCATTAAAGGAGCGCTGCCAGGAGCCTTTTTCTTCACCTTAGGCCCAAAACCCGAGCGTTGATTCGTAGGACAGGGAGTGGCGCCCAAACCAGAAATGGGAGCAGCGCTGACGGGTGCTGAGGAGGGATCCCAGGAACTTTCCCCGCTGGAGGACTCCTCGTAGGAGGAAGAAGAAGGTTCAGGAGCTTCTTCCAGGGAACTGTCCGCAGCGGCAGCTCCGTTTAGCATGGCGCTGCAATTGCCAATGCGGAACTCCTGTCCAGGGACCAGCGTGGCTTTTTCAACACGTTGACCATTCACGTGCGTGCCGTTGGTGGAGCCCAGGTCATGGAACTCAATGCCGCTGTCAGTCACAAAAATTTCGCCATGATAGCTGGAAACGGAACCGTCGGGCACCACCAAATCATTGTCCTGGGCGCGGCCGATGCGGTAACGGTCGGCTTCGAGTTCAAACTCAAGAGTCGAGCCATCAGTGGTATTGATCGTAATTTTTGACATAACGGCCTTGTTTTTAGCAGTCGGGGAAGAATGTGGCAAGATGGAAAAGCTTACCAGAGTGAAGCAATTTCAAAACAGGGAAAAACTGGACTGTTTTGGTTAAATTTGTCCTTCAGGGGCTTCGCCATTCGTCGCTTTGATGTCCCCTGTTTTTAGGGAAAATCCAATCCACAATCCCACATCCATTATAATGAAACACAAAATCATCCCCTGCCTCTGGTTTGACCATCAGGCTGAACAAGCTGCTGACTTTTACACCGGCATTTTTCCCAACTCTAAAGTCACGGACATTTCACGCTACACGGAGGCAGGAAAAGAAATTCATGGCAAAGAACCCGGCTCTGTCCTGACCATTGCTTTTGAACTGAACGGGCAACCCTACACCGCACTGAATGGAGGCCCGATTTTTAAGTTCACCGAAGCCATTTCCTTTCAGATCAAATGTGAAGACCAGGCAGAAGTGGATCACTATTGGGAAAAACTGGGTGAAGGCGGCGATCCAAATGCGCAGCAATGTGGCTGGTTAAAGGACAAATTCGGCGTCTCCTGGCAGGTGGTGCCCCGTCAATTGCTCGAATACACCAAAGACCCAGACAGAGCCAAGGCAGACCGCACTACCGCAGCCATGATGCAGATGAAAAAGCTGGACATCGCAGCGCTGAAGAGGGCCTATGATGAGGCCTAATGCATCTCAAAACAGTGACGATTTAGTTTTGACGTCGGCTCATAAACTGCCGGGAGTGGTCATATCGCCACTTTTAATGCTACTTCCGCGGTAGGAAGTAGCCTACAATGCTTTTTTTATTGCGCACACAGATCTGGATATGGTCGAGTTGTCTTATCCCTGATGAGGGACACAATGGCGTGCCTTCAACAAAAAATGCCCGTACTGTGTCAAAAGGAGCTTTTTTCTCCAGTGCCCTAAATTCGTGCAAGGCCTGGAACACGGCGCAGTCCAGGTTACGTAAGCGCATTTCTGGTCCCGAGTTTACAGGAGGTGATTGCTCAATCTCATCAAAAAGCTCAAGCATACGGTTATGTGCATCGCTTACGAGATCCAAAAACTCTACTTGAATGAGATCAAGGCAACTCCCTAGATCAATGATTGCGCCAAGGACGGCTGGTTTTTTTATCTTTGAGCCTGATCTTTCGGTTTGTTCTTTGGCCCAACGTAATGCTCTGTCATAGCCGTCTTCCCAAAAATAAGCACCGTGCCCTAACCAGTCATACTTATTCTGACTCGGTTTTAGATCCTCTTTTCCCGAGGTAATGCTGCGGGCGACTTCTGCATCACAACCGTGATACCCAAGAATGTATCGGCTCCACGGCATCTAAATTATCAGCGATACGCTTTTGCCAATTCGCCTTTCTTATTGATGATGCCAGCACTCACCAGAAATGCTTTGGCTGATTTCTTGGAATCGGAAGCCTTTTTAAAAGCCGCATTTAGCGATTTGCGCTCGCTGTTGACCACGGCAACAATATCATCTGACATGCTAGAAGTAGCCGATGCTTTTTTACTCATACATCTACATGTTACTGCCCTCAGTGTGTAATTCAAGAGTGGAGTAAAGTGGGACAAAAAACTCCTACGATTAGGAGAGCATGACCCCGATGATTGGTCCAGTTTATACGAGAGTCTGATGGGCAGAGGGGAGAATCGAACTCCCGACCAAGCCAATCCTGTGGACTCTTTTGTCCGGCAAGAAGTAAAACTTCTGTTACCTCTTACTCTCTTCAATTAACGTGGCAAATTCACGGAAGAAGTAGCTCGCGTCATTGGGGCCTGGAGCTGCTTCTGGGTGATACTGCACGCTGAATACAGGATAGTCTTTGTGGCGCAGACCTTCAACGGTTCCGTCGTTCAGGTTGATGTGGGTCACTTCTACGTTAGAGGGCAGCGAATCTGCATCCACTGCAAAACCATGGTTTTGACTGGTGATGGAAACTTTACCACTGCGCAGGTCTTTCACCGGCTGATTGCCGCCGCGGTGGCCAAACTTCAGTTTGAAAGTTTTACCGCCAAACGCATGGCCCAGCATCTGATGACCCAGGCAAATCGCGAACATTGGCTTTTCCATGGCCAGTTTGCGCACTTCTGCATGCACGTAGTCAAGGGCTCCTGGATCGCCAGGGCCATTGCTAAGGAAGACGCCATCAGGCTTCAGTGCCAGCACATCCTCAGCACTGGTGTTTGCTGGAACTACCTGAACATCAAAACCTTCCTGGCGCAGACGGCGCAGAATGTTGCGCTTGATGCCTAAATCATAAGCCACTACTCGGTGACGTGCTTCTGGCAGAGGATGAAAAACACCATTTGCTTCTCCGGCGTGGCCCTGGCTTGGGTTGGGAATTCCCCACAGGCTGCTCTGCTTGCCTTCAGCATCCCAGGCATAGGGATTGGCTGCAGTCACTTCTTTTACAAAATCGCTGCCTTCCATGGCGGGGCTTTCCTGAGCGAGTTTTACCGCATCAGCCACAGTGCCATCGCTGGTGATCACGGCGCGCATGGCGCCTCGCGTACGCAGGTGCTTGGTAAGTGCTCGGGTGTCCACGCCTTGAATGCCGGGAATCTCCCACCGCTTGAGGTATTCATCCAGCGTCTCCTGGCTTCTCCAACTGCTGGGCACCGGGCAAAGTTCTTCAATGACAAAACCACGCACATGTGGCGCATCACTCTCATCATCAAGGTCATTGATGCCGTAATTGCCAATCATGGGATAGGTCATTGCCACAATCTGGCCACGGTAGGAGGGATCGGTTAAAACCTCCTGATATCCGGTCATTGAAGTGTTAAAACAGATTTCTCCTGAGCGTACCTTGGTAGAACCAAAGGCTTCTCCTTCAAAATAACGTCCATCTTCCAGTGCCAGAATAGCTTTCATCGTGCGGTCTTTTTGATAATGGCAGTCCTTTGCTTGCGCAAGTGATATGCATGCTCACTGGCATTAGGAATTTGGATTTGCTGTAGCGATACTTCAGCCTCGTGGAGTAAAACTGTAATGTTCCTCATCACTGTTGAGTATGTAAAAAGTTCGCTTCCATGAATTTACTGCGTTCCAGACCTAGGCTTGGCCGAGTTTTTTTGCTCTATGCGGGGCTTTTTGCGTCTGCGCAGATGCTTCATGCCCAGGAGGTAAAGCTTGAGCAATGGTGGCAGGCGTGGGCGCTTAAAGCGGATGCTGGCTTGCAAAAGTTGTCGGAAGAAATCAAGAGCTGTGAGAAGGAATTGTCCAGTCTGGCACAGATTCCCAAAGAACAGACCGGGGAACGACTCGGGTATCATAGTCGTATCATCAATGACAAGACGGAGCTCTGGGTTCAGATTGACTTGCAGGGAACGTATTCGCTGGATTCCCTGGTTTTGGTTCCCGTAGTTCTGCCGCAGGAACAGGGGGGAATCGCCGGATATGGATTTCCCCAGCGTTTTCAAATCCAGTTGCTGGCTGAGGGTGGCGCTCAAGAGGCAAACACGGTACTGGACGCCACAAACCATGATTTTCCCAATCCAGGACGGGAGCCGGTGGTGATTGACTGTAAGGGGGCGGAGGCGCGTTACATTCGGGTGAAAGTCATCACGGCGGGGCAGATCGGCGTCACCTTGTCTTCGCCGCTGTTGGCGTTGGCTGAAATCATGGCTTTGCAGGGGGACAGGAATGTAGCCGCAGGGAGGCCCGTGGCGGCGCCTACTTCCAGGGAGGCTGCTCCTGTCTGGAGTTTGCAGAACCTCACAGACGGCCAGAGCATTCTTGGGCCGCCAGTAGGACCCCAACAGGTAGAAGCGCGTGGCTGGCACAGCGTGGTTTTTTTGAAGCAGGATGAAATCGAGGAAATTGAAATCACCTGGCCGCAGGCACATACCATGGAGGACATTCGGCTCTTTCCCCTTCGCTGGAAGGGCTATCCACACTGGGTCGGCTTTGGTTTTCCATTGCGGTTTAGGATTGAGGCTTATGAGAACGAGTCAGACATTCAGCCTTACATTGTGGCGGATCACACTCAGGCAGATTTTCCCAACCCGGGCCTGAATCCGGTCATTTTTCCCACGGATGGGCTAAAG
>Ga0182737_1002056_pt1 | contig 17535 bp, 13 predicted proteins | sample eDN5th30CBELigOP_FD_128878 | JGI IMG/M metagenome (GOLD analysis project Ga0182737, IMG submission 128878) | Enriched Organic Plus compost microbial communities from Emeryville, California, USA - eDNA 5th pass 30_C BE-Lig OP (version 2) (version 2) ...
CGACAGATCGCGATTGCGGATGACCGCCATCACGATGCGCGCGGCATTCTCCACATACAGCACGCTCTGCAACAGGAAGCCGCCCTCCGGCACCAGTATCTGCCGCCGCCCCTCGAGAATGCGGCGAATGATGCTCCATTCGGCGGCGCCGGGCTGGCGCGGGCCATAGACGCGCGGATAGCGCAACACCGTCGCCAGATAGTCACCGCGCTGCTGAGCCTGCCTGAGAAATGTGTCCGTCTCGACGACGCGCTGGCCGAATTTGCCGACAGGATCGAGGGGAACATGCTCGGGCATCGGCGCGCCCTCGTCCAGATAGCGCACCGTCCAGTCGCGCGCTTCACCCGTTTCCGAGGTAGGCCGTACGGTCGCGGCAGGGTCGATCCAGCCGGGATAGAACATGCCGCCAATAGCCACCAGATGCTCTACATGACCGGTCAGCGCGTCCGCGACATGGCGCAGCCGGCCATATTGGCAGACCGCGACATCGAAGGAACGGCCACGCATGACTTCTTGCAGAGGTTCCAGATAATGCGGGTCCGCGATGATCCGCTCAACCTCGCCGTCATAGGAGACCGGGTGACGGCCGGTGTTAAGCACCGAAACCTCATAGCCGTCCGCCAGCAGGGCATTGACGACCAGCGGCCCGGTGGGCCCGCCGCCGCCGACAAGAAGGGCGCGTTTGCTGCTCATTTTCTTATATTCCCCCCGAATTTATCGTCGATAGCCCCCCAGCGCGCGATACCCAGCATCTGCGTCAGCTCGGCGAAGTTCATCGTGTCGGGCGGTAGCTGCAACGTGCCCGCGCGCAGTGACTCCAGCGCGTCGGTCATGCTTTTGATAACCCGCAGCAGCAGCGTGCCGGGATAGACAATGATCGAAAACCCCATGGCCTTCAGTTCGTCGGGCGGGATGATCGGCGTGCGGCCAGCCTCCGCCATGTTGGCGAACTGGATATGGTCGATCTCGCCGCCGATACGCCGAAGTTCCTCGACGGACTGGGGCGCCTCGACGATCACCGCGTCCGCGCCGATCTCCTTGAAGCGCTTCGCCCGGGCGATGGCATCGTCAAGGCCCGTCACCGAACGGGCATCGGTACGCCCGACAATGAAGAAATCGGGATTTTTCCGAGCGGCAAGCGCCGCTTCCAGCTTGGCCGACGCAACGGACAGATCGACCACGCTCTTGCCGTCCATATGGCCGCAGCGCTTGGGGTTGGTCTGATCCTCGATGACCAGCCCCGCGACCCCCATCGCCTCATAGGTCTCCACCGTGCGCGTGACGTTCTTCACGTCGCCATAGCCGTCGTCGCCATCGACAATCACCGGCAACGAGGAACCCATCATGATGTCGCGCACGCCAGCGGAAAATTCGCCGAAACTGAGCAGCCCGATATCGGGAATGGCGTGGCGGGCGGCGGCAAGTGCAAAGCCGCCAACACTGTAGCAGCTATAGCCGGCCCGCTCGATCAGCCGCGCGGACAGCGCATCGTGGGCAATCGGCACGATCAGCGGATTTTCGCGCTCCAGCAGCGTCCGGATCGGCAGGCCCTTCATGCTTCGGCTCCGAAATCGGCCGCCGAAAGCGTGCGCTCGCCGAAATACGCCCAGGGCCGCAGGCGGCGATCACGGTTCTGGAAGGCGATGATGTCATCGCGGTAGCGCAGCGTCGCCGAGATCGGATCAAGCGCGTCCATCATCGCCTGGCGGTAGATGTCCGGCACGTTGAAGGCGAGTTGCCGCCCGCCGGGACTCACCACGACCTTCTCGACCAGATCGATAATGACACGGCACGCGCCCTGCCGGGCCTCGACCTCGTCCGCAACGGCATCGACATCGTCTTCGTCCAGCATGACCGGCAACAGGCCGTTTTTAAGAGCGTTGGAGTAAAAGATATTGCCAAAGCTGGGCGCGATCACGCAGCGAAAGCCATAGTCCCGCAGTGCCCAGGCCGCGACTTCGCGAGAACTGCCACAGGCGAAATTATGGCCCGCCAGCAGCACTTCGGCATGACGATAGGGCTCGCGGTTCAGGATGAACTCCGGGTCCTTGCTGCCATCCTCCCGATAGCGCCAGTTATAGAAAAGTCCCTGACCGAAGCCGCCCTTGGCGACCTTGAGCAATTGCGTGCCCGGAATGATCGCGTCGGTATCGACATTGAGCCGGCGAAGCGGAGCGGCTACAGCCTCAAGCCGCCGAAATGGTTTTCTGCCAGTCACAGATAGGTCCTCGGGTCAGTGATGCGGCCCGCCACGGCGGAAGCCGCGACGGTGGCGGGACTGCTCAGATGCGACCGCACGTTACGTCCCTGCCGGTTCTCGAAATTGCGATTGGTGGACGAAAGCACGCGGGCATGTTCGGGAAAGGCTTCTCCGCCCGCGCCCCCGCTCATGCACAGCGAACATCCCGGCTCGCGCCACTGGAAGCCCGCATCGATAAATATCCTGTCCAGCCCCTCGGCCTCGGCCTGCCGCTTGGTCGCGCCCGAACCGGGCGAGCAGATTGCCATGAGTCCGGGTGCGACATGACGGCCTTTCAGGATGCTCGCGGCCTCGCGCAGATCGCTGATGCGGCTGTTGGTGCACGAGCCGATGAACACGGCATCGATGGGCAACCCGGCAAGCTCCTCGCCCGGCGCAACCTGCATATAGCTCTGCGCGCGCCGCATGGATGCCTGTTCGCGCGGCGTTTCCGCCTTGTCGGGATCCGGCACGCGCTCGCCTATGCCGATCACATGCTCGGGGCTCGTGCCCCAGCTCACCCGCGGCAGGATATGTGCGCAATCGACGACAACCTCGCGATCGAACTGCGCGTCGGGATCCGACCGCAAATCCAGCCAGGCCCTTGCCGCCGCGTCCCATTGCTGGCCCTGCGGCGCGAAAGGACGCCCCCTCAGAAAGTCCAGGGTCTTGGCATCGGGAGCCACGAACCCGGCGCGCGCCGAAAGTTCGATCGACATGTTGCAGATCGTCAGCCGCTCTTCGATGGAAAGCGCCTCTATGGCCTCCCCGCCATATTCGATGGCATAGCCATTGCCGCCATCAGCCGAAATCATGCCGATGAGATAGAGGATCATGTCCTTGGCCGTGACGCCGGGCAGGCGGTTTCCCTCGAACCGCACACGCATCGAACGAGGCTTGGTCTGGACGAGGCAGCCCGTGGCCATCACATGTTCGATGTCTGTTGTGCCGATACCCCAGGCCATGGCGCCGATGCCGCCGATAGTGCTGGTGTGACTGTCGCAACAGACAAAGATGGTGCCCGGCAGGGCAATGCCCTGTTCCGGCGCCATCACATGCACGATGCCCTGTTCTGGATCATCGATGTCGAAGAAGTTGACGCCCGCCGCCCTCGCCCCCGCACGCAATTGGCGGATGAAGTCCGCACCGTTGGGGATAAGCGTCTCGTCGCCCCGGCCCGGAAAAGTGTCCAGCAGATGATCCACGGTCGCGAACGTAAGTTCAGGCGAGAGGATCGGCCGATCCGCGTCGGACAGGCTGCGAAAGGCAATGGCCGCCAGCTCGTGCAGGAAGGCGCGATCGACATGAATGAGCCAGGTATTGTCGCCGAAATCCCGGACGACATGCCCCGCCCAGATCTTGTCGAGCATGGTGCGCGGCGCGCTCATGGCCGCCCCTCCGCGTCACGGCCCAACCAGTCCGCCAGCACCGACACGCGATCGGCGTTGACCGGCCGGCCGGCAAAGCGGATCGCGCCGGGCGCGTTCATGAACCGGGCAAAGATGTTGGGCAGGCGAATGGCGCCCAGTTCGGGATCGGGCACCTCGACATGGACGGAGCGTTCCTGAAAATGGGGATCGTCCAATATGTCCTGCATGCCATAGACCGGGCCGACCGGCGCGCCGGTCTCGTAGAGGCGGTCCAGCGCCTCGGCGCGCGGGAGCGTCGAGGCCCATTGCTGGATCGCCTCATCGACCGCATCGGCATTTTTCATGCGCGCGGCATTGGTCGCAAAGCGCGGGTCATCGAGCAGTTCGGTCCGTCCGATAGCGCGGAAGATGTTGCCTGCCGTGATCTGCGTCGCACCCGAAAGCGCAAGCCACTTGCCGTCCTTGCACACATAGGCGCCGCGCGGCGAAGCGAAGTCGAGCCGGTTGCCGACCCGTTTGGGTTCCTCGCCGAACTGGCAGTAATCGACGAACTGCGGACCGAAATAGCTGAACAGCGGTTCGATCAGGCTGATGTCGACCTGTTCGCCTTCCCCCGTCGCATCGCGCCTGTGCAGCGCAGCCAGCACGGCGATGGTCGCGGCCATGGCCGCCGCGGTATCGGCCAGCGCAATGGGTGAGAGCGTAGGCGGACCTTCCGGCCAGCCATTGAGGTTGGTGAAGCCCGCCATGGACTCGGCGACCGTACCGAAGCCGGAACGCCGGGCATAAGGTCCGGTCTGGCCGAAGCCGCTGATCCTCGCCATCACAAGGCGCGGGTTGACGGCGTGCAGCGCGTCCCAGCCCAGGCCCCATTTCTCAAGCGTGCCGGGCCGGAAGTTCTCAATCAATATGTCGGCAGACGCCGCCAGATCGAGAACGAGCTGACGCCCCTCCTCCACACCAAAGTCGATGGAAATCGAACGCTTGTTACGCCCGATATATTTCCAGATGAGGCTCACGCCCTCGACATGGCGCCCCGTGGCGCGCGAGGGATCGCCGGTCGGACGCTCGACCTTCACCACATCGGCGCCCATGTCGCCGAGATAGCAGCCGACCAGAGGTCCGGCGATGAGCACGCCGAGATCGAGCACCTTGAGCCCGACCAGCGGCCCCTGCGGCGGCGGGAGATCCTGCGTCACTCGTTCCACGGCAGATCACCCGGCAGCGTTCCAAGCGGCAGTTGTGGCGCACCGGCCAGAAAGCGGACCTTGCGCGTCTGAAAACGCCAGAGATCGCCTTCCGGAACGAAGCGGCACTCCTCCGCGGCATAGCCCAGCAATTCCGTACTGTAGCGCTTGATGCCGCGCCCTTCGGGATTCTCAACCAGATCGAACAGCGAGATGACGACCCGGCATTCGGCCTCCTGCGCGTTCACCTTGTGGAAGCGGAAGTTGGACGGGGTGTGCAGCGTGCGTCGCCCCGGATAGCTGAAGCGCACCTTCATCAGGCGGTCGAGCAATGGCTGGCGGCCGATCGTGGCGTCTTTGCGCCCCGCATCGTAAAAGACAAGATCGTCCGTGTGCAGCGCGACGGCACGCTCCACCTCTCCGGCGTCCATCAGATCGCAGAAGGCAATGAACACCTCCTGACAGGCATGAATGATCACCACTTCTTCGGCGCTGCGTATCTTTCCGGGGGAATGGTCACTCAACTCGAACATTTCTTTTCCTATCGGGACTCTGGAAAACCAACGTAAGTAATTTATTACTTAATGACAAGCGGAAAGCGTGTCCGGGAGAGAGGGAACTCCTGATAAACCATTGTTTTCAAATATATATTATATGCAGAAAGCTGCTTGAGGTTCAGGCCGCGACGGATCACGATACCTCTCCGGCGAACTTTACCCAGATCTTTCGGCCTGCTCCCGCGCTCATTCGCCTTTTGCCGGATCGGACGCCTCGGCAGGCGCATCCAGATGCCGCGCGAGGATAGCCATCGTCGCTTCGTCCGGACGAGCGATCGGGCCGACATGGCCGCCAAGCTCCATCACCCTGTCCGGGGCCGCGCGAAAGCCCGGCCAGACCGGCAGACCCGGCCCATTTGGGTTGCCGCTTGTTGCAAAATTAACCCAATAGGACTGCAATATATCGGAAAGCTTGCGGTCCTCCGCCGTCCAGGGCCAGTCGTGCGCCCAGAGATTGCCCAGCGCGTAGACGATCTCCGAACCATGCCATGCTCCCGGCGGCGGTGCATCGGGACCACCGGGATATTGCGCGGGCGGAATAGGCGGGCTGTGCGTGAAGCGATAGCTGTAGATCGGCGCCTTGCCGCTCGCTGCCTGAGCGAGCGCCCAGCGGCTCATCGTATAATCGCCCAGGCTGATGGTGGAGAGACGACGCGAGGCGGCGCGCGCCTCGACATCATTGCCGGCCGGATGGAGGCGCAGCAACGCATCGGCATCCGCGCCGTAGCGGCTGCGCAGCCCCGATACATAGCCAGTGAGCGTCTGACGCGGATCGCTGCCGGCCTCGTCACCGTTCGAGCCGATCAGCATGGCAACATCGTTCTGACGCCCCTGCCGATAGATCTGCGCCAGAGTGCCGGGCACGACCCAGCCATCATTAATGGGCTGGAACGTGCCCGATGCCGGGCCCGCCTCACGCGCGATCCGAGCGGCATCGATGCCGCGCAGGTCGGCGAGGGACGAAGCACCCAGGCGCTTCGCAAAAGCCTCGCCCTGCTTCTCGGCCTCGGCAAGCGGCACTGGCGTCAACATGCCGAAAGCAGCGCCGGTCTCGCCGATCAGGCGCGTGAACTTGCCTTTTGCCAGGGGCGAGGCAGCCATGAAGCTGGTCGATATCGAGCCCGCCGATTGGCCGAAGATCGTCACGCGATCAGGGTCGCCGCCGAAGGAGGCGATGTTGCGCTTGATCCAGTCGAGCGCCGCAATCTGATCGAGCAGGCCATAATTACCCGACACATGGCGCGGCGACTCGGCGGAGAGCCATGGATGCGCCAGGAAGCCAAGCGCGCCGACACGATAGGCGATGCTGACGAACACGACGCCGCGCCGGGCAAGCGCCGTTCCGTCATAGGCCGGACGCGCGGTGCTGCCGGCGCGATAGCCGCCGCCATAGATCCAGACCATCACCGGCCGCCGCTCCGAGCCGGACTTCGCGCCTGTCCATATGTTGAGATGAAGGCAATCCTCGGATTGCGGCTCCCTCGCGCCAGGCCGATCGTCAAGCTGCACGCATTGAGCCGCGAAATGATCAGCCTTGAGCACATCGTTCCACGGCGCGATCGGCTGCGGCGGCCGCCAGCGCAAAGCGCCGACAGGGGGCGCGGCAAACGGAACGCCCTTGAAGGCCCGCACATCAGGCGAGCGTGATGTCGTGCCACTTATCACGCCCCCGTCGACCTGCACAGGTTCCGCGATCTGCGCCCGGACCTGCGCTCCGGTCATCAGGACAAAAATCGCCGTCGTCAGACCAGCTTTCGTCGACATCGCACCTCTCCCAATCCTTCCCCCGAGCCGGGCGGCAACGGCCTCCCTATCAAGCCATGATTTTTTGCTTGAACAGAATCGAAGTAAGGTTTTACTTACATACCTCGAGGACGCTTGGCAAGACCGGTACAGAGCGCCTTGGAATGAGGATGGTGGGAGCGAAGAGGGGAACGGCGATAGGGTGGGCTGACTGGAGAACCCACCCTGCCCGCGCGGCTACGCGGCGCTTCACAATCGGCCCTTTCGACTGAGGACAACCCAGCTGAAGGGTCCGAAACAAGGCGCCCTCACCCAAGCCCTCCCAAATTACACTCTTGCGCTCGACGCAAAAAAGTAAGTATTTAATTATCAATAAAGCGGCGCGCGATCCCACATTTTTCGAGCAAGCCGCAACTACAAAAACTCTAGGAGAGGCCGAAATGCGACAGAAATCCCTACACGAACCCCAATGCGCGGATTGCCGACTCGAAGGTCAGGCCGCCGGATGAGGCACGCCCGCTGAACAGGGGGCCTGCAATTCGTGCAACATTTTCTGCAATCGATTTCAAATCAATATGGCAAGGGGAGGATATAATGATCATGCTCCACTCAAATCATGCGGCAGGAGTCCGCCAGATTTCCATTTTGCGTGCATGCCTGCTGGGGACGGCGATGAGTTGCATCGTCCCGCACAGCGCACTGGCGCAAGGCAATGACGGGAAGGACGACACCATTGTCGTGACCGGCAGTCGCATTCGCGGCGTCGCGCCAGTCGGATCGAGCATCATCTCGGTCGGCCAGGATGCGATCGCGGCCTCGGGAGCGACCACTGCGTCGGACGTACTCAAGCAGATTCCGCAGATCACGTCCCTCAGCATCAACGCCGAGGGCGCGACCGGGCAAGGCGCGTCCAGCAACATCACACGCGCGACCGGGCCCAATCTGCGTGGCCTCGGCCAGACGGCCACTCTGGTTCTGCTCGACGGCAACCGCGTGCCGATCTCCGGCACGCAGGGCAATTTCGTCGATCCCTCCATGCTGCCCACGCTCGCGCTCGAGCGGATAGAAGTGATCGCCGACGGTGCGTCGGCCATCTATGGCTCGGACGCGGTCGCGGGCGTCATCAATCTCATCCCCCGCAAGAGCTTCAAGGGCTTGCAGATACGCGCGCGCGGTGGCTTCGCGGACGGCTACCACAATTGGCAGGTCTCCGGCATCACAGGGGCCGACTGGGGCTCCGGGCATCTGGTCGTCGCCGCCGAATGGCTGGGCAACGACACGCTTTTGACCTCGGAGCGCGACTATCTCTCCGCCAACCGCACCGGCGGCGGCGGGTCGGACGCGCGAACCACGGCATGCTCGCCGGCAACCATCACGGCGGGCGGCACCACCTATGCGGTGCCCGCCTCGTCCGGCCGCGCCCTGAACTTCAACGATCTGACGGCCGGTACGGTCAATCGCTGCGACCCGGAGAGGCTGAGCTCTCTCATCCCGCACCAGGAACGCAAGAGCGCATACGCTTATCTCACCCAGTCGCTGAACGAAAATATGAGCATCTTTGCCCAGGGCATCTTCTCGCGGCGCAAGTTTTCCGGCCCGTTGAACGGCCAGCCGACGATAGTGAGCCTGCGCGTGCCCACGACAAATCCGTGGTATCCCGCCAATGCGCCCAGCGGGCCGCTCTATGCCAGCTTCAACCTGCTCAACCTGACCGGTCCGCAAATGGCCTGGGGCACGTCCCAGACATGGCAGGTGCTGGCCGGCGGCGACGTTTCGCTGGGCCGCTGGAACGTGAAGCTGACGGCCTCCACCGGCGACAGCCTGGACGAAATGGAGCGTACGCCAAGCGTGGCGGCGGCATCGCTTTCAGCGCTCATGGCCAGATCGGATCCGTCAACCTCCTTCAACCCCTTCTATCCCGACGAGAATGACCCGGCCATGGTGAAGTCGCTGATGACCAGCCTGTTCAACCCAAAGATCACCAACAGGCTGCGCACCCTCAGTCTGGAAGGCAACGGCCCCCTCTTCACCCTGCCCGGCGGCGACGTTCGCATGGCGGTGGGCGGGTCGATGCGCGGGGAGCGGTCCTTCGGCCCGTTCACCATCGGCACCATCAGTTCTCCGATCCGCATGCCCAGCGATATTTCGCGCACGTCGGAGTCTGTTTATGGCGAATTCTATGTGCCGCTGGTCGGCTCGGGCAATGCAATGGCGGGCATCCAGGCGCTCGATCTGTCCCTGGCGCTGCGCTACGAACATTATAGCGACTTCGGTTCCACGACGAACCCGAAGATCGGCCTGAACTGGACGCCGGTGCAGGGCCTCAAGCTGCGCGGCAGCTATGGCACGTCCTTCCGCGCGCCCGGTCTCTCCGAGATCAACCCCAATTCGAGCGGCGCAGGCTTCCGCGACGCCTCGCTCACCGTGCCTGGCCGCACGCTGCCGGTTGCCTTCGTGCTGCTGGCGGCGGGCAACCCCAACCTCAAGCCTGAAAAAGCCAAGACCTGGTCGCTCGGCTTCGACCTCACGCCGCCCTCTCTTCCCGGTCTGCGACTGAGCGGCACCTATTTCAACGTGGCCTATCGCAACCAGGTCGTCGACGTCTACACGATGATCCCGCAGGTCGTAGCCGAACTGGGCAACTATCCCACCATTGCCTTCCTGAACGATGGGAGCGCACGCTGGGCCAGCGCCGTGGCCCTCATCAGGAGCACCCCTTACTATACGGAGGGGTCGATCAATTTCAATGAAATCGGCGGCTTCATCGACGCCCGCAAGCAAAATCTCGGGAAGACCAAAGCCAGCGGCCTCGATCTCGACCTGAGCTACAGGTTCAGTTCCGGCGAAAATGACTTCTCTCTGGCCGTCATGGGAACGCGCTTCTTCACCTACGCCTATTCGACCGGCACCGGCGCGTTGATTGACCGGCTGAACACCTATGGTAATCCTCAACGCTTCCGCGCCAGAGCGCTTGCGGGGTGGTCGCGCGGCGGCATCAGCGCGCAGGCGACGCTCAACTATCTGAACAGCTACACCAATATGACAAGCGCGCTGGTTCGAAATGTCTCCAGCTATACCACTGTCGACCTCAATCTTGGCTATGCGTTCAAGGACACAGGCTCGCTCGCCGGCCTGCAACTTGCGGTCAACGCGACCAATCTCTTCGACCGCAAGCCGCCTTTCGTCGACGCCGGTCTCGGCTACGACCCCTCGGCCGCCTCGGCCATTGGTCGCATGATCAGCCTCTCGGTAACAAAATCGTTCTGACTGCAGGACCGCGTTCGGCGGCGTGACAGTGTCGCCGAACCGGGACATTCCACAACGGGCGGCGCATTCGGGCAGGATGTTCCGCCCCCCGTAGACAAGGAAGGACCATCATGCGCACCACATCGTGCCCGCACCGCACTCTCCTGAAGATGGGCGCCGTTGTCGGCGGCGCGCTTGCCTTCTCCCCCCTGCTGGCGTCCGCCCAGCCGACCACCCCAGCGCCAGCGAGCGTGGAGGAAGACGGCACGGTGCACCTGCCGGCCATGGCAGTCCCGCCGTCGAGCTTCCTCAGCCCCCAGGCCAAGGCCTATCTGGCCGAGCATCTGCGTGCGATGCGCACCCCCAGGACCCAGAAGCCTTCCACGACCGTGCCCGACCTGCCTGCCTATATGAGCGGCTATCTGGTCAGCGCGCGGGCGCTTTTCCCCTCAACGGAGACCGACAGCACTATTGGCGGCGTTCCCGTAACCATTTTCACACCGCGCGGCGGCGTTGCGAAGGACAAGCAGGATCGCGTCCTTGTCAATCTGCATGGCGGCGGCTTCGCCAGTTGCTTCCGTGGCTGCGGCGCGCTGGAATCGCTGCCGCTGTCCGGCCAGGGCGGCTACAAGGTCGTCAGTGTCGACTACCGCCAAGGCCCCAGATATCGCTTTCCCGCCGCAAGCGAGGACGTAGCCGCCGTCTATACCGAGTTGCTCAAGCATTACCGGGCGGAAAATATCGGCATTTATGGCTGCTCGGCCGGCGGCCTGCTCACGGCCATGTCCGTGGCATGGTTCCAGACCCACGGGCTTCCGCGCCCCGGCGCGATCGGCATTTTCTGCTCCGGCCTCGCCGCGACCGACATCGTAAACGGCGGCGACGCCAATTATCTGGCGATGACGCTCGGCGAGGCGCGTGCGCCCGCAACGCCGCCGCCAGCCGGAACGCCGCTTTTCCCCGAACCCAGCTATCTCGCCGGGACGGACCCGACCGATCCGATGATGTCGCCGCGCTATTCCAGCGATATCTTGAAGAAATTTCCGCCGACGCTCATCATCACCGGCACCAGGGCAATGGAGTATGACGCCGCGATCTATGGCCATCGGCAACTGGTCAAGGCCGGTGCGAAAGCCGAGCTTCATGTCTGGAACGGCCTGTTCCACGGATTTTTCTACAATCCCGACGTGCCGGAATCGCGCGAGGCTGATCAGGTCATGATCGACTTTTTCGACAAGAATTTAGGGAGACAGTGAAGACATAACGGCCACGGCAACGGATACCTGATCCCGCCCCAATGTCTCGCGTGTCTCGATGTGGGCTTATCCCTGCCCTCCCGAAAGGGCAGGAGATAAGTGGCGTGAATCAAAAAGTTTACAGCCGTTTGTAAACCGCTTTTTAAGCCGCCAAGCTGTTGTTTTTTGGTAGCGGAGGAGGGACTCGAACCCCCGACACGCGGATTATGATGACGCGAACCGCCCTTTCACCTCATGGCGAAACCGGCAGAAAACTGCCGTTTCTTCAGTCTATCTAAAGCCGCTCCGATGATCAAGACCACAAATCGGGACACAAGCTCAGTGGGCAGCTCACTCGAATTGTTCCTCTGCCATGTCGACCATGGTTGACGCTTTGCCCGTATTTCCATTCCTCAAAAGTGGACGTGGTGAGCGCTTTACCAAGCGTTCAAATATGTCGGCAATGTTGGACGATCTGGAACGGCCGCTTTGGTCACGTGTCTCGCGACAAGCTGCCATTCGTTCAGAATCCTGGCCCTCATCTAGGTGGCCGGGGCGATCCTGAAAGTCTGTCATTTCGCAAAAATGCCGAAGCGGCCCTCCTCTGCCCCTTCACTGCACCCTCATTTTAGCTTACATCTCGACCGACATGGCCAAGAAACATTATCACTGGAAAATTGGAGAAGCACCACCGGAACTCGGCAATCACAGCCGCGCTAAGCATCGCATCCTGGATAGATACATACGTCGATATATCGAAGTTTGCACATCGACTCCGGTACAGGAGCGGCTGAACCTAACTATCGTTGATGGTTACTGTGGAGGCGGCCGTTACGGTTTTTTAGGCGACGACGTTCCAGGTTCACCCTTGGTCCTGCTTAGAGCTATCGAGGAGGCGGAAACCACCCTAAATGCACTGCGGCCCAAGGGGTTCGAGATACGGACCGAGTTCGTATTCATCGATCTCCATCGCTATCATACAGATTTCTTGCGCGCTGAAATCGAAGCATCTCCTTTCCGCGACAAACTCGATAGGTCAGTCCATATCTGGACTGCCGATTTCAACGACCGTGTGGATGACGCGATTTCCCTCGCTCGAACGCATTCGCCGCAAAGAGGTCGATCGATCTGGTTGCTCGACCAATATGGTTGGAGCTCCGTCGCCTTCGCATCGATGAGAAAAATATTAGGCCAGCTGGAGAAGGCGGAAATCTTTCTGACCTTCAGCGTCGATGCGCTGATAGATTATATGAGCGAAAGTCGCCTTGAGCAACAAGGGTATCGCGACATCAATCTGGACCCGGGGTTCATCAAAGAGCTGACCGCAGATCGGGGTGAGGGGCCAGCGTGGCGAACCCTCATCCAAAACACACTGTACAAGCATTTAAAGAACGAGACTGGTGCCGAATTCTACTCACCCTTTTTCATTCATTCCCACGAAGCGCATCGCAGCTATTGGTTTTTGCATCTTTCAAGGCATCGCGAGGCCCGCAATGTCATTGGCAACATCCATTGGCAGGAAAACACGGTTTCGCTTCACCACGGCGGCCCCGGTCTCCAGGCCCTTGGCTTCGCGAACGCATCAGACCCGCGTCAGCTCCTGCTACCCTATTCGTTCGATGACCACGCCAAGCAACAGTCGCGCTTCGCTCTTCTGGAACAGATTCCCCGTCAGATCCGTGACGCGATCGACGCCGATCTTGCTCCGTCACTCGATACGCTTTTCGGAAACCACTGCAACGACACCCCGGTTACGAAGGAAATCTTCGAGCAGGTGCTTATCGAGCTTCGCGACGAGAAGGAAATCCGGATAGAGGATGATTCGGGGAAGGAGAAACCCCGGACTCAGAGCGTGCTTTGGACCGACCGCATTATCTTGGCGAAGCAGCCTACGCTTTTCAGCCGTTTCAATCCGAACTTACCCATTGGTCGGAGCTATCGCTAGCTTGGCTCGGTTGACGGGTGATGCTAATGTCTATGGAGACCTGCCTTAGCAGGAGTGAACCATATATCGGATGAGTGCATGGACGTGGAAACCGTTTGGCGGGATGATGAAGACTGGGAGCGGCTACCACTGTTCCCGGAACTCCCTCCTACGCCTGCACTCTTACTTGACGCTGAAGACAGGGTATTTACCGATCCATTTCTCGCGGAGCTGGCCCATACCCGGCCTTTGCAGCGCTTGAAGAACATCGGATTTCTTGGAGCCTTGGACTACATTCGGCAGTCCAACGGTTCGAATTTTCACCGCCGGCGCCATAACCGCTACGACCATTCGCTTGGCGTCGCCGAACTAGCGCTTCTGTACGCCGATATCCGTGGACTGAATCGGTACGACAGCCGCGTCTTGGCTGCAGCCGGACTTTTGCATGACATCGGCCACGGCCCGCTGTCTCACACTCTCGAGCCGGTCTTCAATGCCAATTTCGGTATCAACCACCATAAGGCCGGAACAGCTATACTTGCAGGCAAGACCGCTCTGGGAGGCGATATCCAGGAGATCATGACCGCTTACCGTGTGGACCTCGACGAGGTGGTTTCCATGATCGACGGCACCCATACTGGACCCCATGCCTTCCTGTTCGCGAGCCCCATTAATCTCGACACGATCGAAGGGATCAGCCGATCTCGCCTTTTTGCAGCAAAAGCTACTCGCCCATTCAATCCCAAGCGCCTCGTGGCGCTCATTGCGGCCGAAGAGGAGTGGCCGACCAAGGCAGCGGATGAATTTTGGCGCCTCAAAGACAGCGTCTATAATCTCATCATCCACCACCCGAACGGCCTGCTTTTCGACGGCTTGGCGCAAGCGTACATGTCGGCGGAAATCGCGCAGTTCCGGCCCGCTTATTTCCTGTGGAACGAAGAGCAACTGCGCTCCCGTCAGCCCGGTTTATTCAACATTTTTGCATGGGCCAGAAAGTCCAAACGTCGAGCTCTGAACCGGCTCTCTGAAAAAAATCCCAAGATTTTCGAGCATTCGATAAAGGCGCCTGTTCGAAATTTTTCTGTCAATGAGCATTACAGGATCAGCGGGCAAGATGACTTGAAACGTCGTTATATTCAGTCGAACATCAGCCGCAGTGTCTCTGTAGCTGAGCTTGTGGGGCTATGTCGATGAACAAGGCAGCGAATGCATGAGCTTGAGCTCGAAGGCACAAGACATTTTTGACGAGGCGGGTAAACGCTCTGAGGAAGGCCTCACGAGGATGCGCGCCGTGGCGGCCGGGGTGATCGGCGACGATGACCGTTTTATAGTTGGAGTTAACGGGAGTTATGCCCGTCGCGAAGTGACTGCTGGGTCAGACGTGGACCTCTTCGTGCTTTTCAGAAATGACGCGATCAAAGAGGCGCAGGACGTTCAGGCGGTTTTGAGAGAAAGACTTGAAGCCGATAGCTTCAAGATGCCCGCTCCAGGCGGGGTGTTCTCGATCCCGCTCACGGTTAGCATGCTCACGCAATCCATCGGCGGGATGGACGATACGAACGAATATATCACGCGGCGGATGCTATTATTGTTGGAAGGTGAGTGGATCCATAATCCCATTCAGTTCGAGAGAGCACGGACGCGGCTCCTCGAACAATATGTCGCAGCTACTATCCGGCGGGAGCAGATCTGCCTCTTCCTTCTGAATGACATCATTCGCTACTGGCGGACCATCTGCGTCGATTTCGAATACAAGGTGCAGTCCGACGGGAAGCCTCGCGAAATCAGGCTGATCAAGCTCCGGTTTTCCCGCATGCTCCTGTTTTTTGCGGGAGTCATGGCAGTAGGCGCCACTTACGGGTTGGAGCGAGCGGAAAAGATTGCTCGACTATCCGAACTGCTGGCCTTGCCAGCCCACCAGCGCTTACTGCAACTTGCTGGCGGAAAGGCTCACCCGGCACTCGAACTGTATGCAGAATTTCTTGAAGCTCTCGATGACAGCGCAACGCGAAATGCTTTGTCGATGACATCGCCGGTCGGCCAGGAGTCCAGCGCGTTCAAAACACTGAGAGGCAAAGCGCAACAATTCAGGCTATCGCTGCTCGATATGCTGCACAGCCATTTCGGCAATGACAATCCAACTGTCGCAGCTTTGATGCTGTGAGGAATACCTAAAAAGGCCGTCCTGTCGAAAAGTGACGAAAACATTTAATAGGAAAGCAGCAGTTGGCCAAGAATTCCAAGATCGAGTGGACGACACACACGTTCAACCCTTGGTGGGGCTGTGTGAAGATGTCGCCCGCTTGCAAATTCTGCTACGCTGAGAGCTGGTCTAAGCGGCTGGGTCAAAAAGTCTGGGGCATTAACGCCGAAAGACGATTTTTCGGCGATAGACATTGGGCGGAACCACGGGCTTGGAACCGCCAAGCAGAACTGTCTAGAGAGCGCCCTAGAGTGTTTTGCGCCTCGATGGCCGATGTTTTTGAAGACCGTCGAGACCTTGATGTAGAACGCGTCAAACTATGGCGTTTGATCGAGGAAACGCCTGCCTTAGACTGGCTCCTTCTCACGAAGCGGCCAGACCTTGTCCCAATACTGACGCCTTGGGGTAACCAATGGCCCGATAATGTTTGGATCGGCACCACCACAGAAAATCAGGAATGGGCAAATGAAAGGTTGGCAGCATTGGCTAGGATTCCCGCGAGAGTCCGCTTCATTTCCGCCGAACCTCTCCTTGGTCCGATAAAGATGGGGCAGTGGGCGCAACACATCAACTGGGTGATCACGGGGGGTGAGAGCGGACCAAGTGCTCGTCCATCAAGCCCGTCGTGGTTTCGATCACTGTTGAACGAATGCATGGCCGCCGATATTCCGTTTCATTTCAAGCAATGGGGTGACTGGGCTCCAGGCCAAGGCTTGAACTTGGCAAAAGCACGGCAAGCTGCCGCTGCCGATGGAACGCCCATGCTTCGTGTCGGGAAAAAGGTTGCAGGCCGCCTCCTCGATGGAGAGATTTGGAATGGATTGCCTAGCATTCACCGCCAGCCGTAGCATAGAGGTGTGCAGGCAGATGAATAGATGGCCTCTATCAGGGAGCCGTTGGGTCGCTCTGGATGGCGGCTTTGTTGGCGCCAGCTGCCCAGGCACTCCCGATCGAGTTGCGGCAGCTCACGACCAAAGCCAGTCGTTCAGATCAGCCACTGCGAACGTCTGGTTCGGACAGAAGCTGTCGATGGAACGCTCCGAAGCGGACCGTCAGGAAGGCGCCTTAAAATCAATTGTTTAACCGGGGACTACTGACCCTAAAAGCCGCCGTTCATTCAGCCGGCGCCGATACTGCGCATGATCGGCTTGTTGTCATGTCTTCTCGCTCTGCGTGGGCATTTAATTGCTCTTTGATTGCGTCGTAGAATCGTGTTGGTCGTTTTATATAAGCAGCTGTCGACGCCCCTGAGTGTTTTCAATAATGCGTGGTTGACGCGCTAAGCGTTACTCGACAAGAAATCGATAACGTTTGCTACAGGATCGTTCTCCCTCCGTGCATGGCTTGATTAACGAATGACAGAAGTCGCGCTTTCGCATCTGGCGGTGGATACGGCGTTTGGCGCATTCCGTGCCGCTTATCCAGCAAAGGGCCCCATGAAGGCGGCCGACAATGACGATCAGCTCCGATTGATCGACAACGGTGATCTTGCGCGCCTGTGTGACGGGCCAGGCAGCGAAGCGCCTGGCCATCCGCCTGAAATTTCGCGCGATCCTGAAGGGGTAAAACTGTGGGTCGTCCGATCTGAGGACGTCGCGCACGCGGCCGAGACGTGCAACTTTGCGACCGGCTGTTCTGACGGTGTCATCAAGCACACCAATCTAACGGGCGGAACGCCCGCGCACTGTGGCGGAGAAATGCTCGTTCTTGACGAGACTGACCGGCCCCCACCGAGTGGTCCGGGTTGATTGTTAGTGCATCGTCGCCTCCGACGCCATTGCCGGCTGGAGGTGGAGCGAAGCGGAACCGGAAGGCGGCAATGGCGGCATCG
>Ga0182737_1002058_pt1 | contig 17534 bp, 13 predicted proteins | sample eDN5th30CBELigOP_FD_128878 | JGI IMG/M metagenome (GOLD analysis project Ga0182737, IMG submission 128878) | Enriched Organic Plus compost microbial communities from Emeryville, California, USA - eDNA 5th pass 30_C BE-Lig OP (version 2) (version 2) ...
CCTGGTGGACGAGCTGATACGCCACCTGCTGCTTGATGCTCAACACGGTCGCAGCCTCGTCAACGGACACGGAGCTGCTCTTGCTGGCCCGTTGCTTCAAACGCCAACGCCGCAGGTCTTCGCAGCTCAGCTCTACCAGCCCCAGCGGGATACTGTCATCACAAGGCTGGTTGACCACATCAAGCTCCTGAGCCAGCAATGCCTTTGTCAGGTCGATGAACTCCACCTCGCTCAGCTTGCCATAGCGCAGTACATGGTGCAGCGCCACGCCCCCTTCCTTTTGCCCGGCGGGGTGGAAAAACAAATGACGCAGGCGCTCTTCTGAAATGAACCATGCAGAAGCGGAGGTGCTGACGGGAGAGATGTCTGGCTGGATGACCCCGGCCGCGATCAGCCCACGAATACGCCGCTGAGGGAGATGCAGCCTATCGGCCGCTTGCGTCAGGTTCACGCCTTTGACCTGATCCAGATGGTTGGATGCCAGCGTGTATAGCCGCCGACCAGAGGGGAATGCGATCTCGTGCGCCTGTAGCCTGGGACGCAGACGTTTTAGCTGGGCGGGTGTCGCATCAGCCAGGCGTGCCGCCTGTTTGATGGTCGTGCGAGGGTGGCTGCGGCGTGTCTGTTCGGAAAGGCGTTTGTTTCGCCCGCTGAGCATGCCAGTCCAATGCGCGTTTACGTAGCTTTCAAAGATGTCTCGCAGGAACTGGAACTCGCCCTCTTTGAGAGAGCGATACAAAACGCGGTACAGGTTTCCAAAATCACGCCGCAAGCTGTTGGTGGCCGGTGCGGCCTGAGCCAATGCCAGCCGCGTGACAAAAGCCCCCGGCCAGCGTGTGAGCATGTCTGATGCTGCACTCATCAGCACACGGTCGTTTGGCATTCTGCGCGACGATGCACTCTCCTGGAGAGAGCCTTGGTGGCCACTGCACGCCAGGATGCCCAGATAGTGGGCGAGTTTCGCGGCCTGGTGGTAGCTGAGGTTGAAGAGTGCGGGGTGCGGCTGGCCCTGGACGAGCGCTTCATCGAGCCAGATTTGCAGTTGGAGCAACGGTTCAGGCACATCATCGCTGACAGGCTTGCAAAGCGACGCACCGCACTGGCAGCAAATATCAGTGAATTGCGAGGCCCGCTGTGGGGCGTGGCAGTGTGGGCACTCATCACGCATGAAGCGACCGTGCCTGGTGCAGACGACGGTCGTCCGGTACAGCCAGCGGCCCAACAGGATTGGCTCTTGAGCCACGCACTGCGGGCACCAGCGAATGCGGGGAGTCAGGAGAATTTTCACATCCCCCTGTGCCTGTGAAATGTCGGAGCCTGGCTCAGTCAGCCTGTTCAGTTCGTCGGCGGATAGGCCGACCATGTGCTGCAGGAAGGCCCGGACCTCCACCGCATTGCTCTCCCCGTCATGCAGGCTACGCAGCGAACTGTGCCCGTTGGCACGAAGGACCCGGTGCAGGTAGGCCTGCAGCAACTCCCCGGGCACTGGCCTGGGTCTGCAGGGGAAACAGGCATCGAACGTCGCCTTCATGGTCGCAGGGTCATCGCAGCGCATCAGTCAGCTCCTGATGACGTTGTGCCAGATCCGCCTCGATCTGCGTATTCCAGTGGTCGAGTTCTGTCAGTGGGCAGGTCATGAGGTACGCCGTCAGCCGCCTGTACATGGGCTTGCGCGTGTTGCCGGGCAGGGACCGGGGCAAGATGAAGGTGGACCAAAAACCTCGCAGCTCATGGGCGTTAAAAAGCATGCTGGCGGCGAACAGTAAACGGTCTAGCAGCGTGACCACGGCGGTTTCGACCTGCATCCGATACGCGACGGCCTGGCGGGGCTTCGGCATGCGGGCATCCCGTTCGTCGAGATCATGACGACCCAAAAGTCCCGCTGCCCTGGCTGCTTGAGCAACTTCCGGCCACCAGCGGTCAAATTGCATGAGTGCTGATAGCCCGACTGACCGGGGCATCAGGTCGGTCAGGTACACCAGCATGCGGGGTAATTGCATGACCCTACGGGTGTAGAGAGACTCTATGGCGGTTGAAGCGCGTTTCCCCCTTGGCCGAGCTTGCTGAGATGTGGTGTAGGTGTGGGTCGGTCGTCGCCTCGCCACATGGCTGAGGACTGCCAGCGGCGTGGGGATATGTGCGCCGAGTGGCCGCATCACGATACGCCAGAGATATACCCAACGCAAGAAGGCATAGGAGAGCGGAGCAGAGTCGTCATTGGCTGGCTGCACCGTGTTGGTCGCTGTTGGGTTATTCGCTGTGGCACGAGGTCGAGGCAGGCTCAGCCCCCATGCCGCTCCGACCCGCCTGGGGGTCGTGACCCAGTAATATGCAACATGCATTTCATGAATGGCAGCGTCATCTCGATACTTCTGGAGTAGCGGTGCCTCGACGCCATTGGGTGCAAAGTGGGGGTGGATGGAAAATATCCGGTCACGGGCAGCGGATTTTTCGGCCGCCATGGGTGATGCGTCGTAGACGACATGCCCTCTGACACATCGCCACCCCGCCTGCAGAGTAGCCCAGGTCAAGGCACCGCCACACACCCCGCAGCAGGCGCTCAGCGACACGCCATGCCGAGGGCATGTACTCGCCAGCGGCAGAACCCAATATTCTCGATGGTATGGGGCTTCTTGCATGCAGGCTGGGCACATCCACGGACTATCTGCCCGCAGTTTTGGAAAACTGAGACCCGCAGGGTTCCCGGCCGAATACTGCATGCGCAGGCGCTCTTCCCAGAATGGATCGTTTTGGTACCACGGATCGCCAATAAACACGGACAGTCGCTGCAGGGGTTCCCGGGATCTCATCAAATCCCCGCGATAGAGCTGCTGGACCGCCCGATAATGCCCCCCTGCAGAAATATGATGTCCGTTAGCGGACATCAGGCGATATACGTATCCGACGAGGCTCTCACCTGCATGCCGATGAGGCCTACAGGGGAAATCGCGGTAGGTAATGGAACGGGTCGCCCTCATGCTGTACGGTCCCCCGCAAATGGCTCGCCACTGCGATCTAATCGCCGGTAAACAAAATCGCGGTTGAAAGGGTTGAGTGCGCCCACGCCATTACGCCAAATTTGGGTAAATGAACCCTCCAGTGTGTCGAGGTTGATTTCTGTGTCGTCGTTTTCCCAAGCGGCCTGGAGCGCAATTGATAGCAGCCGTTTGAGATACCCCACGCGCCCGTCTGTCGCAAAATAAATTCGCTGCGTTAAATCTTCAGGGGTAATTTTTCTCAGCGAGAGCGGAATTGGTAATGCAGGTGCTAGAGCGTTAATAACATCGAAATTAGCATTCAAAAACCCGATGTCTCCGGGATTGCCGATAGATAGCTCCATGGGAGCAGCGAATCTCCGCCGAAGTTGAACATTGACCTCCAAAAGATGTTCAAGCCTCGGAATTCCAAATAGGATGACAGGAATTTCTATCCCATTGACCAGCGTTTTGAGCCAATCGGCGGTGGCATACTGCGTTTTACGTTGCCCCCTGTCATAGATATGCTGTGCCTCGTCCAGGATGAGCATTTCAGTTTTGCAGTTTCGTATCAGAACCTCGATCCGGGCCGTCTGATCTGCGACGCGACCTTTCTCTGGGTAGGGATCTCCCAGCGCCCGGAGAATGGCCTGTGCTACGGCTCCCACAGTGCCTAAAGAGGGGATTTCTACCAGCAGTACCGGCGTGATCGTTTGCTCTGCGAGATAGGCCTTGGGATACCGCATCTGGAATGCCCGGGCCAGGCTTGTTTTGCCGCAACCGCTTTCGCCAGTGACGAGTAAATTTCTCACCATTCCGGTATTGCGGGATAGGTCGAGTATTTTCTCCATCTCTGCGATGATTTTTCCGAATGCAGAGAAATTCACATACTCATTATCAAAAGCCTGCAAAGCGGCATAGAATTGGGTTTTGTCCATTACATCACCCCCGGGTTGCGCATTTTGAACGTGGCGATTCTTGGCCGGTTTTCAGTGTCGAAATCCGATTTTTTGAAAGATGGGGATATTTTGGGGGTGGGCTTTTCAATTACAGAACGAGCCTTCCTGGGTTTAATGGATTCGCCCTGTTTTTGTGCTCCGCGTAGGCGTGCGGCCAAACGACGCTTCGAGTGCTTTTTGCTGACGGCAAGCTCCGCTATTTTTTCCCTAAGTGCCTGCTGCTCCTGTGCAAGCGCGATAGGGTCTTCTGCGGATCGCCCTTGGCGTACAAGTTCCTGCCGAATCAGACGATGCTGCTCCAGCATCAGTCCACTGGCATAATCAAAATTTTTTGCGTAGGCAGTATGTACGACTTCATTCGAGGCCGGATCAAAAACTCGAATCGAACCGAGATCACTAGGATCATATGAAACAGTGAGTTCTATCCCTGGCCCGAATTTACGCAAAATGGGAGCCAGATCCTCACTGCTGTAGTAGAGCCCATACAGCCGGATGCCATCATGTCGTAGATGCCGTTTGCAGGGTATGCCTATATCGTTGATAAGCTGCTGAGGTGATTTCGGCAGCCTGGGCATATAGGCTTTCGCACTTGAGTTCCATTTTTCCAGCGGAGTCGTGCCTAGAGTGCCGTGGACCGTTTGTGCATATACGTCAATAACCCATTTCTCAAAAAATTCTCGAAATTCACTGAGCGTTAGCATGGCGTGTTCCTGAGGATCGTAGTCACCACGCTCGTAGAATTTTGCAAATGAGGTCCCAGGAACTAGATGCGCAAATGTGTAGTTGACCGTTTTTAGATAACGCTCTACAGAGCCCTTAAATTGAGGCTGTTTTTTAGGGCAATATTGAATTCGCATCCCTAAATTAAATGCTAACTGCTCCAGTGCCTGGCTATGAAATTCGAGGCCGTTATCAACGACAAGGGCTTCTGGAATGCCGTAGCACGGCCAGTCGCCCGTGATTTCAAGACCAATTTTTGATTTACGTTTTTGCTTCGGCACAATTGCATGCCGCAGGGCGGCTAGAACAGCCGCTGTGGAGGGAGCATTGAATCCTAGGTGATAGCCCAGCAGCATCCGACTGTAATGATCGAGAATAATGGTCAACGTGGGCCTGCCGAGCGGTAGCTTGGTATTCTCGTCGATCAAAAATAGATCAAGCGGGGTATGGTCAATTTCCACTCGTTCAAGAATGCGGGATGTTTCGGCCCCTACCCCAGCGAGTTTGAATTTTCGTGTGGCGATTCTTTTCCCCTCACGCAGAACAACCTGCTCATATGCATCAAGGCATGAAAACAGGCGATAGCAAGTGGCTCTGCAAGGGATTTTGTATTTTTGGCCTTTTGGGCGTAGAGAGTTTTCTTGGCTTACTAGTGCAATGAAAATGTCGCGCACCATTTTCACCGTTGCACGAGGGCTAGTCGCAAAGGCCTTTTGTACCGCCTCGTCAAAAAGCTCCAGGATTCGGTCATCCTGGCGAGAATGACGAGGACCGCGACGGTCATAGCGTGGGATGAGCGCCCTAAAATCGCCGTGTAGGGCCACGGAGCCGACCCAGCGGTAAAGGCTGATGAAACTGGGCCTATCGTCATCCCCGATTTTCTGAGCTACCGCATCGCGAATGGGGATAACAGCCTCGGGGGTGATGCTGTATGGTGCCGCCTCGCGTATTGCTGTTACGTAGGCAAGTCGCCGATCCAGCTCGCGCTGGGTGGAGTCGTTTAACTCGGAAATGGGCCGTTGAAAAAGTGTGGACTGCCCTGTATTAGATACAGCATCAAGAAACTCAAGGCTACCTTCCGAGAATGCCCGAAGTAGGTCGTCGATGCTTAGACAGCAAATCTGCCCATCATTGGTACGTTCAGCGACGATGCTCGCCTTGTCGGCGTTAATTCTCTGGACCTGATGCTCGACACCACCATACTCAAATCTACAGTGCTTCTGAAATGTGAACCCATTCATGATCACTCTCCGCGTTGACAGAAACAAGTGTTGAAAGACTCAATGGCTGCGCTAAATCGCAGGTCAGATCGCCGCTTGCTAGGAGGTCGAATGCGCTGACACCATATGGCCTCAGTATCGTGTTCACCTCGTGAATGCTGGGGCTCTGTAGGACGGCAAGATGCGGTAGTAGGCTGCGTAGCCTTTCGTACGAAGGTCTATGTGCTGCCAAGTCTCTGTAAGCGCGTCGTAAATTGGAGAGACGCGGCTCGATGCGGATGAACTCGTCCGTGAGGATTCTGAAGCGCTGACCATTTCGCTGCATGTGGCTGGCAATTTGGTCGTATTTCTGACGGTTTTCAGGACGAGCTAGAATGGCGGCGGGTTTTATCTCGACGAGAACGGTATCTCCGGTATCGAGCGTCAGCTCAAAATCCGGCGTATATGAACGCAAGCGGGCATCATCTGCATACTGGAGCTTGAAGGGCTGCTCACGGTACGAGATGACATGCGGCGACATCTCAAATAAAAAGCAGGCTTCTAGCTCTAGCAAGCCTTCGTGGTGGATCATCCGGGCGGCTTTCCGGCTTGGGAATTTGCCCCGTACGATTCCACCAGACGGGGTGATCACCGTGCGTGATCGCGGGTTTTTGGATGTGTTGGACATACTGCTGCTCCAGTTTTTGGGTAAAAGAGTCCCCAGCGCCTAGGCCGACCGTGTAGGAGGGAGGCGCAAGAACACCCGCCCTGCGCCTGGACGCAAGGAAACGAAGCGTTACGTTTAGGGGATTTTGGCTTGACTTAAGCCTCTGGAAGCAGCAATACTGTATTTACCAGATGCAGTACTGCTTCTTTCGAGAGGCAAAAGCCGAGCGACGAAAGTTGTTCGGCTTTTATTTTTCTGGGTGGCGTTCCTCCTTCGAGTCAGGGCGTGTGCCCACGTGGCGAGGTTGTGGACGGTCTTTATAACGATCCGGCCAGAGTTGGTCTACATCAACCCCGACCACGGCGGCGATATGGGAGGCGACTCGCAAGGACGCGCCTCTGTCATGAATGACGTCGTTCACGACGCCGCGGCTGACGCCCAGCTCTTGGGCTAGGCTCACTTGGGTATGCCCGGCACGCTTCAGTCGATAGATCAGTTCGATAACGTCCATATGCATGCCGGGTTCAGGCAGTTTGTAAAGGGTTTCAGTCTATGCAATCCGATCTAGCAGGACAAGTCCTGAGCTATCAATTTTCTATTTTCGATAGCCAGCATGAATTAAACTAACTCATGCACCGAAATACCATGACTGAATATTTACCAATAAAATCAATAACATAGATTTTATTGACCAGAGCTACTCCCAAAAAAAGCATTTGCTGCTTTTGTTCGCTTCTATATTTATTTTGAAACTATATGTTTCTTATCAATATAGCGAGACAGAACTTCCGAACACGAGTCTCTTAAAAGACGCTTCGATTGACTTCTTGGCCTAGCCGAGCGACTGCCTCGATATACGCGGCCAAAAAGAAACGGGCTCCGCTGTAAGTATCGGAGCCCGCTTGCAAATCTGTACTACTACAGATTTTTCACTAATTATGAGAATCGATTTTCACTAATTATGAGATTTTTTCAGTAATTATGAGAATCGACACGATCAAACGTCGATGTTCCCCGCCTGCAGAGCATGGGTCTCGATGAAGGCGCGGCGCGGTTCCACGTTGTCGCCCATCAGGGTGACGAAGATTTCGTCGGCGGCGATGGCGTCTTCGATCTGCACGCGCAGCAGGCGGCGGACGGAAGGATCCATGGTGGTTTCCCAGAGCTGTTCCGGGTTCATTTCACCCAGGCCCTTGTAGCGCTGCTTGCTGATGCCGCGCTCGGCTTCGGCGCGCAGCCACTGCATGACTTCGCGGAAGTCGGAGACGGTCTTTTCCTTGAGCTTGTCTCCGGTGCCCCGGCGCACGATGGCGCCTTCGCCCATCAGGCCCAGGAAGGTCTTGGCGGTGCGCGCCAGAACGGCATAGTCCCCGCCGCGCACGAAGTGGCGGTCGAACACGCTGACCCGCATGTTGCCGAAATGCGGGCGGATGACCGCCAGGCGCCAGGCTTCCTCGACGTCGTCGTACTGGGCCTCGACATGCACGGCCTGGGGATCGGCCGGGTCGTGCATGGCTTGTTCGAGAGCGGCGGCGCTGGCGCGGGCGGCGGCTTCGTCCACCAGGCTGATCTGCACGCCTTCGGCCATGGCCGACAGTGCTTCGGCATCCAGCGTGCGGGACAGGCGGGCGATGACCGAATCGGCGGTGACGTACTGGCGGGCCAGGTCCATCAGCGCATCGCCGGAGATCGAGGCGGCGCCCGCGCGCGGCATGAGTTCCGTGTCCTTCAGCGCCAGCTGCAGCATGAACTGGGCTTCCTCGGCGTCGTCCTTCAGGTAGCGTTCTTCGCGGCCGACCTTGACCTTGTAGAGCGGCGGCTGGGCGATGTAGACGTGGCCGCGTTCGATCAGCGCCGGCATCTGGCGGTAGAACAGGGTCAGCAGCAGGGTCCGGATGTGGGCGCCGTCGACGTCCGCGTCGGTCATGATGATGATGCGGTGGTAGCGCAGCTTGTCGACGTTGAAGTCGGGCCCGATGCTGGTGCCCAGGGCGGTGATCAGCGTGGTGATCTGTTCGCTGGACAGCAGCCGGTCGAAGCGCGCCTTTTCGACGTTCAGCACCTTGCCGCGCAGCGGCAGGATGGCCTGAAACTTACGGTCGCGGCCCTGCTTGGCGGAGCCGCCGGCCGAGTCGCCTTCCACGATGTAGAGTTCGCACAGGGCGGGATCCTTTTCCTGGCAGTCGGCCAGCTTTCCGGGCAGGCCCGCGCCTTCGAGGACGCTCTTGCGGCGGGTCATTTCGCGGGCCTTGCGGGCGGCCTCGCGGGCACGGGCGGCTTCCACGATCTTGGCGCACAGGGCGCGGGCGTCGTTGGGGTTCTCGAGCAGCCAGGTTTCCAGGGTCCTGGCGACGGCTTCCTCCACCGCGGGGCGGACTTCGCTGGAGACCAGCTTGTCCTTGGTCTGGCTGCTGAACTTGGGCTCGGGCACCTTGACGGAAAGCACGCAGGCCAGGCCTTCGCGCATGTCGTCGCCGGTGGTGTCGACCTTGGCCTTCTTGGCCAGGTCGTTGTCGGCGATGTATTTGTTCAGCACCCGCGTCATGGCGGCGCGCAGGCCGGTCAGGTGGGTGCCGCCGTCACGCTGCGGGATGTTGTTGGTGAAGCACAGCACGGTCTCGGCGTAGCTGTCGTTCCATTGCATGGCGACTTCGACGCCCACGCGCACGCCGCCGGCTTCGGACTCGGTGGACACGGCGAAGATGTTGTCGTGCAGGACGGTCTTGGCGCGGTTGATGTACTGGACGAAGCCCTTGACCCCGCCCAGGAATGCGAGGTTTTCTTCCTGGCCGGTGCGCTCGTCTATCAGGCGGATCTTCACGCCGTTGTTCAGGAAGGACAGCTCGCGCAGGCGGCGGGCGAGGATTTCGTAGGTGTAGTCGACGTTGGTGAAGATCTCTGCGTCGGCCAGGTACTGGACCCGGGTGCCGGTGCGGTCCGCCGGGCCGGTGACGGCCAGGGGGGCGACTCGCACGCCGCGGCGGAATTCCATCTGGTGCTCTTCGCCGTTGCGCCAGATCGTCAGGCGCAGCCATTCGGACAGGGCGTTGACGCAGGACACGCCCACGCCGTGCAGGCCGCCGGAGACCTTGTAGGAGTTCTGGTCGAACTTGCCGCCGGCGTGCAGTTCGGTCATGACGATTTCCGCCGCGCTGCGGTGCTGCTCGTCGTCTTTATGGATGGCGGTGGGGATGCCGCGGCCATTGTCCGTGACCGAAATGCTGTTGTCGGCATGGATCGTGACGACGATGTCGTCGCAATAGCCTGCCAGCGCTTCGTCGATGGCGTTGTCCACGACCTCGAAGACCATGTGGTGCAGGCCCGTGCCGTCGGAAGTGTCGCCGATGTACATGCCGGGCCGCTTGCGTACGGCTTCCAGGCCCTTGAGCATCTTGATCGAATCGGCGCCGTAGCCGGCGGCCGCGGTGGTCTTGGTGGTGGAATCTGACATGAAAATCCTGTAGTTGAATCCGTCGATGGGTCAGTCGGCCCTGAAGGCGTTCAGATGCGCATCGGCATGACGACGTACTTGAATTCCTCGTCGCCGGGCAGCGTGATCAGCACGGAAGCGTTGGCGTCGGGCTGCACGGACCAGCGCACGGTGTCGGTCTTGATGTTGGTCAGCACGTCGAGCAGGTAGCTGACGTTGAATGCGACGTCCAGCGATTCCTGGGCGTAGTCGACTTCGAGTTCTTCGCGGGCCTCTTCCTGCTCGGCGTTGGACGAGGACAGGCGCAGCAGGTTGTCTCCCAGCTGCAGGCGCACGCCCTTGAGCTTGTCCGTGGTCAGGATGGCGGTGCGCTGGAGGGCGGCCTGCAGGGCATCGCGGGCGATGTCGAAATGCCGGGTGTAGCCGGAGGGGATGACGCGGCGGTAGTCGGGGAACTTGCCCTCGACCAGTTTGGAGACGACCTCGATGTCGTCGAAGCGGAAGCGGATCTGGCCGGTGGCGACGTCGATCTGGACGGCGGCCTGTTCGTCGTCGGAGAGCAGGCGCTGCATTTCGTGGATGGTCTTGCGCGGGATGATCACATCCAGCGTGGATTCCTGGCCTTCGACGGCCACGCCGCCGTGGGCCAGCCGGTGGCCATCGGTGGCCACGGCCCGCACGCGGCCGGGTTCGAGCACCAGCAGCAGGCCGTTCAGGTAGTAGCGGATGTCTTGCTGGGCCATGGAGAAGTGCACCTGGTTGAACAGGTTCTTCAGGGCCTTCTGGGGCATGGAAAAGGATGCCGCCCATTGTTCGGACTGCGTGACCGTGGGGTAGTCGGCCGCGTCCAGGGTCTGCAGGGCGAAGCGGCTGCGGCCGGCCTGGACGGTGAGCTTGGCTTCGTCCAGCGACAGGCGGACATCACCCGATTCGGGCAGGGCGCGCAGGATGTCGAGCAGCTTGCGGGCGGCCACGGTGGTGGCCCGGGCGTCATCGCCCACGCCGAAGTTCGCGCGGGTGGTGATCTGGACTTCCAGGTCGTTGGCGATGAATTCGAGCTGACCGCCCTGCTTGCGTATCAGCACGTTGGCAAGGATCGGCAGCGTGTTGCGCCTTTCGACGATCCCCACCACCATCGTCAGGGGCTTGAGCACGGCATCGCGGGTCGCTTGAATGAGTTGCATCTTCTTATCCTTTGAGAGTTTGCTCGAGTACGTGGAGTGCGTGGTTCAGCTCGGTCTGCTTGGCGCGCAGGTCGGTGATCTTGCGCACCGCGTGCAGCACGGTGGTGTGGTCGCGTCCGCCGAACAGGTCGCCGATTTCCGGCAGGCTCTTCTGGGTGAGCTCCTTGGCCAGGTACATGGCGATCTGGCGGGGCAGGGCAATGTTCGCGGGCCGACGCTTGGAATACATGTCGGCGACCTTGATTTTATAGAAATCGGCCACGGTCTTCTGGATGTTCTCGACCGTGATCTGGTTGTTGGAAACCGACAGCAGGTCCTTCAGGGCTTCCTTGCAGACTTCGACGGTGAGCACGTCGCGGCCGTGGAAATTGGCGTAGGCCGAGACCTTGCGCAGGGCGCCTTCGAGCTCGCGCACGTTGCTGCGCAGGTGCTTGGCGATGAAGAAGGCGACTTCCTCGGGCATGACGATGCGTTCGGCCTGGGCCTTGCGCAGCAGGATGGCGACGCGCATTTCCAGTTCGGGCGGCTCGATCGCCACCGTCAGGCCCCAGTCGAAGCGCGAGATCAGGCGGTTGTCTATGTTCGACAGTTCCTTGGGGTAGGTGTCCGAGGTGATGATGATCTGCTTGCGCTGGGCCACCATCGCCTCGAAGGCGTAGAAGAATTCTTCCTGGGTACGGTTCTTGCCCGCAAAGAACTGGATGTCGTCGATCAGCAGCAGGTCCAGCGAATGGTAATAGCGCTTGAAGTCGTCGAAGGCGCGGCGGTGGTAGGCCTTGACCACGTCGGAGATGTACTGGTCCGCATGGACGTAGCGCACGCGCGTGCTGGCGCCGCTGGCGAGCAGGGCATTGCCGATGGCGTGGATCAGGTGGGTCTTGCCCAGGCCGACGCCGCCGTACAGGAACAGCGGGTTGTAGGACACGCCGGGGTTTTCCGCGACCTGCATGGCCGCCGCGCGGGCCAGCTGGTTGGCCTTGCCGATGACGAAATTGTCGAACGTCAGGTCCCGGTTCAGGCGGGAGTGGTCCTGGATGGATTCCTCGGTGGCGGCCTGCACGGGGGCGGGCTGGGGGGGCGTGATGACGGCCGGCGCAGCCACGCTGGCACCTGCGGGCCCGGCTGCGGGCGCGGGCGACGAAGGCACGGGCCTGGCCGCCGGGGCCGGCGCCGGCCGGCCGACCGGGGCGGATAGCTCGAACTGGACCTGCACCGCCTGGGAATACCAGTCGGATGCCATCGATTCCAGGCGTGTGGAGAAGTTCTTGCGGACCCAGTCGAGCTTGAAGCGGTTGGGCGCGCCTATCCTCAGGACCGCGAGTTCCTCGTCGTAGTCGAGGGGTACCAGGGGCCGGATCCAGGCGTTGATCTGTTGTGGGGGAAGTTCCTGTTCCAGTCTCTGGACGCAGGCCTGCCAGAATTCATTCATAGGGGTCATCTTGCCAAACCTCGATTCTACCCTTTCCCGGCTGAAGTTATCCACAGCCTGTCCGGAGCGCCGGGGTGCGGCGGCCTGGCGGATGCCTCCAAGTGATTGACACGATTTCAAAAATTTGATGAAATAATGGGCTTTTCGATGCCGTGGGCATATTGTGCCTGTCGGCTTCATCCCGGGGATCTGCCTTTGTAGCCGCATCCGTGTTGTTGTGGCGGCCGTCTTTGCCCCGGGCCTGCCCCTGGCCATTTGCCCCGAGCTCTTTTGGATCCACCATGAAACGCACTTTCCAGCCTTCCGTTACCCGTCGCAAGCGCACCCATGGGTTTCGCGTGCGCATGAAGACCCGTGCCGGCCGCGCCGTCCTGAGCGCCCGCCGCGCCAAGGGCCGCAAGCGCCTGGCCGTCTGATTTTCCTTTCGGGGCCCGCCGCCTGCCGGCACGGCCCCGGAACGATCGCCATGCCAACCGCTTTTCCTCCGGCGGCCCGGCTGCATCGCCCCTCGGAATACGCGGCTGCCCTGAAGGGGCGGCGTATCGCCCGAGGGGCTTTGTTCGTGGTGTCCGGGCCGCGCGAACCGGCCGAAGGCCCCGCCCGGCTGGGACTGGTGGTGCCCAAGCGGCACGCACCGCTGGCGGTAACCCGCAATGCCATCAAGCGGGTCCTGCGGGAAGCTTTCCGGCTGCGCCGGGATGCGCTGCCCGACGGGGATCTGGTCTTCCGCCTGGTGAACCGGCCTCCGGCCGCCAGCCTGACCGCCCTGAAGCGCCAGGTCCGGGCCGAGGCCGATATTCTGCTGGCACGGATCGCATCATGATGCGCGCGCTGTTCATCGCCCCGATCCGCTTCTACCGGTACTTTCTCAGCCCCTGGGTGGGCCAGCAGTGCCGCTTTACCCCGACCTGCTCGGCCTATGCGATCGAGGCCATCGAAACCCACGGGGTGGCGCGGGGGCTGTGGCTGGGCGCGCGACGCATCGCCCGTTGCCATCCGTGGTGCCAGGGCGGCCACGACCCGGTCCCGCCCGCGCGGGGCACGGGCCGTCCGTGATTCCCCGGCATTCCGTTTCCCGTCAGGGACTTGTTCAGGGCATCCTTAGGGCCACAGTCAGGATTGCTACGTTAAACTGGTGAGCTTTTGCTCCGAACCGATACGAATACACAGGCGCCAATGGACATTCGACGCACCATCCTCTGGATGATCTTTTCCTTCTCGCTGCTGCTGCTGTGGAACAACTGGCAGGTCTACCAAGGCCAGCCGTCGCTGTTTTCCCTGACGCCGCCCGCTGCCGAGCAGTCCAAGACCGCCCAGTCCGGGGAAAGCCAGCCCGCCGGCGTGCCGGCGGTCGCGGCGCAGTCCCAGCCGGGGTCTCCTTCCACGGTGCCGGGCTCGTCCGCCGAGCCCCAGGGGCAGAAGGTCCACCTCAAGACCGAGGTCTACGACCTGACCTTCGACACCACCGGCGCCCAGCTGGTGCAGGCCCAGTTGCTGAAGTACAAGTCCCTGGCGGGCGACGACGGCCCGATGTACCTGCTGAATGACCAGCCGGGCGACACCTACGTCGCCCAGACCGGCGTGGTCGGCGCTCCCCAGGGCAGTGGCTATCCCACCCACCTGACGCCGTTCTCCCTGGTGACGCCCGAGCCCGTCGTGAAGGGCGACACGGTGGAAATCGCCTTCGAGGCCACCGCCGGGCAGGTGAAGGTGGTCAAGACCTTCATCGTGCCGCGCGACGGCTACGACATCCGCGTGCGCCACGACATCACCAACCTGGGCGACCAGCCGATCGATCCTTCGCTGTACCTGCAGCTGACGCGCGACGGCAATGATCCCCCGAATACCTCGGGCTTCTACAGCACCTTCACGGGCGCGGCGGTGTATTCGTCGGAAGACAAGTTCCAGAAGGTGAAGTTCGACGAGATCGCCAAGGGCAAGGCCAGCTACATCCAGCAGGCCGACAATGGCTGGATCGGCATCGTGCAGCATTACTTCGCCAGCGCCTGGGTGCCACCCCAGGGCACGGTGCGCACCAACCAGGCGCTGCGCGTGGCCGACAACCTGTACGCCATCCGCACGATCGAGCAAGTCGGCACGATCGCCCCGGGCGCCCAGCGCTCGGTCGAGGCCAACCTGTGGGTCGGCCCGCAGGACCAGCAGGCGATGAGCGCGGTGGCGCCCGGCCTGGAACTGGTGGTGGATTACGGCTGGGTCACGATCATTGCCAAGCCCATGTTCAAGTTCATGACCTGGCTGCACACCCTGCTGGGGAACTGGGGCTGGACCATCGTGGTGCTGACGCTGCTGATCAAGGCCGTGTTCTACCCGCTGTCGGCCGCCAGCTACCGCTCGATGGCGAAGATGAAGCTGGTTGCTCCGCGCATGCAGCACCTGAAGGAAAAGTTCGGCGACGACAAGGCCAAGCTGAACGCGGCCATGATGGAGATGTACCGCACGGAAAAGATCAATCCGCTGGGCGGCTGCCTGCCGATGGTGGTGCAGATTCCGGTGTTCATCGCGCTGTACTGGGTGCTGCTGGGCAGCGTGGAAATGCGCGGCGCGCCCTGGATCCTGTGGGTCCACGACCTGTCGGTGCGCGATCCCTGGTTCATCCTGCCGGCGATCATGATGGCGACGATGTTCCTGCAGATCAAGCTGAACCCGACCCCGCCCGATCCGACCCAGGCGAAGATCATGATGATCATGCCGCTGGTGTTCGGCGGGATGATGTTCATGTTCCCGGCCGGCCTGGTGCTGTACTGGTGCGTGAACAACATCGTGTCCATCATCCAGCAGCGCATCATCATGGTGCGGCTGGACCGGGAAAAGGCCGCCTCCGCATCGAGCTGATGTAGACTGGATGCCGCCTTCGAAACGGTGCTCCTCGGGGCACCGTTTTTCTTTTCCGTGAACCCGACATTCGCTGCTGGTGACGCATGAGCGCCTTTGCTTCCGACCCCATCATTGCCATTGCCACGGCGCCCGGCCGGGGCGGCATCGGTGTGATCCGGATTTCCGGTCCGGACCTGAAGGACTGGGCCGATGCGCTGTGCGCCCAGGTCCTGCGCCCGCGCCATGCGCACTACCTGCCGTTCCGCGACCGCCTGGGCGAGGTCATGGACGAGGGGCTGGCACTGTTCTTTCCGGGGCCGAATTCCTATACCGGCGAGGATGTGCTGGAACTGCAGGGCCACGGCGGCCCCGCCGTGCTGCGGCGCGTGCTGGAAGACTGCCTGGCGCGGGGTGCGGGCATCGGCCTGCGGCTGGCGCAGCCGGGGGAATTCACCCAGCGCGCCTTCCTGAACGACCGCCTGGACCTGGCCCAGGCCGAGGCGGTGGCCGACCTGATCGAGGCCAGTTCAACCGCGGCGGCGCGCAGCGCCATGGCATCCCTGTCGGGTGCGTTTTCCGCCGAGATCGATGCGCTGAGCGAGCGTATCGTCCAGCTGCGCATGCTGGTCGAGGCAACCCTGGATTTTCCCGAAGAAGAAATCGACTTCCTGGAAAAGTACCAGGCCGCCCAGCGGCTGGATGCGGTCACGGCCGCCCTGGACGGCGTCCTGCGGACCGCCCGCCAGGGGCTGGTGCTGCGCGAAGGGCTGCACGTGGTGCTGGCGGGCCAGCCCAACGTGGGAAAATCCAGCCTGCTGAATGCCCTGGCGGGCGAGGACGTGGCCATCGTCACCCCGATCGCCGGCACCACGCGCGACCGGGTGGTGCAGCAGATCCACATCGAGGGCATTCCCCTGCATATCGTGGATACGGCCGGCCTGCGCGAGACCGAGGACACGGTCGAGCGCATCGGCATCGAGCGCAGTTGGGCCGAGATCGCCCGCGCCCAGGTGATCCTGCACCTGCAGGACGCCCGGCACCCGGACGACCCGCTGGACGCGGAGATCGTGCAACGCCTGCCGGCGGGGGTGCCGGTGCTGCGGGTATGGAACAAGACCGATCTGCTCGAGCCGGATGCGGTGGCCGCTGCGGCGGCCGACGATGCGCCCCTGCTCATTTCCGCCCAGACGGGTGCGGGCCTGGATGCCCTGCGGGCCCGGTTGCTGTCCATCGCCGGCTGGACACCGGGCGCGGAATCGCCCTGGCTGGCGCGCGAACGGCACGTGCGTGCGCTGGAAACGGCGCGGGAACACCTGCGGGCCGCCGCGGCGCATGCCGCGCACAGCGATCAGGTGCTGGATCTCTTTGCCGAGGAACTGCGCCTGGCGCACGAGGCGCTGTGCGGGATCACGGGCCAGTTCACCAGCGACGACCTGCTGGGAGAGATTTTTTCCAGCTTCTGCATCGGGAAGTGAGGTCGGGTCCAAGGACATCCACTGACGTCTGATGGTGTGGCCTTAATCCGCGTAAACAAAGGAAATTTCGTCTTCTGAGTGATTTGGTGATACAGTCAAAGCCACTCGCTTTTATGTCCAAGTTTGGTTCCAAGTAGCTGGATTCTTGTCTTTCATCCTTCTACTTGGACATACGGAGGATGAGATGGCACTGACCGACACCGCGCTCAAGGCACTCAAGCCCAGGGACAAGACCTATACGGTCACCGACGACCGGGGGCTGTATGTGGAGGTCTTCCCGACCGGAGGCGTCGTCTGGCGCTACCGCTACCGGCTGAATGGCAAGTACGAGAAGCTGACGCTCGGCAAGTACCCCGCGCTGACGCTGAAGAACGCTCGCCTGAAGCGGGACGAGGCGGCCCAGCAGGTGGCGATGGGCGAATCGCCGGCAAAGAAGAAGCAGCAAGCCAAGGTGGCCGGCGCAGCAGACGCCACCGTGGCCGACTTCGCCGAACGCTTCTTCAAGGACATCCAAGCACGCGACCGCAAGGACGTGACCATGCCCCGCCGCTACCTGGAGAAGGACATCCTGCCGCACATCGGCAGCAAGCCGGTCCGGGACATCACCGCCGAGGACGTGCGCGGCGTCATCTGGCGCAAGAAGGAACAAGGCTTCGACGCC
>Ga0182737_1002067_pt1 | contig 17482 bp, 16 predicted proteins | sample eDN5th30CBELigOP_FD_128878 | JGI IMG/M metagenome (GOLD analysis project Ga0182737, IMG submission 128878) | Enriched Organic Plus compost microbial communities from Emeryville, California, USA - eDNA 5th pass 30_C BE-Lig OP (version 2) (version 2) ...
ATTGTTGTGCAGTTTGTTCCAATTGTCAAGCCGCCTAGTAGGAAATCGTTAATGTAATGGCCATCTCACCTTGATCACTTAATTCGTAATAGCTCATCTGATAGGAAAGTGCTGTCTTTAACGTGCGAAGCGCCTTAGCGATATCGGCTTCTGCCGCAGCACCATTACTATATACGAACTGAATTTGCTTCTCTCGATTCGCCACAGTCTCTTTTAATAATGCCTGTAGCTTATCGTAGGAATTAATTTGTAGCTGCTCATCGTACCAATGAAAGCCTAGCTCTTCTCGCAAATGCTGCAGCTGCTCATATTGCTGAGAAGCTGTGTCCATTTCTTTCGCTGCTGCAAGCAACATTTGCTTATAGCTCACATGGGCAACAGGATAATTCCCCTTCCACACATGATCCTTTGCTAGCTCTTCATCACTGACTAAGTAGTAACGATAGCTTACCTCATCCTCACCCTGACCAATTGGATCATCCCAGGTTAGATCAAGCTGATACCAAGTGTCGTTGAGCAGAATCATATTCCAAGCATGCTCTTGCCCCTTCGCAGTGCCTTCTACTATTCTAACATCAAAGCCCGCTTCGCTATAAAACATATAACCAAGCATCGCATAGCCCTGACATACCGCTAGCCCTTCAGTCAATGCCTCATATGCCGTATAGCGCGTCAAGCCTTGATCATATTGCACATGAGTGACAATCCAATCGTGGATAAGCTTAACCTGCTGCTCCTTGCTATACTGCGATAGGTTCAGCTCATTAATAACGGACTTAGCAGTCTTTTGCACGTAATCACTCATTGCTTTATCTTCGCGGAAATTCACCTTCAGCTCAACTTCATTGTCTAGCAGCTTTTTGCTAACGGTATAGCTGTACGATGACATCGCATATCGTGCATATTCATTGATCTCCAGCGCTTGCTTTAGCCAATTGGCCAGCTCATCAGAAACCTTACGGTAGGAGCCTTCCACACGAAAGGTCATCACGGCCTTTCGTTCATCCAATTCATTGGCTAGAAACTGGACGATACCTTGTTCATCATCAGTCGTTAGCTTTAAAGGTACGTCCATCCCATTATTTTCTCCAGCTTTGACACTGCCATTTGCCACACTACTATTTCCAGCCTGCACAGCTGATTGCTCTCCCTCTGCTACAGCTTCCTCGGCAAGTCGTTGTTCAATACTGTCCAGTTCCTCTTTCAGCATTGTTCCGCCTGCTTGCACGATGTCTTCAATTGAGTTTGTAATAGTATCGATAATAGCAGGTTTAGTCTCCCCATTGTTTTGCTGCAGCCATTGATAGGAAAAGTAAATGAGCGCGCCTAAGATGACAATCCCAAATAATTTTCTCATAGCTGTCCTCCTTTAACTTTTCATCTACTGAAAAGTATCCTCGAAAGCGTAAGCCCTCCAATAGCTTTCTCTCTCTATTATCTACTATTATTTTATAGATATACGTTACAGATCAGAAATCGCTTCAATATATTGCTTAATACATGCCGTTATTTCATCAAATTTTCCTTCACGCGCCAGTTGCAAATCTACTAGCTTACCGCCCATGCCAACGGCATTTGCACCTGCTGCAAAGTAATCTCGGATATTATCTAGCTTAACTCCGCCTGTTGCAATGATCGGAAATTGATCAATCGGACCACGAATTTCTCGTAAGTAATTGACGCCTAATGATGCCATCGGAAATAGCTTAACGGCATCAACCCCCGCTTTCATCGCCGCAATAATTTCCGTCGGTGTCATGACACCCGGCCACATCGGGATATTATGCTGTTGTGCATATTTAATCGCCTCAACATCCAAATTTGGTGAAATGAGAAACTGTGCGCCAGCAGCAATTGCCCGCTTCGCATGCTCTAAATCAATAACGGTGCCTGCTCCAACATAGGCTTGATCGGCGAAATTCTTTCTCCATTCCGTTATCATTGTCTCGGCTCCAGCCGTATTCATTGTAATTTCCATAAATTTAATTCCGCCATCGATAATCGCCTGTCCAAGAGGTAAGGAATAACTAGGCTCTACTCCGCGCAGAATCGCAATAATTTTATGATTTAATAGCTCCTGTAGCATTGTGTTGTTCAACTTATATTTCTCCTTCCGATTTGGCCTGCCAATATTGCTGTAATATTTTTAAGAACAGATTAGGAAATGGTAAGCTCTCCATGTCTTGCTCATCGATAAAACGAATTTCCTCCTGCTGCTGTTCCTCTATAGTATTCTCAACTTGATAGTTCTCGCCATGTTCGACAACTAAAGGATCAGCATCGATGCTAACAGCCGTTGCGACGATGCCTTTATCGCTAGCATTGCCTTCAATTCGCCCATCTTCAGGCTGAGGTACGGCATGCGTGACAACCTGCGATTGACTGAGGCTAGCAGCACCATCAGGATCATTTTCCGCGATATAAAACCGCATATTCCAGCGAATATGACTGAAGATATGATCTTGATCGCAGAACCATAGCTTCGGCTTAATAAGCAGGTGATGTCTCGTGTGCACTTCTTCGGCTAGAATTCGCCCTAGCTCTGGCTGCTCCTTAACGGCTTGCTGGAATAACTTCTCCTGCTCCTCACCTACAAGTAAATGTGGCAGCTCCCACATTCCTGCGAGCAACCCTTGTGCGGGACGCTGGCGAACTAAAACCTTCCCAGCATGCTCACCGCTTCCTTCAATTATCGCGGCAACTCTATATTCTACTCGAGCCTTTTTCGCTTTAGACTTGATTGGCAGCTCATGCTCTCTGCCTTCCAGTCTAGCAGCGCAGTTGTCCATCACCGGGCAAAGCAAGCAGTTAGGATTTTTAGGCGTGCAAATTAATGCGCCTAGCTCCATTAACGCTTGATTGAAATATCTCGCCTCGCCTTCGGGAATCATGCCTTCTACTAAATGCTCTAGCTTAACACGTGTAGAAGCTTTGGCAATGTCGTCCTCTAGCGCAAAGAAACGAGATATTACTCGCATCACATTACCATCTACAGCAGGTATTGGCTTGTTATAGGCAATACTCATAATAGCCCCACATGTATAAGGCCCTACTCCTTTAAGCGCTGCAACCTCATCCTTTGTATTAGGAATTTGACCGTTATACAGCTCCATAACCATCTTCGCACCAGCTTGTAAATTACGTGCGCGTGAATAATAGCCTAGCCCTTCCCAGCATTTGAGCACTTCCTCTTCAGGCGCCTCAGCCAAATGCTTTACGGTCGGAAATTTGCTAATAAATTGATTGAAATAAGGAATGACTGTATCTACTCTTGTTTGCTGAAGCATGATCTCAGAAACCCAGATGCGATATGGGTCATGATTTTCACGCCATGGCAAATCACGCTTTATATGGTGATACCACTGAAGCAGATTTTCTCCGTACCATTGCTTCTTCTGCTCCAAGCTTAATTGTGTCATATTTATTAACCGCCTTTAATAGAGCTTGATATTACGCATTAGTCATCTATAATAGTGATAATTGCCTTACTATTATAACATGACTTATACCGTGGGGGTGGTTACGATGAAACGCCGTACAATTCTCTTTTTATTAATCGTTACGATTGCGCTGCTGGCTGGTTGTGGTAGCAAAAGTAATAACGTTTCATTAAAGCAGGCTCCGAGCGACGTCGCAAGCCTCTATAAAGGAAACTGTATTCGCTGTCATGCTACTGATTTATCAGGGAAAATGGGAGATGCAACCAATCTGCAGCAAGTATATACGCGTCTAAGCCAAGAGGAGATCGCGGCCAAAATCTCGGGTGGTGGTGAGACAATGCCTGCTTTCTCAGAGCGATTGTCCGAGGATGAAATAGACTCTCTCGCTGCATGGCTGGCGAAGCAGGAGTGATATGTACGTTTCAGCTAAGTTTTACTAGTTCTGGTGATCATCATATTGGACAATATAAAATACCTGTAGTTTGTACACTGATCATCAAGTGTCCAAACTACAGGTATCCTTTTACTGCAATAGCTAGTTTATTTTTATTACCAAAGGGAAGGACGAGCTTATCTTGCTTTTAGCTCAGCTAGCTTTTTATTAAGATTTTCTATAGATTCCTTTGCTGCGTCGGCTGCGCTAATTTTACCGTAAGTTACTTTTTCTACAACATCCATAAAGGTAGAAGTGATTTCAGAATTGGTTGCAACTCCAACATCTGTAATACCAGCATTAGCCAAGCCTTGTTCTACAGCGCTAATAATAACGGGATCGATTTTACCTGCATCAACAGCAGCTTTTTGTGCCGCAGAAGAGGCTGGAACTGATCTTACTTCTCCAAGAATGACAGCAGCTTCTTCACTTGTTAAGAACCAGTTTAAGAATTTTGTTGCTTCCTCAACACTACTAGAGTCTTTATTAACTGAAAGTAATTGTGAAGGTCTTACCCATAGTGCGGAATCTTCTCCGTCTTCTAGCATTGTAGTTAGATTTGTCGTCACTTTAACACCTTCAGGCAATGTGCTTTTAAAGGTATTAATCATACTACTCATTGAAGGAATGAATACCGCGCCTTGGTTAACCCAAAGTGGATTTTGCTCCACTTTACCAAAGTAAATATCTGCCTCTCCACTTGGTTGATACACCCCAGCTTTGACTGCCTTTTCTAACCATGTAAATGCTTCGAGTGCATGCTCCTCAGTGAAGCCTAAAGTAAAATCATCGTTAACCCAAGGAACACCAGTAAGCTGCTTAATGTAACTGGTAACTTCACTCAGAAACATATTGCGGTCAGCGATAACTAAATATTTTGAAGGATCAGCCTCATGATATGCCTTTCCTACCTCATAAAGCTTTTCCCAGTCATATCTGGATGTATAGTCAAGACCTAAGGAGTCAGCTAACGTTTGGTTAACAATCATAGCTGCTGAATTTACACCAGACGGAAGGGCAATTAGCTGATTATCATATAATCCAAAGTTATTAATAAACTCTTGTGAAAACGTGCTAGTGTCAATATTTTCATTCGTTGCTAGATCCACGAAGAAATCATTTTTTGCAAGCTCTGGCATCCACGGTGGATCTATTTGAATGATATCGGCTGCATTTTTACTAGCAAGCTGTGTTTTCATTTTTTGCTCGTAGCCATCATAACCTTGATACTCTGGTTCAATCGTTACATGTGGAGCGATTTTTTTATATGCTTCAATAGCTGCAATTGTTGCTTCATGTCTGCTCTCTCCACCCCACCACGTAAAGCGAAGTGTAACTTTTTCTGGTTCTGTACCTTTTGATGACTCATTACTGCTTGTGTTACCAGACGAGCCTGAGGAAGAACCTGAGTTGGTGCTATTACCATTGGATGAACAAGCACTCAAAACTAAAAGTAATGCTAAACACATCAATATCGACTTTGCAAATTTCATGTTATCTATCCCCCATATCTTTGATTTAGCTGATACGTTCAAGCTGTTACCCAGATGTCATTAACTTCGCGTTTAGGAATGCATTATACTAGATGAAGACCAATCTCCCCTTTCTAGCTAGAATAATCTTCTTCCATCTTCACCGCTTACCCCTTTAGACCCGTAGTTGCTATTCCCTCAACGAAGTATTTTTGAGCAAAAAAGAAAATTAATATACAAGGCAATGCACTTAACACGGACATCGCGAGTACTTGATTCCACGATACTGCGGAGGCAGCATCAAGTGTCATACGCAATCCTAAAGAAACGGTAAAGTTTTTAACACTACTAATGTAGATAATAGAGTTAAAAAAATCATTCCACGTCCAAATAAATTGGAATATACCAATCGAAAATAGTGCTGGCTTACATAACGGAATTAAGATACGAATTAGAATGCCGAAAGAATTACAGCCATCAATTTTTGCTGATTCATCAAGATCCCTTGGTAGGCCACGGAAAAACTGAATCATCAAGTAAATGAAAAACGCATTGCAAGCGAAAATTGCTGGCACAATAAAGGGTAGATAAGTATCTAGCCAACCAAGTTTATTAAACAATATATATCTAGGTATGAGTATCGTCGCATCCGGCAACATTAACGTTGCCATCATTAAACTAAATAGGATCGTTCCAAATGGCATCTTAAATCTAGCGAATCCATACCCAACAAATACACTCGAGATCATTGTGAAAATAACGGTTGGAATAACTAGCTTAAATGAATTTCCAAAGAATATATCAAATCCATAAATCCCATTACCACGCCAGCCCTTCAAATATGAATCAAACACATACGTTTTGGCTAATAAACTACTGGAACCAAAAATATCCTGATTAGTCTTAAAGGATGATACAAACAACCAAATTAATGGATAAACCATAATAATACCTAAAATAATAAGAAATATATACGTGAATACCTTATTTTTAGATACAATCGACATTATCGTTTTTCACCATCCTCGTAATGAACCCATCTGTTGGATGTAGTAAAAATAATTGCAGCTATAACCATAATGATGATAAATAGAATCCAAGATAGAGCAGATGCATAGCCCATTTTAAAGAATGTGAACGCTTCTTCATATACCTTTAAAGCGTATAAGAAGGTTGATTTCATTGGCCCACCATTCGTGATAACAAATGCCCCCGTAAACTCCTGAAATGCATTGATCATCTGCATAACGACATTGAATAATACAATTGGTGTAAGAAGTGGAACTGTAACTTTGAAAAAGATTCTTACTTTAGAGGCCCCATCAATCGATGCTGCTTCATATAATTCACTCGGAATTTGTTGCAATCCCGCCAAGAATAATACCATTGAAGAGCCGAACTGCCATACTGTAAGTAATCCGATCGTGAATAAAGAGATATCTGGATTACCTAGCCAATCAACTGCTGGAATACCAAGCTTTGCCGTCAAGCTATTTATTACTCCATCCTTAGCAAAGAGAAATCTCCATAATACAGAGATCGCCACACTACCGCCTAGAATAGAAGGTAGGTAATAAATTGTTCTAAAAAAGTTAATTCCTTTTAGTTTTGCTGACAGAATAACGGCTACCAACAAGGCGAATGTAAGCTTTAGCGGTACAGCCATAAGCACATAAATCCCTGTAATTTTTAGAGATTGAACAAATTGATTATCTTCAGTAAATATCTTGATATAGTTACTAAAGCCAATGAATTTCGGTGAGTTCACCATATTGTAATCAGTAAGAGAATAATAAAACGACATTAAAAATGGATACAATTGAAATATAAGCAATCCGATTAACCAGGGCAAGAGATAAACTAGCCCAATATACTGATACCTAGATGATTTTTTTAGCATTCCTGTGCCCCACCACTTTCTGTACTGTGAAATTGAATATGTATTAGAAATTAATTGTAAGCGCTTAATTAAATTATAATAAATTGATAAAAAAAACATACGCACCTACGATTATTTAAACGTATCACTATGTTATGACAATATAAGCAGTAGTATCGTTTTGTTATAAAAAGTCACTTTTCTTAACATTAATCAAATTTGCAAAGACTCGTCACTTCATAATAAATATAATTGAAGTATGATATACTCATAAAATGTAAACGCATTCGTCGTATCGTTGGGGGGAACAGTATGTACAATCTATTGCTAGTTGATGATGAGGCGAGTACTAGAGAGGCACTATCGTCTTACTTCCCATGGGAAGACCTAGGATTTCATATTGCTGGACAAGCAAATAACGGAAAGGAAGCATTGGAGTTTCTTCAACATACGAAGGTTGAGGTCGTATTAACAGACATTCAAATGCCGATTATGAATGGAATTGAATTAGCTAAGACATTATATGATCAAAATAGTGATATACATGTTGTGTTTATAAGTAGCTATCGTGAATTTGAATATGCACAAAAGGCGCTCGAATTAAAAGTAAGAAATTATATATTAAAGCCCGCAAAATATCATGTATTACAAGAGGTGTTTCAGCGCTTATACACTGAATTATCTAGTTCCAATACTGAAGAAGCTAAAGCGCCCTCTGAACACCTTATTATTCAAAAAATAAAGGATTACGTTAAGTTAAACTACAAAACAGCTACTCTAGAGGAGGTTGCAACATACGTATATCTCAACCCTAATTACGCGAGCCAATTATTTAAGAAGAAAACAGATACTAACTTTTCTGATTATTTGATCAAGATAAAGATGCAGGAAGCCCTGAAGCTCCTCAAAACAAATCAATTTAAAACATATGAGATAAGTGAGATGGTTGGTTATGCTAACCCTAAAAACTTTACTAGAACATTTAAAAGCTTTTACGGATATCCACCAAGCCATGTAAAAAGAGGAGATGGACATGTTTAAGCGTAGGTTCTTTATTAAACAGTTCCTGACTTTTATTATTCCTTTGCTCATTCCTGCATTAATGCTAGGTGCGCTTGCTTATTACACTACCCAGCATGATGTTAAGCAGGAGCTAAACCAGACCAGCTATCAGCTACTATTTCAATCTCAACAGCAATTTGATATGGTGCTTGAAGAGCTAGATACACTAAAGCTAACGCTATATAGTAATTCAAAAATGTTTAACGAAATATCTAACATATTACAGGTAACTGAGCATACCTATGAAAGTTCAATCTCATACCAAATGATCAATAATTATTTAAGTGCATTAACAGGCTCCAAGCCCTATATCCATTCCGTTTATTTCTATACAGCCAACGATCAACAGCGTTTTTTATCCTCAAGCGGCGGAATTACACGAATTGATGAATTTGCCGATAAATCATGGTTATCGGAATTTTTAAATGTAACTGAGCAGAGGGAATCGTGGGTGAGTAAGCGTGAAGTGAAATACTATAGCTTTGAAGAGCCATACGAGATTCTGACATTTAACTATCAGATTGCCCCTGGAAAAATCGGTATATTCTTAAATATTTCACCCCAGTTTATTGAGGGGATTATAGAAAATAGTACAAATTATAAAGAGCAATCCACCTTTGTCATTGATGGCAATCGTGAGCTGATTTTTAGTAATGATGGGAGTATTAATTTTGAGGATTTACCTCTAGAGACGCTCCTTAGTGTAAAAGAAGATAACTTTTCTCTTAATATCAATGGAGAAAATTATCGTGTCATTAAGCTGCATTCTGATCGTTATAATTGGGAGACGATTTCACTCATACCACATCAAGTGCTCTATACTGTTCCCAATCGAATTTTACAGTTTACCCTGTTATTCTCACTCCTCTCTATTGGTAGTGGGATAATCCTTGCGTATTATTTTACTAGAAAAAATCACAGACAGATTCACCAAATCACCTCATTACTAAAGGCTGCTGAGCAAAATAGAAGCTTGAATAAGCCGTCTGAACAATATTCAGATGAGTATAACTACATCCTTCACTCTATGATTCAACATTTTATTGAGCATCATTATATCACCACTCAGCTTTCAGAGAAGAAATACAAGCTAGAGCTGTCAGAGATGAAGGCTTTACAATCTCAAATTAAGCCGCATTTCTTATATAACACATTGAATTCGATCTATTGGGAAACATTAAAACTAACCGGCAAGCCGAATAAAGCTAGTGAAATGATCGAAGTCTTGTCAGATATGCTATCTTACTCCATTAATCATACGGATACACTCGTTACTTGGGAGGATGAGTTAAAAAACACAGACAATTATATGGAAATTCAACGGGTTCGCTATGGAGAAAAAATATCATATTGCTGTGAATATGAAGATCAGATTTTATCAGAATTGACAATCAGATTATTGCTTCAGCCAATTTTAGAAAATAGCATATATCATGGACTTCAACCAAAGAAAACTCCTGGTGCTATAAAGGTGAAAATACGTAAAACAAAGTATTTTATTCAGGTTAGCTGTATTGATACTGGAGTTGGAATGGAAAAAGAACGATTGATGGAGCTGAGAGAAAGAATAAAGCATTATGACTCTGAAGCAGATGAGCATATTGGTCTCATTAATACATACCGAAGGGTGCAGCTTGTGTCCGATCATAAGGCGTATATGCAAATACTAAGTAAGAAGGGATATGGCACAGTAGTTAAGCTTACTCTGCCGGTCTATCATAATCCACTGTAAGTAGTACAAGCTTCAACATTATAATAGCTCATGACGAGTTCTCTTTGGGAGAGCATTCGTCATGAGCTATTTTTAGTTGTTACACTTATTTATTCATCTCTCTTCGAGCGTAGCTATCTAGATCCTCAACGATGACATATGCTGATGCAAGGTTGCTTTCATGAGTAATGGATAGATGGATCATAATGTTACGCTTAGTCAGACCAAGATTGTGAAGCCCCTCATCACTTAGCTTACAAATAGGTTGTCCAGAGGGTAGCTTCGTAATTGTAATATCATGAAATCCTAATTGATGTCCAATTCCACAGCCAAAAGCTTTGCTAACCGCTTCTTTAGCTGCAAATCTGCCTGCAACATATTCTGCACGGCGATTCCTGCCAACTCCACTAGCAGCTTCTAATTCCACATTGCTAAAAATCCGTTGTAAAAACTTATTACCAGCCTGATTGGCTAGTATTTTTTCTACACGCTCAATCGAGGTGATATCATGGCCAATACCAATTATCATCCGCCTAGTCCTTTCTTGCTTTCACATCTTCAATAAAATGTGTGTGATTATGCTGCAGACGTTGTGGGATAAATTGAGTAACAACCTGCTCACTGACAGGCTTACTAATGAAAAACCCTTGAATATACTGACAGCCCAGCTCATCTAGCAGTTCCAGCTGAGTGCTATCTTCGACACCTTCTGCCACAATACGCATATCAAGACTTTTCGCAATATTTATTATCGCATTTACGATTTTGTAGCCTTTATCGTCAGATACCATTTCACGTACAAAGCTCTTATCTATTTTTAAGATCTCAATCGGAAAATTTTTCAATACAGACAGAGATGAGTAACTAATCCCAAAATCATCGATCGCCACGGAAATGCCCAGCTTACGAATTTCCTCAATCGTATGCAACACGGTATAGGATTGATCGATAATCGTTGACTCTGTAATTTCAAAGGTTAAATTAGCAGGATTCATTCCTGTTTCTTCTAATATATTTTTTACGCTAGACAAAAATTGAATCGATTTCAATTGTAGCCCAGAAATATTAATTGAAATTTTAATAGGCTCGAAGCCTTGCTTAATCCACTTCACACCTTGCTCACAAGCAGCACGCAGCACCCATGCGCCAATCGGCTCAATAAGTCCAACCGACTCTGCTACCGGGATAAATTTGTCCGGTGTAAGAATCGTTCCATTCTCCATCCTTAAGCGAAGTAAAACCTCAACACCGTAGAACCGTTTATTCGTCGCATATACCTGTGGCTGATAAAGGAGCTGGAAGCGCTCGTTCACTAACGCATCTCGCAATATCTTTTCCATTTTGCGTTTATTTTGCTGGAAATTCACCATATTCGGCTCGAACTTCATGTAGTTATTTTTACCATTATGCTTAACTTGATATAGCGCTAAATCCGCTTTTTTCAATAAATCATCGTATTCGTTCCCATCACTTGGATAGAAGCTAATGCCGATACTAACTGACAAATTAATATCTCGATTTACTTCATTGGAATGATAAGAGATTTCCTGTGATAATCTAGATGCGAACTCATCGACTTCCTCGATATTATCGTAATGGTACAAAATGACGAATTCGTCGCCACCAAAACGCGAAATATGATCATGCCCCTTAATATTACTTACAAGCACTTGCGATAGCCGATCGATAATATCATCGCCAACATGATGCCCATACAGATCATTAATAAGCTTAAAATTATCAATATCGAGCACACACAATGCGAACTGAACTGCTCCACCTTGAATGACGGATTCAATTGCTTCATAAAAACGACGACGATTAACAACTCCATACGGCTTTTCAGTTTCATCAATGACAACATCTTTAGCTGCATCGCGAACTGTACCGATTAGCTTATGTATATTGCCCATTCGATCTCGCGTGCTTTCGGCACTCACATTTGCTAAGTAATAGATATCACCAACATCTTTGACTCTAAGTTCGGTATAAAACGGCTTATTATCACGGAAATGATCATAAAAATGTTTACGAAGTCTTGGAATATCATCTTCATGGACAATTTGCTCTAGTCCAAGCAGCTGCGAATCGACCTCGTTTAATTTGATCTTGCGATTAAACCATACCTTTCGTTTATCGAAATCTAGCTCAAACAATATGTCATCCGTCAAACGACTAAACACTTCATAACGTTCCTTAAGATCCTGATGTTTCTTTTTTAGATGCACTGCTTCGTTAAGTAACGCTAAACGATCAAAGCTGTTTGCAATAATATCAATGAGATGAACAATTCGCATATACTCCGCACTGCGTGTTAACGTTTTCTTGAAGGATGTACCAAATGCTAGTAAGCTCCAATTGTTTTGAGATAAACGATAAGGGATAACATACACAATCTCATTGTGCGCCGAATCGTTATTGGAAGAATAAATAGGTGGGTTATCTTGTAAAGCTTCGTATTGTTTTACCACTAGATGCTTAAGTTCATTGTTGCTTGTTGTAAAATTAAAATACTCACTTACATTAAGCCGAGGCTCTTTCATATAATTATAGCCCTGCTGCTGCATCAATGCTCCCCAGTTAAAGTAGCCCTCTAGAAGCACTGACAGATCTCGCACATGCTTAAATTGATAATGTGAAATATCGCGGTTATATTCAAAATGATTATTACCCTCTGGACGTAACGCATTCATATGGCTTACACACTGTGCAGCATCAGCTTGTTCATGTCCTGTTGTTTCCAGGGCACCACAGCCACAAGACTGACGAATGACCAAGTCACAAGGTAATACATCCATACTAAACGATTGAACGTCATCCATTCTGAGCAATAATCGCTCAATAGCTACGAATAATAATTGATCAATATTTTGCTCTATACTTGTAATGGGTACAATTGAATGTCGAGCAGTGTATGAATTATCGAAGCCAACTAGTGCTAAATGCTGTGGTACCTCATATCCGGCTTCTAACATTTTTTCAATGATGCCGAAGGCGCACGTATCTGTACAGGACAAAGCTGCAGTAATCGGAAAACGTTGAGCGATGATTTGCTCTGCAATCTGCTTCCCACCGAACACCGTCATATCGGCATCGTTATAGACAAAACTTGACTGCACTGACAGTCCTAAATCATGCATTGCAGCGATATAACCTTTATACCGCTCATACATGCTCTCGTTGGATAAGGAACCAATATAACCAATCTTGCGATGACCGTGATCGTATAGATGACGAACAGCTTCATAAGCAGCACGTTCATTGTCTACTACGACCATGCCCCCATTCATCTTGAGCTTTCGTAGGTCTTTGGAAACAGCAACTATCGGTTTATGATAACGTTCCTCAAGCTGCTTAAGAAAATGATCCTCTACGGCATGATTTATGACAAGCCAACCATCCACTACGTTCATGGCAATAGGCACATCGTAATATTTTCCGCCTGTACGAATAATAATGAGGCTAACGTTAAATTGTTTAGCGATATTATGTATACTTTGGATTATGTCTGTGTAGTAATTTCCGCCTAGAAAAGGAGTTAAGACGCCGATAGTTCTCTGACGCTCCATGCATATTCCTCCTCTTTCACCCCATAATATTCTGATTTATTAGTAGAAATTATAGCATAATTACTTTCAGTATTATACATGGAATGTGAAATTACTCATAAGATAACAAAAACCTATCGTAACTGTCATCACGATAGGTTTTTTTTGGTTAAATTCCAGGAATTGGTGAGCGTTTGTGCTCGGTTTTTACGTATTGTCGTTCCAATTTTTCGCGAATCTCGTCAGGAATTCCCTTTCCTTCCAAGTAATCACTATTATGTTCGTACGATATACCTAGTTCCGTTTCGTCCGTTTGACCTTCCCATAAACCAGCAGTTGGTGCTTTAGTCAATACAGACTCTGGCACGCCAAGCTCAGCACCGATTAGCTTCACTTGTCGCTTATTCAATGTGCTTAGTGGTGTAACATCAACCGCTCCGTCTCCCCACTTCGTATAGAAGCCTGTGATCGCTTCAGAAGCGTGATCTGTACCAACGACGATCAAGTTAAGCTCGAACGCCAATGCGTATTGTACTACCATACGAGTACGCGCCTTAACATTCCCTTTACCGCCACGGCTAAGATGCTGCGAACGACCAATGCCCCTTAAGGCATGCTCGGTTTCAAGGGCAATCTCATCGACTGCCTCCTCGATATTCGTTTCCACTGTATGCTCTAGAGCGAACGCCTTAGCCACTGCATAGCTATCAGCAATATCTGCTTGCTCACCGTATGGCTGAAATACACCAAGAGTCATATATGGCTTACCAGTCTCTTTGGTCAGCTCATCAGTTGCCAGCTTACATAGACCAGTTGCGACAGCACTATCTACGCCACCGCTAATCGCAATAAGCAAGCCAGTGCTCTTCGCATCAAGTACATATTGCTTTAAGAAATCAACGCGCTTACGAATTTCCGCTGCAGGATCAATGCTAGGCTGAACTCCAAGTCGCTCAATAATTTGCTGTTGTAATGTAGTCATTCTTATTTGCAAAACTTGTCAAAAGCACTTGTTAGATCGGCAGCAATATCCGCAGCTGAACGATTCTCAATGCTATGACGTTCAATAAAGTATACTAGCTCTCCATCCTTCATTAGCGCAATTGAAGGAGAAGACGGTGGGTATGGAGCAAAATATTCGCGAGCTTTAGCAGTAGCCTCTTTATCCTGTCCAGCGAAAACAGTAAATAAATGATCAGGCACAACTTCGTGCTGCAATGCATGAGCAACACCAGGACGGCATTGTCCAGCAGCACAACCACACACAGAGTTAATTACAACAAGTGCAGTGCCTTTCGCAGTCGGTAGGTTTTCTTCTACCTCTTCTGGTGTACGTAGCTCTTGAATACCGATGCTTGTCAATTCATCACGCATTGGCTGAATCATATCCATCATATATCTTTCAAATGACATGGACATCCATAACACTCCCTTTATCTTTAGATTGTATTTATTATACCGTTCCTGTATGAAACTACGCAACACAAACAGACACCACGGTCGCATCACTTAATAATTAATTGAAAATATGCTACTATCTAATAAGAAAAGCCAATGAACGTGTAGGCTATTACAAAATCTATTCCATTCGGAATTGTCCATTAAAGAGGTATCGTAAAAATATGAACTACGACATTATTATAATCGGCGCTGGCTCAGCTGGACTTATGGCGGCAGTAGCAGCTGGGCAGCATGGCGCCAACGTCCTACTTATTGATAAAGGCGATAAGCTCGGTCGAAAGCTTGGCATCTCTGGTGGCGGGCGCTGCAACGTAACGAATAACAAAGAGATTGATGAGCTTATTAAGAACATTCCTGGTAACGGTAAATTTCTATATAGCTCATTATCAACATTTAGCAATTACGACATTATCACATTTTTTGAATCGCTAGGCATTGCTTTAAAGGAAGAGGATAACGGCAGAATGTTCCCTGTCTCCAATAAAGCAAAATCGGTTGTTGATGCGCTCGTCGGTAAGGTTAAGGCACTGGGCGTACAAATCCTCGTAAACAGCCCAGTTGCTCATGTCATTTATGAAGATGGAGCTGTGAAAGGTGTAAAGCTAAAAAGCGGCGTGCAATACGATTGCCGAAAGGTGATCGTCGCTGTTGGCGGAAAATCTGTGCCGCAAACTGGCTCTACTGGGGATGGCTACGCTTGGGCTGAGGAGGCTGGACATAGCATTGTTGAGCTGTTTCCTACTGAGGTTCCGCTCACCTCTCGCGAGCATTATATTGCCGATAAGGAGCTGCAAGGGCTATCGCTGCGTGATGTTGAGCTTTCCGTCTGGAGCTTAAAGGGTAAAAAGCTTATCTCGCATCGTGGTGATATGATCTTTACGCATTTCGGAATATCGGGACCTATCGTTTTACGATGCAGTCAATTTGTCGTAAAGGAATTAAAGAAAAGTACGGGAACGCCGATCATGCTTACTGCGGATCTGAAGCCTGATGTCAATGTGCAGACCGTGTATGATGAAACCTTTCTCTTATGTCAGCAGGAGCCGAAAAAGCTCGTGCGCAACGTATTGAAGGGCTATGTGCCTGAACGACTAATTCCACTACTTATGCGTAAGGCAAAGCTGTCTGAGGAGCTTACCTTCGATCATATTCCGAAGGAAGAATGGTTAGAACTAGCGAAGCTGATTAAAGCATTTCCGATTCGTATTCATGGCTCACAGTCGATTGAGGAGGCATTTGTTACTGGCGGTGGAGTGAATTTAAAGGAAATTAACCCGAGTACGATGGAATCTAAGTTTATGAGCGGGCTGTACTTCTGTGGGGAAATTCTTGATATTCACGGCTACACTGGTGGGTACAACATTACTGCTGCATTTTCAACGGGCTATAATGCTGGAAGAGATGCTGCGGAAAGCTTGCAGTATGATTATTAATTAAATAGCGTTGCAATAAGCAGCAATTTCTAATAAAAAGCAAAAGCCACTATTGGTACACACTAGCGATTATTACATCGTTAATGTAGGCCTGTAGTGGCTTTTGCTTGTGGTGCGACTTGTCAGTCTCTTGCCGTGAAGGATGAAACATCGCCAATGCCCGGCAGTTCCTCGTTCGCAACCCAATCCTCATTGACTAAATGTGCAGGAATCGTAACCGCATCAATACTGTAGGCTGTATTGGCAAGCAGCTCGTCCTGTAAAGTCGCTTGATCCACCAGCGTCCCACCATGTGCTTGAACGATTTCTAAAGCAGAGGTTAGGTCTTCATTGATTACATGGATGTGCAGCGAGGTGGGTGAGTGCATCGCAGGGTCATATCCCAATTCTTGTAGTAGTGAAAATGCTTGATCCGCGCTTTGGCTATTCGTAAATTCAAAGACAAGCGCAACGGGATTACTCATAACAACAGCTCCTTACGTCTACACAAAGTTGGATGTAGCAAACTGCTACGCCTTACCAGCTTAGTATGTGTATTGTAAGAAGCTGTCTATACATTTATCTGTTTTGCTGTACTTGCTAGATTACCCGCGGAAAGGTATTAGCTGTTGATTGAGTTCCTTCGTTTGGTGATAAACCTGCTGGTATACTTTAAATAAGTCAGCATAAACCTCTACAGCCTGCGGGTTCGGCTCATAGCTGTCCCCATGCTTTACAAATTGACCTGCGCATGCCTCAAGGCTATCAAACCAGCGGCAGCCATAAGCCGCTAGCATCGCTGCACCTAAGCCTGGGCCCTGCTCATTTTCTAGCGAGACCACGGTTGCATTGAAAATATCTGCTTGCATTTGCAGCCATACTGGATTTTTCGCTCCTCCGCCAATAGAGACGACTTTATCAACGGTTTTACCAGCCTGTCGGAACATATCCACCGATTCATTTAAGCTAAATGTAATTCCTTCCATTACTGCACGTGCAAAATGAATTCGCTCATGCGTTCCATCGACACCAATAAAGCTTGCTCTAATATTCGCATCTGGATG
>Ga0182737_1002068_pt1 | contig 17482 bp, 15 predicted proteins | sample eDN5th30CBELigOP_FD_128878 | JGI IMG/M metagenome (GOLD analysis project Ga0182737, IMG submission 128878) | Enriched Organic Plus compost microbial communities from Emeryville, California, USA - eDNA 5th pass 30_C BE-Lig OP (version 2) (version 2) ...
AGCTGGTCCATCGTGCGGGGGTCGGATGCGGCGATCGTGAGGGTCTCGCTCGAGACGCGCGCCAGCGGACCTCCGCTCGCGCCGGCTCCGCCGTCAGCGCCTGAAGTTTCGGAAGCGCCGACCCCGGCGGCCCCGCCCGCGCCGGCGACACCCGCCCCATCGAGCAACGTACCCGCCGCCTCCGCCTTCTCCCTCCGCCGCAGTTCCGCGGCGGCCTGTTCACGGTGTTCGGCGATCGCGTGGCCCTGCTGGGTGAGCCGGTCGTAGATCCCGGCGGCGAGGAGGGTCGGCAGCACCGCGACGAGCTCGCTCATTCCGTCGCGCAGGGTCCGCACGCACACCATCCGCTGTTCCTTCGCGTCGCGGTGGCGTTCGCCGAGGGTGCGGGGGTGCATCCGTTCGGCGAGGATGGCGAGGTCTTCCTTCACCCGGTTCGGGGTCTTCCCGTCGCACAGTTCCAGTGCGGCGAGCTCGTACTCGTGCCGGAGGTCCTGGGGCAGGATCATGCCGAGGTCGGTGATGACGCGCACATGGGCACGCGTGATCCGCCCCGTCTCCCATGCCTCGAGCGTGGTGGGGTAGTCGTGCACGAGCTCGCGGGCGTCGTCGATCTGGCGTTGCACGGACCGGTCGCTCAGCTGCAGCACCCCGGCGAGTTCCGCCGCGATCGACCGCAGCGCCATCTCCCGCTCCCGCGTCTTCACAGAGAAACGTGCGGCCTGCTTCTCTGCAAGGTCGGCGGCTCGTGCGAGCATCCGTACCCTGCGCACCTGCACGGCCGCTTCGTCGGCCCGAACGTGCTCGGCGACGGCGACGATCTCCGCCAGCTCGGCGAGATCGCCATCGCTGCTGGGGAACACCTCCATCGAATGCATGTTTTAATGTTCGCATCCACCTCCGACATTGACCGTCGAATTCCTGCGCGGCCAGTACGGGCTGACGGGTGTGCGGCGAACCGCACACCCGTCAGCCCCGCGATGTCAGGAACAGACCACCAGCAGCGGCGTCACGGTGATGCTGCCGCTCGCGATCAGTCGCGAGTCGACCGCGCGGGCGGTGAAGCCCAGTTCGCCTGCGGCCTGCGCGATCGGGACGGGAAGGGTGACCTGCAGTGTCCCGTCGGCGCTGACGACGCCGCTCGTGACACCGGAGATCCCGTCCCACGCCACGGTGACGCGCTCTCCGGGCGCGAGTCCGGCAGCCTCGATCGTGACGGATTCGCCGGGGCGGACAGCATCCGGCGTCGCCGTGGCCGTGAACGCGCTCCACACCGGCTCGTCCGGCGCGATCTCGACGGCCGCCTCGACCGACGTGGTGCGGCCGTCTGCGTCGGTCACGGTGAGCGTCACGGTGTAGACGCCGGGCGCCGCGAAGGTGTGCGTCGCGACCGGGTCGGCGCCGGTGACGGATGCCGACCCGTCGCCGAAGTCGAACGTGAACGTGGCCGTTTCACCCTCGTAGAGGCTGCCGCTCGCGTCGAACGCGATGCGAGGTGAGGGTGTCGTCGGAGCTGATACCGAAGAGCATCACCGGGAGGCCCGCTGTCACCCGCTCCATCGGAGCACGGGCGGCCGCCACAGACGACGTGGTCCAGAACGATGCGGTCGAGAACGACGCGGTCGTGATCGTCGAGTCGGGTGCCGTGCGGAACGATGCACCGCCCACACAGGTCGGCAGCACCGGGCCGCCGATGATGCCGGTGTCACCGTTCTGACACAGCGGCGTCGCTCCCGACAGGAAGCCGGCGACCTGCGAGCCGGTGTAGCCGGTGTGGTACTCGGGATCGTGCGCGGGTGCGTCGCCCATCACGATGATCGTGCGGGCCGCGGACGGACGCCAGTCCTCCGCGAGCGCGGTGACGATGCCGGAGTACACGGTGGTGCCGGCGTCACGGGCCGTGCGGCTTCCGGATGCGGCCACGTTCGAGGTCGGTGCGAGCCTCGGCGTCCCGGCGCTCACCGCGCACCGCGCACTCACCGCCCATGACCAGGGCCCCGCGCGGCTCGCCCCCGGGGCTCTCGCCGGCCGGATCGTGCTGGTGCAGGGCGGCGCCGGTGCGGTGGGGCACGCGGCCATCCAGCTCGCCGTCTGGGCGGGCGCGACCGTCATCGCGACGGTCAGTTCCGATGCGAAGGCGAAACTGGCGACCGCCGCCGGTGCTCACCACACCGTGAACTATCGCGAACCCGGCGTCGCCGACCGCATCCGCGAACTCGCGCCCGACGGGGTCGATCAGATCGTCGAGGTCTCACCGGCGCAGAACGCCGCGCTCGATGTGGAGGTCGCCGCGAACCACGCCTCGGTCGCCTACTACGCGAACGACGGCGGCGACGAGCTGCGTGTGCCGGTGTTCTCGTTCGTGAAGAACATGCGGTGGCAGGGGCTGCTCATGTACACCGTCGGCGAGGCCGCGTGGACGGCGGGCGCCGAAGACATCACGGCCGCGCTCGAAGACGGCGCGCTGCCGGTGGGGGAGGATGCGGGGCTGCCGCTCACGTGGTTCCCGCTCGCCGACACCGCGGGCGCCCACGCGGCGGTCGAGGCCGCGACGGTCGGCAAGGTGCTCATCCGGGTCGCCGAGGACTGACCCGGACGCGGCGGGTCAGACGCGCTCCCCGTCCTGCCACACCGAGCGGACGGCGAGGCCGCTGTCCCACAGCACCGCGTCCGCCACGCTGCCGGGCGTGAGCGACCCGACATCGGCGAGCCCCAGTGCACGCGCGGGCACGGCCGTGGCGGCCGTAAGCACGTCGCGCAGCGGAAGCCCGAGCGCGTGGGCGCGGCGCACCCCCTCGGCGAGCGTGAGGGTCGAGCCCGCGATCGTGTCCGAACCCTGCAGGCGGGCGGCGCCGTCGCGCACCTCGACGTCGAGCGAGCCGAGCCGGTAGGGGCCGTCCTCGCAGCCCGCGGCCGCCATGGCGTCGGTGATGAGCGCGACCCGGCCTGGCGCCGCGGCGAACAGCAGCCGTACCGTGTCGCCGTGCAGGTGGTGGCCGTCGGGGATCGCCTCGAGCACGACGCGAGGGTCGGCGAGGGCGGCGCCCACCACGCCCGGCGCGCGGTGGTGCAGCGGCCGCATCGCGTTGAACGCGTGGGTCACAAGCCGTGCGCCCGCGTCGAACGCCTCGCGTGCCTCGTCGCCGTCGGCGTGGGTGTGGCCGATCGCGACCTGCGCCCCCGCAGCGGTGATCTGCCGAATCGCGTCGATCGCGCCGGGCAGCTCCGGGGCGATCGTCACCTGCCGCACCGAGCCGGTGCCGAGCAGTGCTGTGAGCGCATCGGATGCGGGCGCGGCGAGCGCCGACGGATCGTGGGCGCCGCGGTGCTCCGGGCTCAGGAAGGGTCCCTCCAGGTGTGCGCCGAGGAGCCCCGGCGCGACCGCCTGTGCCTGCGACACCGCATCCAACTGCCGCAGGAGCGCGTCGACCGGGGCGCTGACGAGCGACGCGATGATCCTGGTGGTCCCCGCGCGGCGGTGCAGGGCAGCCGCGGCGGCGATCGCGTCGACGCCCTCCTCGAACGCGTGCCCGCCACCACCGTGCACGTGGATGTCGACGAGGCCGGGGCTCAGCACGGCGCCGGCACCGGCGACCTCGCGGCCGTCGACGACGGTCAGCGGTCCGACCGTCGCGGCGGCTTCGGCCCACGGCCCGGCACCGACCGCTCGTACGCGACCGTCGACGAAGAGCGCCCAGCCGTCGGCCCGGTCGGAGACGTCCGCTCCGGCGCCGAACAGCGTCACGGAATGGACGAGGGTCGCGGCGCCGATGCCGCTCATGCGCGTGGGTTGCGTTCGATCGCGACGCGCAGGAGTCCGTCGGCATCATCGAGGGCGGATGCGGCGGCGTCCGGGGCGAGCCCCGTCACCACCGAGAGGATGGCCTGCTTCACGTGACCGGATGCGGCGTCGAGCGCCTGCTCGGCGGTGTCGGCGTCGACGCCCGTCACGGTCATGACCGTGCGCACCGAGCGGGCACGCAGCTTCTCGTTCGTCGCGACGAGGTCGACCATGATGCCACGGTACGTCTTGCCCAGGCGCACCATGGCAAGCGTGCTCAGCATGTTCAGCACGAGCTTCTGCGCCGTGCCGGACTTCAGCCGCGTCGATCCGGCCACGAACTCCGGCCCGACCACGACCTCGATCGGGATGTCCGCGACGGCGCCGATGGCCGAGCCACGGTTCTGCGCGACGGCGATCGTGAGGGCGCCCACCTGCTGTGCGTAGCTGAGCCCACCGACGACATACGGGGTGCGGCCGGACGCCGAGATCCCGACGACCGTGTCGTCCTCGCCGAGCCCCAGGGCGGCGAGTTCCGTGGCGGCGGCCTCGTCGTCGTCTTCGGCGTTCTCCACGGCGCGCAGCACCGCGGTCGGCCCCCCGGCGATGAGTCCCTGCACCAGCTCGGGGTCGGTCCCGAAAGTGGGCGGGCACTCCGACGCATCGAGGATGCCGATGCGCCCGGCGGTCCCGGCGCCGATGTAGAAGAGGCGTCCGCCGCGACGGAACCGGGTCACGATCGCGTCGACGGCCGTCGCGATCTCGGCGGAACGCTGGGCGACGGCCTCGGGCACGCGCCGGTCGCCCTCGTTCATCAGCCGGACGAGCTCGGTGGTCTCGAGCGTGTCCAGGTCGACGGAGTCGCGCACGGACTCGGTCGTGAGATCCGACAGCTCCTCGATGAGGACGGCGAGTCGGTCGGAATCGTCATGCATGCGCACGGTGGATGTACCCCTCCAGAAGCAGGTCGCGGCGCGTCGCGAGGATGCGTGCGCCGTCGAGGGCGGTCCCGTCGGGATCGCGAAGCGTGAGTGCGTGCGACGTGAGCGCCGCACGCAGGGTGTCGAGGAAGACCTCGGAGCCGGTGAGCCCGCCGAGCGCGACGACGTCGGACTGCCCCACGTCGGCGGATGCGGCCGCGGCGGTCTGTGCGAGGAGCGTCGCCGCCGCGGTGAGGATGCCGGATGCGACTTCGTCCCCCTGAGCCGCCGCGTCGAGAACGGTGGGCGCATGGCGGGCGATGCGCGTGGCGGCGTCTGGCGCGCCGGCGAGCGTCGCAGCGTCCCGTGCGGCGGGGATGCGGTCTGCGAGGACGGTGGCCGGCCCCACCCCTGACTGGGCGAGTTCGGCTGCGCGGACACCGGCTCTGCCGATCCAGGCCCCGGAACCGAGGTCGCCGAGCATGAGTCCCAGCCCGTCACGTCGTGACATCGCCCCGTCGGCGGAGACCCCGAGCGCCACGGCGCCGGTGCCGGCGACGAGGCAGACGCCCGCCCGACCGGACAGTGCGCCCAGGTGTGCGGTGACGATGTCGGAGGTGACGGCGGCCGGGGCATCCAGTGTCGCAGCGAGCAGTTCGGCGAGTCGCGCTGCGGCGTCGGGCGCGCTCAGTGCGCCGGCTGCGCCGACGCCGACGGGTGCGCCGTCCGAGCCCGCGAGACGGGAGACGAGTTCGGCGATCACCTCGGCCGTGCGCTCGGGGGCGCCCGGCTGGGCGAGGCCGGGGAGGCCCGGCGCGATCTGCTCGTCGACCTGCTCGGTCCCGGCCACGAGCACCACGCGGCAGCGCGTCTTGCCGAGATCGACGCAGACGACGGCGGGTGGCAGGTTCACGGATCTCCTCAGGTTCGAAGCCGAAACAACTATACGCATGAAGTAACGTGGACGAAACAAAGTTTCATGAATGGGAGCGTCCGGCATGCGTGGGGATACTGAGACGAGACAACGCACGACGCCGGGAGCGCGCATGAGCATTCAGTCCACGATCGAGGCAGCCGTCGGGTCGCTCTCGCCCTCGCTGCGCCGCATCGCGGAGACCATCCGCGAGCGTCCGAACCTGGTGCTCGACAGCACGATCAACGAGCTCGCTGCGGAGTGCGGCACCTCCGTCGCCTCGGTCGTGCGGTTCTGCCAGGCGATCGGGATGGCGGGCTACGCGCAGCTCCGCGTCACCCTCGCGACGGAGCTCGGCAAGGAGTCGGCGCAGTTCGGCGTACCCGCCGACTTCGGGGCGGACGTCTCGCCGAGCGACTCATTGGAGGAGATCGCGCGCAAGATCTCGAGCCTCGAGCTCATGGCGATCGACGAGACCATCGGCTCGCTCGACTTCGAGGTGCTGGAGCGGGTCATCGGGCGGATGGACAATGCCGGCCGCATCCTGCTGTACGGCGTCGGCGCGAGCCAGTTCGTGGCCGAGGACTTGCAGCACAAGCTGTTCCGGATCGGCCGCGACGCGTTCGTGCTCTCCGATCCGCACGAGGCGTGGGCGGCCGCGTCCCTGCCCGTGAGCGGCGTCGTGGCGATGGGCATCTCGCACCTGGGCGAGACGAAGGACACCCTCGAGTTCCTGCGGATCGCCCGCGAGAACGGCGCCTTCACGGTCGCTCTCACCGGTGTGCCGGAATCGAGCATCGCCCGCGCCGCCGACGAGGTGCTCTACACCCGTGCCCGCGAGACGACCTTCCGAGCGGGTGCCATGGTGAGCCGTATCGCGCAGCTCGCGCTCGTCGACTGCCTGTTCGCCGGCATCGCGCAGCGTCGCTACCACTACACGGTCGATGCGCTGCGCCGCACCCGTGAGGTGACCCGCGAGGCCCGCGGGGTCTGATCCGCGTCGACCGGGACTGGATTCCGCGCGCCCCGCTGTGTAACAATGCTTCAAATTAACCGCTAGACCTGAAACTCAGTGCCGCAATCTGCGGCCGGCAAGCTGGAGGAAACCGATGACGGACACGACCGCGACGGTGAGGACGTTCCGTGCCGGGGACGGCGCGAAGCTCGCAGCCGCCTGGACCGAGGCGGCGCCGCAGGACCCGATCACCGCCGGTCGCTTCCGCGACCTCATCCTGCTCGACCGGAACTTCGACGCCGACGGGTTGTTCGTCGCCGAGCAGGACAACGCGGTCGTCGGTGCCGCATACGCGGTGCGTCGCCGGGTCGCCCACGACGGTGCGGACACCGAACCCGAGCGGGGCTGGATCCCGTTCTTCTTCGTCACCCCGGGTGCGCGCGGCGCCGGCCTCGGCCGCACCCTCGTCACCGCGGCGCTCGACTGGCTGCGCGCGCAGGGCGTGCGCGAGGTCGTCTACTCGGCGTACACCCCGAACTACGTGCTGCCCGGTCTCGACACCGAGCGCTACCCGGAGGCCGCGGCGCTCCTGCGTTCCCTCGGCTTCGAGACCATCGAGCGCCCGAGCTCGATGGAGATGTCGCTTCGCGGGTACCGGATGCCGGAGGCCGAGCGGGAGAAGGCGGCACGCCTGCGCGCCGAGGGCTGGTACCTCGGCACCCTCCTCGACGAGGACATCGTGCCGCTCATCGACCTGGCCGGCAGCGAGTTCAACTCCGACTGGGCCCGCGCCATCCGGGAGGGCATCGTCGCCGGCCTGCCGCTCGAGCGGATCATGGTCGCCCGCAACCCCGAGGGCCGGGTCATCGGCTGGGCCATGCACGGCACCTACGAGAACGTGATCGACCGGTTCGGTCCCTTCGGGGTGCTCCCCGAGAGCCGTGGGACCGGCCTCGGCCGGCTGCTTCTGCACCTCACGCTGGAGCGCATGGCGGCCACCCAGGCGCACGCCGCCTGGTTCCTCTGGGCGGACGAAGGCTCCGTCGCATCCAACCTCTACCTGAAGACCGGGTTCCAGATCACCCGGACCTTCGACATCCTCCGCGCTCAGATCGGCTGAAAGGGAATCCCATGAGCAAGACCGTCATCGCGGTCGGTGGTCACATCGGCGACATGGAGCTGACCGCGGGCCCCACGCTGGCGAAGGTCGTCCTCGAGGGCGGCCGTGCGATCATCATCGACTGCACCTACGGGGAGCGCGGCCACCCGACGATCGCGCCGAGCGTCTACCGGGAGCAGAAGCTCGAGGAGGCCCGCTTCTTCGCCGACACCATCGGCGCGGAACTGGTCACCCTCGACTACTCGGACGGCTTCCTGCCCGACGACGAGGCCGTCGCCGAGCAGATCGCCGAGGTGATCCGCGAGGCCAAACCCGACATCCTCATCACACACTGGCTGCACTCGATGCACCGCGACCACGAGCGGGCAGCGCAGGCGGCCATCCGCGGTGCGTTCCTCGCGTCGATCCCGATCGAGGAGATCGACGCCGAGCGTCACTCTGTGCCGATGATCCTGCACGCCGAGAATTGGGAGGACATGGAGGGCTTCGAAGCCGACGTATTCTACGAGATCCCCGAAGAGGCGTACCAGAAGTGGCGGACGGGCATCGAGCGTCACGCCTTCGCCCGTGGCGAGACCTACGGGTTCCGCTTCATCGACTACTACTCCGCGCTGATGCAGGTCAAGGGCTGCCTCGTCGGGCATCAGCGTGCGGCCGCATTCAAGACGGCAGGGCATGAGCGTTTCGCCCTCGCAGGGCCGTGATCTTCCCCTCGCACTCATCCGAAATCCATCTGGAAGGCAAACCATGAAGAAGCACACGTGGCTCAGTGGCCTCGGCATCGCTGCCGCGGTTGCGCTCGTCGCGACCGGCTGCTCATCGTCGGGTGGCTCCGACTCCGGCAGCACCGAACTGACGTTCCTGACCCACTGGGGTCCGGACCAGGTCACCATGCTGGAGGAGGCGGCGTCCGCCTTCACCGAGGAGAATCCCGACATCACCGTCAAGGTGCAGGCAGTCCCGTTCGCCAACCTCCTCTCCACGCTCCGCACCCAGGGCGCGTCTGCCGACGGCCCCACCATCGCCGGCATCTACGACGCCTGGCTGCCCGAGCTGGCGCGTGACGGTCTCGCCGCCGAGGCGCCTGCCGACGTCGCGAAGGACGTCGAGGAGAACTGGCCCGAGGGCGTCGTCTCGGCGGCCAGCCAGGACGGCAAGGTCTACGGCATCCCGAACGAGATCGACCTGTACCAGCTGAACTACAACACGGCGCTGTTCGAGGAGGCCGGCATCGCCGAAGCCCCCACGAACTGGGACGAGCTCGTGACGGCCGCCGAGGCGATCACCGCGACCGCGCCCGACCGCCAGGGCATCGGCTTCATCACCAGCTGGAACTCGGGCGCCGTGCACCCATTCCTCTCGCTGCTCGCCTCCAACGGCGGTTCGTTCCTGAACGCGGCGGGGGATGCTGCGGACCTGGAGAGCCCCGAAGCGCTCGAGACTGCAGAGCTCTACCAGCAGCTCGTCGACGCAGGCCTCACCGACTCGTCGATGTCGGGCGCGAACGCCAACACGACCGGTCCGTACCTCGACAACTTCGTCAACGGCAAGACCGGCATGATCATCATGGCCAACTGGTGGGAGGGTTCCCTCAAGGACGCCATGGGCGACGACTTCGCCAACGTCGCGACCGCACCGATCCCGGTCGGTCCGAGCGGTGACGTCTCGAGCTCCATCTCCTACTCCTGGGACACGATCGTCAACGGCAACGCCTCCGACGAGAAGCAGGCGGCCGCGTGGAAGTTCCTGTCGTGGCTGAACGGCCCGGACTCGGGCGAGAACGGCTCCTCGGCCATGGGTGACATCCTCATCTCCATGGGCATCCTGCCCAGCCGTGTGTCCGACGTCGACGCGCACGCCGAGGCCCTCTCCTCCGAGTTCCTCAGCTCGTACGTCACCGCGATGGAGACCGCCACGCCGTTCCCGACGGTGCTCGGCGCCTCCGCCGCCGCCGACGCGCTGCAGCGCCAGATCGAGGCGCTGCTGAACGGCCAGGCCGACGCGGCGACCGCGATGAAGACGGCGACCACCGACGTGGACGCCGCGCTCACCGCAGCACGCTGACGAACCACACGCTGACGAGAAGGAATTCGTGAACGTCACGTCAACACCGACCGTGGGGGGCTCCGTCCGGAGCCTCCCACGGCCCCGGCGCCGTCGCACCGACCGCGCTCACCGCGGCATCACGGCGGCGATCTTCCTGAGCCCGACGCTGCTGGTCATCGGCCTGTTCACCGTGGTCCCGATGATCATGACCATCGTGATCAGCTTCCACCGCTGGTCGATGTTCACCCCGATCACCGACATGGACTTCGTCGGGTTCGACAACTACGCCCGGCTCCTCAACGACTCCGCGCGAGTGCAGGCCATCGCCAACACCGGCGTGTACGTGCTGCTCAGCGTGCTCATCACGGTGCCGCTGGCCTTCCTCATCGCGATGCTGCTGTACTTCCCGCGGCTCCGCGGACGTAACGTCGTGCGCGTCATCCTGTTCGCCACGTACGTCATCCCGACGATCGCGATCGTCATCATCTGGAGCAACATCTACGCTCCCGGCTACGGCCCGCTCAGCGCCATGGTGCAGGCGATCGGTCTCACCCCTCCCGGCTGGCTGAGCGACCCCCAGTGGGCACTGCTGTCCCTGGTCATCTTCAATGTCTGGCAGATGCTGGGCTACTACGTCATCCTGCTCGTCGCCGGTCTCACGCAGATCCCCGAGGAGCTCTACGAGGCCGCGAAGGTCGACGGTGCCGGCATCGTGCGCCAGACCTGGTCGATCACGCTCCCCATGCTGAGCGGCTCGCTGGTGTTCGTCGTGCTCATGACGATCATCAATTCCATCCAGGTGTTCGACCCGATCTACTTGCTCACGCAGGGCGGCCCCGCCGGGTCGACGAACGTCGTCTCGTTCGAGATCCAGCGCTCCGCGTTCCAGTACGGCCAGGCCGGGGATGCGAGTGCGCTCGCCGTCTCGCTGTTCATGCTGATCGTGCTGGTCGGTGTGGTCCTCAACGCCATCCTGAAGGTGAGGAAGCGATGAGCCGCTCCCGCATCCGTCCCCGCACCCTCGCGCAGCGGACGCTGCTGTACGTGCTGCTGATCATCGTGGCGGCGGTGCCGCTGTTCCCGCTCTACTGGCTGGTGATCTCGGCGTTCAAGACCCCGGCGGAGTTCGTCAGCATCCCGCCGACGTGGTTCCCGACCTCGCCGACGCTCGACCAGGTCGAGTCCGCGCTCACCGACGTGCCGTTCGCGCAGTCCATGCTCAACAGCGTGATCATCGCCGGCGGCGCGACGATCTCGGTGCTGGTGACCAGCATCCTGGCCGGGTACGTTTTCGCGAAGTACCACTTCCGCGGCAAGAACCTCATGTTCTGGAGCATCGTGGCGACGATGTTCCTGCCCCCGATCGTGACGCTCGTGCCGCTGTACTACCTCATCAGCTCGATGGGGCTCTCGGACTCGTACATCGGTGTGCTGCTACCGTGGCTGGCGAACGCGTTCGGCATCTTCCTGATGCGGCAGTTCATCATGGACGTGCCGGACGAGCTCATCGAGGCGGCCCGGATGGACGGCGCGAGCGAGTTCCGCATCGTGTGGCAGTTCGTGGTGCCGCTGATCAAGCCCGCGGTGGTCACCCTCGCGGTGTTCATGTTCGTCTTCTCGTGGAACAACTTCCTCTGGCCGTTGACGATCCTGCGTACCGAGGCGATGTACCCGGTGGTGCTGACCCTGAACCGCCTGATGTCGTACACGATGAGCTTCGACTATCAGAACGTCGTGATCGCCGGCGCGCTGATCGCTTCGCTGCCGACGCTGATCGTGTTCCTCATCTCGCAGCGGGTGTTCGTGCAGGGGATCGCGTCGAGCGGGGTGAAGGGCTGATGGCCGAGGTGCTGATCGTCGCCGACCGCGAGGCGGCGGGCGAACTCGCCGCACGGGTCGTGTGGCAGTACATCGACGGTGCGGAGCGTCCCGTGCTCGGGGTCGCGACCGGATCGACGCCGGAACCGCTCTACCGGGAGCTCGCCCGCACCCGCGGCGACCGTGACCTGTCTGCGCTGACCGCGTTCGCGCTCGACGAATACGTGGGGCTCCCCGCGGGGCATCCCGAGTCGTACCGCGAGGTGCTGCGGCGCGAGGTCGTCGAGCCGCTCGGGCTCGATCCGGCACAGGTGCACGTGCCGCCGGCAGGGCCCGAGGGCCTTGCGGATGCGGGGGAGCGGTACGAGGCCGCGATCGCCGCGGCCGGCGGTGTGGGCCTGCAGATCCTCGGGATCGGCACGGACGGGCACGTGGGCTTCAACGAGCCGGGTTCGTCCCTCGCCTCCCGCACCCGCATGAAGACGCTGACCGAACAGACCCGGCGCGACAATGCCCGGTTCTTCGACTCGATCGACGATGTGCCCCGGCACTGCGTCACGCAGGGCATCGGCACCATCCGCGAAGCCCGGCAGCTGCTGCTGCTCGCGTTCGGCGAGGGCAAGGCGCCCGCGCTCGCCGCGGCGCTCGAGGGCCCCGTGACCGCGAGCGTGCCCGGTTCGGCCGTGCAGCTGCATCCGCACGTCACGGTGATCGCGGACGAGGCGGCGGCGTCGCAGCTGCGGTTCGCCGATTACTACCGCGTCGCCGCCGCGCACAAGCCGGCGTGGCAGCAGTGGTGACGAGCGTGCTCCCCGCCCACCTCGCCGAGGCGGTCGGCGACGCTGCACGCGTGAAGACGCGGCTCATCGACCGGGTCGCCTATGCGAGCGACGCGTCGCACTTCCTCCTCACCCCGCAAGCGGTCGTGGTCGCGGCCGATGCGGACGAGGTCGCGTCGCTCCTTCGCGCAGCGGCCCGCGACCGGATGCCGGTGACCTTCCGCTCGGGCGGGACGAGCCTGTCCGGGCAGGGCAGCGGCGACGGTCTCATGATCGACGTGCGGCAGCGCTTCCGTCGCATCGAGGTGCTCGACGACGGCGCGCGTGTGCGTGCCGGGTCGGGTGCCACCGTGCGGCAGGTGAACGCGCACCTCGCGCCTTACGGCCGTCGGCTCGGCCCCGATCCGGCGAGCGAGGCGGCGTGCACCATCGGCGGTGTCGTCGCGAACAACTCCAGCGGCATGGCCTGCGGTACCGAGCAGAACACGTACCGCACCCTCGAGTCGGCGGTGCTCGTGCTCCCGTCCGGCACCGTCATCGACACGGCGGCACCGGATGCGGAGCAGCGACTGGCATCGCTCGAACCCGCCCTCGTGGACGGCCTGCTGCGGCTTCGCCGGCGCGTGGTCGAAAACCCGGACTCGGTCGCGATCATCCGGCGGCACTTCGCGCTGAAGAACACGATGGGGTACGGCGTCAACGCCTTCGTCGACTTCGCATCACCGCTGGAACTGCTGCTCCACCTCGTGATCGGATCGGAGGGGACGCTCGCGTTCGTCGCCGAGGCGACCTTCCGCACCGTGCCGGTCGCGTCGAAGGTGGTGAGCGCGCTCGCCGTGTTCCCGAGCCTGCATGCGGCGACCTCGGCGCTGCCCGCGCTCACCGAGACCGGTGCGGCGACCCTCGAGCTCATGGACGCCACCTCGCTCCGGGTCGGGCAGCGCCTGCCCGGAGCGCCGGCGGAGATCCTCGGGTTCCAGGTGGACCAACAGGCGGCCCTCCTCGTGGAGTACCACGCAGCCGACGACGACGAACTCGCGGCGCTCACCGCCGGCGGGACGCTGGCGCTCGCCGACGCGCACTTGCGGACCCCGGTGACCCTGAGCGCCGACGCCGCTGCGCGGAAGGCCGCGTGGTCGTTCCGGAAGGGGCTCTACGCCTCCGTGGCGGGTGCCCGGCTGTCGGGGACCACGGCGCTCCTCGAAGACGTCGCCGTCCCCGTGGCATCCCTCGCCGACACCTGCGGTGGCCTGCAGGAACTGTTCGAGCAGTACGCGTACGCCGACAGCGTGATCTTCGGACATGCCAAGGACGGCAACATCCACTTCATGCTCACCGACCGGTTCGAGGGCGATGAGGCCATCGGCCGCTACCTCGGGTTCACCGAGGACATGGTCGACCTCGTGCTCGCGGCGGGCGGCAACCTCAAGGCGGAGCACGGCACCGGCCGGGCGATGGCGCCGTATGTGCGCCGGCAGTACGGCGACGAGCTGTACGAGGTGATGCGCGAGCTGAAGGCATTGTGCGACCCCGCCCGCATCCTCAATCCCGGGGTCGTGATCGACGACGACCCCGATGCGCACATCCGCAACATCAAGCTCGCCCCCTCCGTCGAAGAAGAGGTCGACCGCTGCGTCGAGTGCGGGTACTGCGAGCCGGTGTGCCCGAGCCGTGACCTCACCCTGACACCGCGACAGCGGATCGTGGTGCGGCGCGAGGTGGCGCGTGCGGACGCCCGCGGCGACACAGCCGCGGTGTCGGAGCTGGAGCGCGACTACGACTACGCGGGCGTGCAGACGTGCGCTGTGGACGGCATGTGCCAGACCGCCTGTCCGGTGCTCATCAACACGGGGGCGCTCGTGAAGCGCCTGCGCCGCGAGGACGCGAACCCGGTGCTCGCGACCGGATGGAAGGCCGCCGCGTCGGGGTGGGGTGCGGCGACCCGTGCCGGTTCGCTCGCGCTGTCGGCTGCGAAGCTCGCCCCGATGCCCCTCGTTACGGCGGTGACGGATGCGGCACGTGCGGTCGTCGGTGATGATGTGGTGCCGCGGTACCAGTCGGAGCTTCCGGGGGGTGGCCCGAAGCGTCGCTCGCTCAGCGGTACGATCGGGTCGGCCGTGCGCGAGCCGATCGCGGTGTACGTGCCGGCCTGCGTGAACAGCATGTTCGGCCCTGCCGGTGACGGAATCGGCGTGACCGCCGCGTTCCGCCGTCTCATCGAGCGGGCGGGTGTGAGCGTCGTGGTGCCCGAAGGTGTGGAGTCGATGTGCTGCGGCACGCCGTGGTCGTCGAAGGGGTTCGCCGGCGGGTACGACGTGATGCAGCGTCGGGTGCTCGACCGGGTGGCCGAGTTGTCCGACGGCGGTCGGCTGCCCATCGTCAGCGACGCGGTGAGCTGTAGCGAGGGCTTCGATCGGATGCTGCGGGCGGCGGACTACGTCGTCGAGGATGCGGTGGCGTTCACCCGGCGGGCGTTGCTGCCGCGGCTGACGGTGACGGAGCAGATCGAGTCACTGGTGCTGCATCCGACGTGTTCGTCGAAGCAGATGGGCCTCGACGGTGATCTCGTGGCCGTCGCCGAGGCTGCCGCCGTGAAGGTGGAGGTGCCGACCGATTGGGGATGCTGCGGCTACGCGGGTGACCGCGGCATGTTGCATCCCGAGCTGACCGCCGCCGCGACCGCGCTCGAGGCGGCCGAGGTGTCGGCGCTGAACGCCGCGGAGCACGCGTCGTGCAACCGCACCTGCGAGCTCGGCATGAGTCGCTCGACCGGTGAGGACTACCGGCACGTGCTCGAGCTGCTGGAGCGGGCGACCCGGCCGGTGTAGCCCAGCACCTGTCGACCGACCCGTTACTCGTTCCCGATGGCCTTGTCTGCGGCGTCGCGGGCGCCGTCGATCTGCGAGTCGAACTTGCCGCCGCTGACCTTCTTCGCGACGCCCGAGGCGCCGTCGAGGAGCTTGTCGCTGATCTGCTCGGCCTGCTCGCTCTTGAGCGCTGCCTGGATCTTGTCCTGGTTCTGCTCGTACAACTTCTTGCCGTTGTTGATGAGGTCTTCGAGGCCCATGGCGGTTCCTTTCACAAAGCCGCCCGGGTGCAGCGGCACTCCCACCATTCTGCGACCCCGCGGCGCCCGCTGTCAGCGGCGGAGCGGGTGGTCGTACTCCCGCAGGGTCTGCTGCCCCCAGTCCTCGATGCGCCATGGCGGAACGCGGAACAGGCGGGCGATCACCGTCACCGGGTATCCGGCTTCGAGGACCGCCGCGACGGCGAACTCGTTCATGGTCCTGAAGTCGCGGCCCTCGAAGTGCGTGCGCAGGGCCTGGAGCGAGCGAGGGGTCTGATGGGGCGGCGCGGTGTTGTGCCCGGATGCGTGTCGGTGCGTCGCGGATGACGCCGGTGTGTGTGACGGTCCGGCCCCGCTCCGGGGCGGTGTGCTGGACGCTGCTGGCGCCTGCAGCGTGTCGGTAGCCGCAGGCGTCGACGAAGGTTCGGATGCCGGGGCGCCGTCATCCGTCGCGGCGTAGTCGGCGATCTTCGCGCGGCCGTAGCGGATGATGGCGTCTTCGAGCAGGGCTCGCAGCTCGGCCTGGCGCTTCCGCCGCGCGAACACGAACGGCACACCGACGGCGGGGACGATCAGCACCAGCAGCCACAGCCAGGCCATCGGATGCTGGTTCAACCAGCGGACGAACTCGGGCTGGAACCGCCAGTCGGTCAGCACGCTCCCGTCGACCTCCGCGAGCGCGGTGTCCGCGACCCCGATCGGATCCTGTCCGGTGCCGTTGAACGTGTTCCGTTCCACGACGCCGTGGGCTCGACCGCCGAGGGTGAGCGGTGTGCCCTCACGCACCGCGAAGGTGTTCTCGGTGATCGCGATGCGCGCGTCGGTGGTCGATGCGGCGGTTTCACTACCGATGAGCGTGGAACGGGCGAGCACGGCGTCGCTGACCGCCCCACTGATGCGGGCGGGGATGTCGCGGCTTGCGGTGAGCGCGGCGCCGGTGATCGCGAGGGTGTGCGATGGCCCTCGGACGGTGAGGGCTGTGGAGGCGCCGTCCACGACCACGTCGGTGAGGATGACGTCGTTGCCTGCGTCGATGAGGATGCCGCCGCGGTCGTTGTCGGTCGCGGTGACGGCGTCGACGAGCAGTCCGGTCGCGAGGGTCGTCGGGCCGCCGGAGGGGCTCGGACCGTCGGCGAGCGCCTGTCCCGAGAACCGGAGCCCGTAGCAGCCGGCGTGCGCCATCGCCGAGCCGGTGACGCGCACTTGCGACGAACCACGTTCGATCGTGATCGCGTCGGCGCCGGTCCCGTCGATCGTCGCGCCCGCGATGGCGATGTTCCGGGAGCTGCCCGTGATGTGGATGCCGGTGAGCTCGGCGCCGGTGACGGTGGCTCCTATGACGGTGCTGTCGACCACGCCGGAGAGGAACACCCCGTACGCGAGTCCCGTGTGCGCGGTGGCGGTGAGGGCGGCGGTCGCGAGCCCGATGTCGGTCGACACGACGGCGACGCCGCCGGTGCGTCCGCTCCAGAACCCGAGCTTGTTGAAGCTCGTGTGCGCGGTTTCGAACCGGCCGTTGCGGACGAGCACGAACGCGCGACCGTCGTGGGTGAGGATGTCCGCACTGCTGTGCGTGCCGTCCCAGGAGGTGACGGTGAGCGGAGCGCCGTCGGCGCCGTTGAGCGCGATCGAGCCGCCCCAGCCGACGAGATCCGCGAACCCGGCTTCGTCGCTCCGCAGCCGGAGCGTCGCTCCCGGGGCGTCGATCTGCAGGCGGGCGCCGGCGCGGACGACGACGGACCGCTCCAGGGTGAAGGTCGATGCGTCGTCCTGTCGCACCGCGCCACGCGCGATCAGGTCGCCGAGACCGTAGGGTTCCGGGCGGGCGGAGAGCACCACCGTGCCGTACTCGTCGAGCACGCGAGGGTCGTCCCAGCCGAGCTGCGAGACCGCGGTGAGTCTGCGGTCGACGGCCTCGACCACCAGGGCGGCTCCGGACTGTGCCTGTCGGCTCTCGGTGTCGGCGATCGCGGTGACGCCACCGGCGGATGCGGGGAGCCCGGCATCCTCGGCGTCCGTCGTTTCGACCGGGGGTGTGCTCCTCGACGGGGAGGGCGTCGGTGCCGGGAGGGTGAGCGATCCGGAG
>Ga0182737_1002072_pt1 | contig 17455 bp, 17 predicted proteins | sample eDN5th30CBELigOP_FD_128878 | JGI IMG/M metagenome (GOLD analysis project Ga0182737, IMG submission 128878) | Enriched Organic Plus compost microbial communities from Emeryville, California, USA - eDNA 5th pass 30_C BE-Lig OP (version 2) (version 2) ...
AGTGCCCGCGTCCAGCGCGGCGCGGATGCCGTCTTCGGGGAGCGTGTTGGACACAGCGACCAGATGGGTGGCGGGCGCGGGGCTGACCGCGGCCTTTCGCGCCGCCGCGATGCGGGCCAGAATGTCATCGAGATTGTCTGATAGAGTGTTTGTCACCGGCATGCGCGCGAACCTATCCAAGCACCAGCAGCGCCTCAACCCTGACATGCCGCTGGTGCTGATGACCGACGACCGCGACGCCGACTGGGCGGGCGCGGCGCGCAGGCTGCCGCGCGGTGGCCTTGTGGTGATACGCGCGCGCGATGCGGCGCGGCGGCAGGCGCTGGCCGAACGGCTGCACGGCCTCGCGCCGCTGCTGATCGCGGACGACCCGGCGCTGGCGGAACGGACCGGCGCGGCAGGCCTGCACCTGCCGGAAGCCCGCATGTGTCAGGCGCTGCACTGGCGGATGCGCCATCCGGACTGGATCATCACCGCCTCGGCCCATTCGCTGGCGGCGCTGATGCGGGCCGGGCCGCTGGACGCGGTCTTCCTGTCGCCGGTCTTTCCCACCGCCAGCCATCCGGGCGCGTCCGGCCTGGCTCCGGCGCGCGCCGCTCTGATCGCGGCGCGGGCGCCGGTGCCGGTCTATGCGCTGGGCGGCGTCACCCCGGCCAATGCGGGGCTTATCGGTCCCGCCTTCAGCGGCATCGCCGCCATCGGAGCCTTCCTTCCGGGCCTGTCAGCGTCCGGGCGGTGATATTACCAACCCGTAATGCGACAATCCGCAATGGACTGATCGGTAACGGACCGGCCCGTCCTTGCGCCCGGTAAGTCCTTTGCGCGCCAGCGAAACCGGACGCAGGCAGGAAATCCGCCCGCCGTTGCGCGGGCGCATCACCGCCGGTATAAGCCGCTGTCGGCCCTGCCGCCCTTTAAGGAAAAGACGCCCCATGCGAGTTCCGACTGCCCTTGCCCGCGCCGCCGTCCTGGCCGGATCCGTGGTGCTGGCCGCCTGCGGCTCGTCCAATCGCGGCATGGACATGGAAACCGGCACCAGCGCCATCGCCAGCGGCTCCAGCCGCGTCACGTTGGGCGTCAATTCCTTCCTCTGGCATGCCTCGCTCAACACCCTGTCCTTCATGCCGCTGGTCTCGGCCGATCCGTTCGGCGGCGTCATCATCTCGGACTGGTATGTCGCGCCCACCGCGCCGGACGAGCGGCTGAAGGTGACGGTCTATATCATGGACCGCGCCCTGCGCGCCGACGGCCTGAAGGTGGTGGTGTTCCGCCAGACCCGCAGCGGCGCGGGCTGGACCGACGCTGCCCCCAGCCCCGACACGGCCCACAAGCTGGAAGACTCCATCCTGACCCGCGCCCGCGAACTGCGCCTCGCCAGTCTCGGCAACGGCTAACCCCGCCGGAGAGTGTGCATGGCGCGTTACAACGCCAAGGAATCCGAACGTCATTGGCAGCAGGAATGGGAACGGCGCGCGCTGTTCGCCACGCCTTCCGACGCCAGCAAGCCCAAATGCTATGTGCTGGAGATGTTCCCCTATCCGTCGGGGCGCATCCATATGGGCCATACCCGCAATTACACGATGGGCGATGTGATCGCCCGCTTCCGCCGCGCCCAGGGCTATAACGTGCTGCATCCGATGGGCTGGGACGCCTTCGGCCTGCCGGCCGAGAATGCGGCGCGCGACAAGGGCGTGAGCCCGCGCGACTGGACCTATGAAAACATCGCGGCGATGCGCGAACAGCTCAAGATGATGGGCCTGTCCATCGACTGGAGCCGCGAATTCGCCACCTGCGACGAGGCCTATTACCACCAGCAACAGAAGCTGTTTCTGGAGTTCTACAAGGCCGGTTTTGTCTATCGCAGCGAAGCGGATGTGAACTGGGATCCGGTGGACATGACCGTGCTCGCCAACGAGCAGGTGATTGACGGGCGCGGCTGGCGTTCCGGCGCGGTGGTGGAGCGGCGCAAGCTGTCGCAATGGTTCTTCAAGATCACCGCCTTTGCCGAAGAACTGCTGACCGGGCTGGACACGCTGGACCGCTGGCCGGAAAAGGTCCGCACCATGCAGAAGAACTGGATCGGCCGCAGCGAGGGCCTGCGCTTCCAGTTCGTGTTGTCGAATGGCGAAAAGCTGGATGTCTTCACCACGCGGCCCGACACGCTGTTCGGCGCGTCCTTCGTGGCGCTGTCGCCCGATCATCCGCTGACCCAGGAGATGGCCAAGGCCGATCCGAAGCTTCAGGGCTTCATCGCCGAATGCCGCAAGACCGGCACGGCGGAAGCGGAAATCGAAAAGGCCGAAAAGCTGGGTTACGACACCGGCCTCACCGCCACCCATCCCTTCGATCCGGACTGGAAGCTGCCGGTGATGGTGGCGAACTTCGTGCTGATGGGCTACGGCACCGGCGCGATCTTCGGCTGCCCAGCGCACGACCAGCGCGACCTGGATTTCGCCCGCAAGTACAAGCTGACGGTGACGCCGGTGGTGGTGCCGCCGGAGGCCGATCCCAAAAGCTTCGATGTCGGAACCGAGGCCTATACCGGCCCCGGAAAGCTGGCCAATTCGCGCTTCCTGGACGGCATGACGGTCGAACAGGCCAAATCCGAAGTGGCGGCGCGGCTGGAACAGGCGGGCATCGGCGAACGCACGGTGAATTACCGCCTGCGCGACTGGCTGGTGTCGCGCCAGCGGCCCTGGGGCTGTCCGATCCCGATGATCCACTGCGCCAAGTGCGGCGTGGTGCCGGTGCCGGCGGAGCAACTGCCGGTCAAGCTGCCCGAAACCATCAACTTCAACGTCAAGGGCAATCCGCTCGACGCCGACATCGCCTGGAAGACCGCCACCTGTCCGTCCTGCGGCGGCGCGGCGCTGCGCGACACCGACACGCTGGACACCTTTGCGGACTCGTCCTGGTATTTCGCGCGCTTCACCAATCCGGCCTCGGATACGCCGGTGGACCGCCAGGCGGCGGATTACTGGCTGCCGGTGGATCAGTATATCGGCGGCATCGAACACGCGATCCTGCACCTGCTCTATGCGCGCTATTTCACCCGCGCCATGCACAAGCTGGGACTGGTGGGCGTGGCCGAACCGTTCGCCGGCCTGTTCACACAGGGCATGGTCTGCCACGAGACCTACAAGGATGCGGACGGCGCCTGGGTAGCGCCCGACGAGATCGAAAAGCGCGGCGGCAAGGCCTATCTGCTGGGCACGGACACGGAAGTCGCCATCGGCGCCTCCGAAAAGATGTCCAAGTCCAAGAAGAATGTGATCGCGCCGGAGACGATCATCGCCGATTACGGCGCCGATACCATCCGCTGGTTCATGCTGTCGGACACCCCGCCGGAGCGCGACATCGAATGGACCGATGCGGGCGCGGAAGGCTGCTGGCGGTTCGTGCAGCGCATCTACCGCTTCTGCGCCGAAGCCGAGGGGCTGCCGCCCGCCGGAACGCCGGTCAGCGCCGATGACGAGGCTTCGAAAGCGCTGCGGCAGGCGGTGCACAAGGCCATCGCGGCGGTGACCGATCATCTGGAGCATCTGCGCTTCAACAGCGCCGTGGCCCAGCTTTATACCCTGGCCAATGTGGTCGGCGGGGCCGACAAGGCCAATCCGGCGGCGCGGCGCGAGGCGCTGGAAACCATCGTGCTGCTCTGTGCGCCGATGATGCCGCATCTGGCCGAGGAATGCTGGAAGGCGCTGGGCCATGACCGGCTGGTGGCGGAAACCGCCTGGCCGAAGTACGATCCGGCGCTCACAAGGTCGGATTCCGTTGTGCTGGCGGTTCAGGTCAACGGCAAGCGTCGTGCCGAGTTCAGCATACCCAAGGGAACTGACGCTAAAGTTGTTGAGAAAACGGCACTGGAACAGGAAGGCGTTATTCGCGCTCTTGAAGGCAAGACGCCGAAAAAGGTTATCGTTGTTCCCGACCGCATTGTGAACATCGTCGCATGAGAAAGCTGCTGGCCGCCGCGCTCTGCCTTCCGCTCGCGGCGTGCGGCTTTCAGCCCATGTATGGCGGGCGGCTGGCGCCCCAGATGTCGGCCATCTATGTCGAGCCGATCCCCGAACGCGAAGGCTATGAGCTTCGCAACACGCTGATCGACATCCTCAATTCCGACGGCAGCCAGGCGGGCAAGCGCTATCGCCTCAAGATCGCCTTGCGCGAATCCAGCCAGGGCATCGCGCTGCAGAACGACGCCACCATCACCCGCTACAACAACACGCTGGAAGCCAGCTATGTCCTCAGCGACGCAAAGGGCACGGTGCTGACCCAAGGCGCGGAGAAGGAGCTGTCGGCCTATAACGTGGCCCAGTCGCCCTATGCCACGCTGGTGGCCGAACAGGACGCCAACAAGCGGGCGGCCCAAGACATCGCCGAACGCATCCGCCTCAGCTTGGGCGCCTGGTTCCGCCGCAACCAGCCATGATCGTCAAGAGCCACGAGGCCGACCGCTATGTCGCCAGCCCGCCCAAGGGTCTGTTGATCGCGCTGGTCTATGGCCCCGATGCGGGCCTAGTGCAGGAGCGGACGGAAAAGCTGCTCAAGACCGTCACGCCCGACCTCACCGATCCGTTCAACGCCGCCGACCTCGGCGAAGCGGCGCTGCTGGCCGATCCGGCGCGGCTGGCCGACGAGGCCGCCGCCATTTCCATGATGGGCGGGCGGCGCACGGTGCGGGTGCGCGGTGGCGGCAACGACCTGGCCGACATCGTGGAAAACCTGATCGACGATCCCAAGGGGGACGCGCTGGTGGTGATCGAGGCGGGCGACCTGCCCAAGACCTCGGCGCTGCGCAAGCTGTTCGACGGCCACAAGAGCGCCGCCGCCATCCAGTGCTATCCCGACTCGGTGCGCGACCTGGCCGATGTGGTGCGCGACGCGCTGCGGGCCGAAGGGCTTTCCATCGCGCCCGATGCGCTGGAAGACGCGGTGTCGCGGCTGGGTTCGGATCGCGGCGTCACCCGGCGCGAGATCGAAAAGCTGCTGCTCTATATGCACGGCCAGAAGCAGGTGACGCTGGAGGATGTGCGCGCCGTGATGGGCGACGAGGCCGAGGCGCGCAGCGAAAGTGCCTGCGACGCCGCCGGGTCCGGCGACCTGGCGCGGCTGGACCGCGAGCTGGAACGGCTGTGGGTGTCGGACACCCAGCCCGCCCAGGTGATCCGCAGCGCGATGGGCCATTTCCAGAAGCTGCTCCAGGCGCGCGAAAGCGCCGCGCGCGGCGAAAGCCTGGACGTGGTGATGAAGCGGCTGCGCCCGCCGGTGCATTTCTCCCGCGCCAATGCCTTCAAGGCCCAGGCCCAGCGCTGGACCGGCGACAAGCTGGGCGAGGCGCTGGACCTGTTGCTGGAAGCCGAGGCGCTGACCCGCACCACCGGCGTTCCCGCCGAAGCGGTGACGGGCCGCACCCTGATGAACATCGCCGCAATGGCGCGGAGTGCCCGCTAATGCTGAAAGTCCGCGTGATCCCTTGTCTTGACGTCAAGGACGGCCGTGTCGTCAAGGGCGTGAATTTCGAGGGCCTGCGCGATGCGGGCGATCCCGTCGAGCAGGCGATCGTCTATGACAAGGCGGGCGCCGACGAACTCTGCTTTCTGGACATCACCGCCAGCCATGAGGCGCGCGGCACCCTGCTGGATGTGGTGCGCCGTACCGCCGAGGTCTGCTTCATGCCGCTGACCGTGGGTGGCGGCGTCCGCACGCTGGAGGATATCCGCGCCCTGCTGCTGGCGGGGGCCGACAAGGTCTCCATCAACACCGCCGCCGTGACGCGTCCCGAATTCGTCCGCGAAGCCGCCGAGAAGTTCGGCAGCCAGTGCATCGTCGCCGCCATCGACGCCAAAAAGGGCGCGGCGGGGAATTATGAGATTTTCACGCATGGCGGGCGCAAGGCGACCGGCATCGACGCGGTGGACCATGCTCGGAAACTGGTCGACTATGGCGCGGGCGAAATCCTGCTGACCTCGATGGACCGGGATGGCGTCAAATCGGGCTATGACCTGGACCTGACGCGTGCGGTGGCCGATGCGGTGGCCGTGCCGGTGATTGCCTCGGGCGGCGTCGGAAATGTGCAGGATTTGGTGGAAGGCGTGACGCGCGGCCATGCCAGCGCCGTGCTGGCGGCTTCGATCTTCCATTTCGGCGAGGTGAGCATCGCCCAGGCCAAGCAGGCGCTGGCCGATGCCGGACTGCCGGTGCGCCGGGCCTGACGCTGTTTTCCTGCCGGTTAATGCCCGCGCGCGATTGATGGCCGCGGAGCTTTGCGTCTAGCCTTGGCGGATGGACGATCCCCGCGCCACCCTGCATTCCCTGGTCCGCCGCAATCTCGGCCCCGCCAAGCCGGTCAAGGCGGTTCCCGCCCATGTCACCGCCGGCATGCGCCCGGACGATGCCTTCCGCAACACGCTGTTGGACTGTCTGGCCCAGATCACCGCCAATGCGGCGGCGCTCAAGCTGGGCCGTTCGGTGGAGGGCCTGCACCAGCTTCGGGTGGCGCTGCGGCGGCTGGATGTGGCGGTCCAGGCTTTCGCGAAAGAATTCCGCCAGCCCTGGCTGGAGGAACTGCGCAGCCGGGGCAAGATCCTGTCGGGCCGTGTCGGCCCGGCGCGCGACCTGGATGTGTTCGTCGGCGGTTTGCTGGATGCGGTGCCACGCGGAGCGGGCGACGGCATGGCGGCGTTGCGCCGCCGTGCGGAGGCGGTGCGCGATGACGCCTGGAAGGCGGCCACCGCCTGTGTTTCTGGCCCCGACTTCGCGCTGTTCCTGGACGACGTGGCGGCCATCGCTGCCTCGCGCCTGCCGTTGGGCCGGGATCACCGCCTGCCGCGCACTGCTGCGCGCATCCTGGACCGGCAATGGAAGCGGGTGAAAAAACGTGGCCGTGCTGCGAAAGGCCGCGCCGACCCGGATGAGGCCGATTTGCACCGGCTGCGGATCGCGCTCAAGAAGCTGCGCTATGCGGCGGAGTTCTTTGCGCCGCTCTATCCGGCCCGGAAAGTGAAGGCCTATCTCAAACAGGTGCGCGCCTTGCAGGAGCATCTGGGCGACCTCAACGACATCGCCAATGTGCGCCATACCCTGGCACTGGTGTTGCGCGGTGGCGACAAGAAGAATGTCGGCGGCATGCGGTTCGCCGCCGGTACGGTGGCGGGCTGGTATGGCGCCCAGGCGGCGGACCATGCGCGGCAGGCGTTGCGCTGCTATGCCGGATTCAAGGCGGTCAAGCCGTTCTGGTGAGGAAGTCCAGGTTCAGCTGTTCGATCCGGGGCACGCCGCCATCCAGCGACAGCACAAGTATCTTCGACACATCCAGGTCCGGCGGCATGGGCGTGGCCATGTCCCAGCCGGTCGCCAGGGTATAGGCGGCGCGCAGCACGCCCAGATGCGCCACCGCCACGGCGTCGCCTTTGCCTTGCGCGGCATCGCGCAGGAAATCGCCGACGCGGGCATGGAGTTCGGCGGTGGATTCGCCGCCGCCGGGGCGGAAGGCCGCGCCCGTTCCGGCGCGCAGGAACGCATCCGCGCCATGCCGCGACAGGATTTCGTCGCGCGTCAGGCCTTCCCAAGCGCCCCAGTTCTGCTCCCTCAGCCGCGCGTCGGTGTTGCCGTCATCCAGCCCAAGCAGCCGCGCGGTATGGCGCGCCCGCGACAGCGGACTGACGAAGACCCGCGCGCCGTCGCACAAAGGCGGCAGGCGCAGGCTCGCCATGCGCGCGATGCCCGCCTTGCTGAGGCCGATATCGGTATGGCCCTGGATGCGGCCTTGCGCGTTCCAGCCGGTGGGTCCGTGCCGCAGGAAGGCGATGCGCGTCATACGTCCAGTTCCACCACCACGGGGACATGGTCGCTTGCCTTCTGCCAGCCGCGCATCTTCCTGACGATCTTCTGGGATGTCAGCGCGCCCTTCAGGCCGGGACTGAGCCAGGCGTGATCCAGGCGGCGGCCGCGATCGGAGGCTTCCCAGTCGCTGGCGCGGTAGCTCCACCAGCTATAGATCTTCTGGTCCGCCGGAATGAAATGGCGGGTGCTGTCGGTCCAGTCGAAGGCCGCCTGCACCTCGCCCAGCAGGCGGGTTTCGACCGGCGTATGGCTGACGATGTTCAGAAGCTGCTTGTGGCTCCACACATCATGCTCCAGCGGCGCGACATTCAGGTCGCCCACCAGCATCACCGGATCGCTCTTGTTGCGCTTGCGGGCGAAGAATTTTTCCATGCCCTGCAGGAAGTGCAGCTTGTGCGCGAATTTCGGATTGGCGGCGGGATCGGGAATGTCGCCGCCCGCCGGGACATAGAAATTGTGCAGCTCCACGCCATTGGCCAGGGTCACGCCGATATGGCGGGCATGGCCCTCGCGGCAGAAATCCTGCACGCCGGTTTCGCGGAAGGGGATTTTCGAAAGCACCGCCACGCCGTGATAGGCCTTCTGGCCGTGGATCGCCTGATGGACATAGCCCAGCTTGTGAAAGGGCAGGGCGGGAAACAGGTCGTCGGACACCTTGGTCTCCTGCAGGCACAGCACATCGGGCTGCTCGTCCCGCAGGAAGCGGCTGACAAGCTGGGCGCGGAAGCGGACCGAGTTCACATTCCAGGTGGCGATCTTCACGTTTTTCAGACCTCGTATGCTGCAACTGCACAACTGCGGAAGTTTCGCGTAATTTAGTTGTTACTGTTTATTGTCAACGGCTTACAGTGAAATTAACTTGCGTAAATGCGAAAAACGCATATCTAAGCGTCATTGTAATGCAATGCTTCGCGCCTTATATCGCAGCGCAGCAAAGGTTGTTTCCGGCCTTTGCATCGAAGGAGCAAACCATGACCAACCCCACCATTTCCGCCCCCGAACAGGCCAGCGACCGCGTTGATGCCGTCATCGTGGACGTCTTCAATGTGGCGACCATCACCATTGCCGGTTTCCTGTCGCTGCTGACCGTCGCCGCGACTTTCTAAGACGGTCCCGGCCGGCGCCGGGCGGGCGAGGGGCTGTATGTCTCTCACAGGTTGGCCAACGGCCAGCGCGCCCTCGGCGCCACATCCAGTGCGTCCGCCGCCGATCCGGCGGCGAGACGCTCAAGGCCCGCCCAGGCAATCATCGCCGCATTGTCGGTGCAGAGCCGAGGCGGGGGAATGCGGGTGACGAAATTCTCCCGTTGCGCCAGCGCCGCCATCGCCGCGCCGATGGCCTGGTTCGAGGCCACACCGCCCGCCACCACCAGGGGCGCGGGCGCGTTATCGGGAAGAGCGTCCGCGAAATCCTCCCGGAACAGGCCCATCGCGATCCGCGTGCGGTCGCACAGAATATCCACCACCGCCGCCTGAAACGACGCGCTGGCATCGGCGATGCCGACGCTTTGCCTCTGCGCCAGTTGCCGCAGCGCGGTCTTCAGGCCTGAAAAGGAAAAATCCGCGCTCTTGCGCGCATTGTGGCCACTGACCAGCGGGCGCGGCAGGTCATGTGCTCTGGGATTGCCGTGCGCCGCCGCTGCTTCGACGGCCGGGCCACCGGGATAGGGCAGGCCCAGGATCTTGGCGGTCTTGTCGAAGGCTTCGCCCACTGCATCGTCAATCGTGCTGCCATAGAGGCGGAAATCATTGACGCCACCCACGCCCAGAAGCTGGCAATGCCCACCGGAGACCAGCAGCAGCAGGAAGGGAAATTCCACGCCATGCGTCAGCCGCGCGGTGAAGGCATGACCCATCAGGTGATTGACCGCGAGCAGCGGCTTGCCCGACGCCAGCGCCAGCGCCTTGGCGGTGGTCAGCCCCACCATCACGCCGCCGATCAGGCCCGGTCCCGCCGTGGCGGCGATGCCGTCCAGATCGTCCAGCGTCAGTCCCGCTTCATCCAGCGCCCGGCCGATCACCGAATCCAGGATTTCCAGATGGGCGCGGGAGGCGATTTCCGGCACCACCCCGCCATAGGGCGCATGGGCCTCGGTCTGGCTGAACACGATATTGGACAGGATTTCGCCCGGTCCCGGCGCGGTGCCGCGCACCACCGCCGCCGCGGTTTCATCGCAACTTGTTTCGATGCCCAGAAGTGTCAGCGGCGTGGTGGAAGACTTGCCTGGCATGGGCCGGTCCTTTACCCCACAAGCCGATGCGTATTCTAGTCACCAGGCCCGCCGAAGACGGCGCGGAGATCGCCGCGCGGCTGGCCGCGATGGGCCATCAGGCCCTGCTGGCGCCGCTTTTGGAACCGCATTTCGAGAATGGCCCGGAACCGGATTTTTCCGGTGTGCAGGCGGTGCTGGCGACCAGCGCCAATGGCGTGCGCGCGCTGGTCCGCCGCACGGCGCGGCGCGACCTGCCTATCTTCGCGGTGGGGCCGCAAACGGCGCGGGAAGCGCGGGACGCCGGATTCGGCGATGTGCGCAGCGCCGATGGCGATGCGGTGGCGCTGGCGGCGAAAACGGCGGACTGGACGGCGGCGGACAAAGGCGCGCTGTTGCATGTCTGCGGCGCCGAAGCGCCCGGCACCTTGCAGCAGGAACTGGACGCGCGCGGCTTTGCGGTGCGCCGCGCCGTTCTCTATCGCGTCGAGGCGGCGGAGGCTTTGCCCCCTGCCATCGCGCAGGCGCTGGCCGACGGTGCGCTGGATGCGGCGCTCTTCTTCTCGCCGCGCAGCGCGCGTGTCTTTGCCGCGCTGGCGGGGGGGCTGCCCACCCGGACGCTGATCGCCGCCTGCATCAGCCCCGTCACGGCGGCCGCGCTGGGCGGCCAGGCCTTTGCCGAGGTGCGGGTGGCGGCCCGGCCTAACCAGGACGCCCTGCTCGCCACAATTGCATAACTGGCGATTTCAGGCGGAATTCCGCCGTTAACCTGCCTTTTACCGTCACAGTGTACAACCTGAAATTGTAGAGCGACCCACCCGCTCCCGGCCACGCGCCAGACCTTCCCCGGCGTCGGGCAGTGGCATGGAAGGGGCGGATGGCGGCGGGAGGCAGACCCCGTCGCCGTCCGCCCCACCCCGCCCCCCGGACAGGGGATGCCTCGGACAAGAATCTCGGTGAACATGCTTGCGGGTTCCGCTGTCTCCTGTGCAGACTTCGCGTATGCAGCATGAAGCTTTCGCGAATACGGAGGACTTCGGGGGACCGGATATCGTGGCCGGTCCCGGCCGCATAGCCCGCCCCGGCCAGGACGCCCCTTACGCCGATTACGAACTGGGCCGCCCCTATGACGAGATGTTCACGCCCGACGGCAAGGCGCGCGCGCCCTATGCGGCGATGGATTCGCGGCTGTCCACCCTGCCGCTGGAGGAGTTGAACCGCCGCCAGCAGGCCTGCGAGCAGAGCTTCCTGCACCAGGGCATCACCTTCACCGTCTATAACGACAACAAGGCCACCGAGCGGATCATTCCCACCGACCTGATTCCGCGCATCATCACGGGTGCGGAATGGGCGCGGCTGGAAGCGGGCCTGACCCAGCGCATCCTGGCGCTGAACCTGTTCCTGCGCGACATCTACAATGACGGGCGGGTGTTGAAGGATGGGGTGGTGCCGCGCTCCATGATCTATGGCTCGCGCCATTACCGGCGCGAGATGCGGGGCCTGCCGGTGCCGCACGGCGCCTATGTGAACATCTGCGGCAGCGACCTGATCCGCAACGAGGCGGGCGACTTCGTGGTGCTGGAGGACAATCTGCGCGTGCCGTCGGGCGTCAGCTACATGCTGGCCAACCGCGACGTGGCGCGGCGCGCCTTCCCGGCGGTGTTCCGTTCGATGGGCGTGCGCCCCATCGAGCATTATCCGCTGGAGCTCCTGGCGACTCTGCGTTCGCTGGTGCCGTTCCAGGAAGAAGCCACCATCGCGGTGCTGACACCGGGCGTCTTCAACAGCGCCTATTTCGAACATGCCTTCCTGGCCCGCCAGATGGGCGTGGAACTGGTGGAAGGCCGCGACCTGCTGGTCAACGACAATGTCGTCTATACCCGCACCACGTCTGGCCTGAAGCGCATCGACGTCATCTATCGCCGCATCGACGACGATTTCATCGACCCCCTGATCTTCCGCGAGGATTCCGCGCTGGGCGTGCCGGGCCTGTTCAATGCCTATCGCGCCGGCAATGTGATGATCGCCAACGCCCTGGGTACCGGCGTGGCCGACGACAAGGCGGTCTATGCCTATGTTCCGCGCCTGATCCGCTATTACCTGGCCGAGGAGCCGATCCTGGACAATGTCGAGACCTTCCTCTGTCGCGAAGACGCATCGCTGTCCCATGTGCTGGCCAATCTGGACAAGCTTGTGGTGAAGGCGGTGGGCGAGTCGGGCGGCTATGGCATGCTGGTGGGGCCGCATGCCTCCCAGGCCGAACGCGACGACTTCGCGCGCAAGATCAAGGCCGATCCCGAAAACTATATCGCCCAGCCCACCATCCAGCTGTCCACCGCGCCCGCCTTTGTCGGCGGCGGCGTGGAAGCGCGGCATGTGGACCTGCGGCCCTTCATCCTGCACGGCGCCGAAACCAAGATCGTGCCGGGCGCGTTGACCCGCGTGGCGCTGAAGCGCGGCAGCCTGGTGGTCAATTCCAGCCAGGGCGGCGGGTCCAAGGATACATGGGTGTTGAGTAACTAGGGTGTTAAGCCATTAGGATGGGTTCGGGGGGTCTTTGCTAAGCCGGGTTGCCGATTCACTGTACTGGATGAGCCGCTATGTCGAGCGGGCCGAACACACCACCCGCCTGATCGCGGTCAAGCTGGAATCCATGGTGGAGCAGACGCCGGAGGACGCCGCCGCAAGCTGGGCGCGGGTGATCCAGGCCCTGACCGGCGAAAAGACCGCCCCCGCCCATGCCGACGCCTTTGCCATCACCCGCCGCCTGGCCTTCGACCGCGACAACGACACCTCGCTGATCAACAGCCTGTCCCTGGCGCGCGACAATGCCCGCCAGGTGCGCGAAGCCCTGTCCAGCGAGGTCTGGGAAAGCCTCAACCGACTTTATCTGCGGCTGCAGCCGGTAACGATGGATTCCATCTGGGTCCATACCCCGGCGCGCCTGTTCCGCGAGGCGCTGGAGGAAATGCACGCGCTGGAAGGCGTCACCTATTCCACCCTCAGCCACGGCGAAGGCTGGTACTTCCTGGAACTGGGCCGCCATATCGAACGGGTGCAGCAGTTGGGCCGCCTGCTGGACATCCACTTCAGCGCCGCCCAGGCCGAGAACGGCCCCAAATATTTCGACTGGCTGGTGCTGCTGAAATTCTGCACCGCCTTCGAACCCTATACCAAGCGCTATACCGCCTCGATCCGGCCGCAGAAGATCGCCGAGTTCCTGCTGTTCGATCCGGAATTTCCCCATTCCATCTGTTTTTCGGTGGACCGCATGACCGAGGCGCTGGCGCGGGTGGCGCCGGGCGCGCCGCCCGCCCGCCGCGCGGCGGTGGAACGGCTGGCGGGACGCATGAAGGCGGCGGTGGATTTCGGCCAGGTGGACGAGTTGATGAGCGGCGGCGTCGCCGCCTTCATCGCCGACATCACCAAACAGTGCGAGCAGATCCACAAGCAGCTGTATGCGTCTTACATCACTTATGGTGCGGAGACTGTTCTTTGATGTTTGACCCCCATCCGTCACAGCTCGGGTTTGCTCCGCAAACACCTCGCTGCGACACCTTCCCCCTCCGATGGCTTCGCCATGAGGGGGAAGGAAGCTGGCGGATGCTGCGGGTCGCCGCGCGGAATGCGCGGCTCGGGGCTTACCTGTACGGAGAGGTTTGATGTTCTATTCGATCCGGCATGTGACTCGCTTCCGCTATTCCGCGCCGGTGCGCGAGAGCGTGATGGAGCTTCGGATGCAGCCGCGGTCCGAAGGGCCGCAGACCCTGCGCTCCTTCCAGATTTCCACCAATCCGCGCGCCCAGCTGTATGCCTATACCGATCACCTGGGCAACGCGGTCTATCATTTCAACCTGCTGCGCGAGCATGAGGAGCTCAGGATCGAGGCCCAGGCCATCGTCGAGATCACCCAGCCGCGTGCGCTGCCCGAAAGGCTGGATGCGCTGGAATGGGACCGCTACAACAACCGCAACCTGCATGACGAGCAGTTCGACATGATGGAGCCGTCGAAATTCGCGCGGCCGTCGCCGGAACTACGGTCCTTCATGAAGATCGCCGATCTGGAAAAGCCGCAGGGCGATCCCCTGACGGCGCTGCTGACGCTTCAGCGCGGCATTTATGATTCCTTTGAATATCAGCCGGGCGTGACCGAAGTGAATTCGCCCATCGAGGTGGCGCTGGAACAGCGGCGCGGCGTCTGCCAGGACTTCGCCCACATCATGACCGCCATCGCGCGCGAATGGGAAATTCCCTGCCGCTATGTCAGCGGTTATCTCTATCACAAGGGCGCCCGCGACCGCAGCGCCGCCGACGCCACCCATGCCTGGGTGGAAGCCTGGCTGCCTTCGCTGGGCTGGGTCGGCTTCGATCCCACCAACAATATCCTGGCGGCCGAGCGTCATGTGCGCGCCGCCGTGGGCCGCGACTATGCCGATGTGCCGCCCACCCGCGGCACCTACAAGGGCGGGGCCGACAGCGAACTGTCCATCGCGGTGGGGCTGGAACCGACCAACGCGCCGGTGCGGCATGAGGATTTCCTGAAAGTGACGCGGCCGATGAGTTCGCCCATGCCGACGCCGTCCATGCCGGAGAGGCTGTATCACCAGCAGCAACAGCAGCAGTAATTTTGACCCCCTCCGGTTTCAGCTTTCGCTCGCCTCCCAAAGGGTCGGCATCGCACGCTGAAACCACCTCCCCCTTGAATGCGCTACGCGCATGAGGGGGAGGCGGGCCGGTGCCTCGGCCCAAACTGTCATTCCCGCGAAAGCGGGAATCCAACTTGGAAAATCACCGGTGTCCGAGCTATGACACCGCCATGACAAAACGCCGGAAACGCGAACTGGGTGGCACGCTGGAAGTGGAGGGTTGGCCCCTGCGCTGGACCCTCAAAAGCGAGCAGATCTGGAGCCCGGACGGCAACCATGTCGGCCTGCGCCTGTCGGTGGAGCGCAGCGACGAGGCCCGCCGCGAACTGATCCTGGAATATCCCTTCCGCGAAATGCCCGGCGGCAAGACCGAGCGGCCCGATCCCGATCCCCATCGCATCGCCGACGATGTGCGGCTGGCGATCGAGGCGGGCTGGAAGCCCAAGTCGCGTGGCCGCCCTTTCACACTGGTGTGTGATTAGCTGACAAGACGGCAAGCGCAGGCCCGCCTCTCCCTTTGGCGCGCAGCGCCATCAAGGGGGAGGTGGCTTCAACGTGCGAAGCCGACCGTCTTGGGAGGCGAGCGTAAGTTGAAGCCGGAGGGGGTCATTAAAGAAAGAAAGTTGGATTCCCGCTTTCGCGGGAATGACAATTAGAGTGAGCCAGCGCAGGTCCGTCTCCCCCTTTGGCACGCAGCGCCATCAAAGGGGGGGCAGCGTGTGAGGCATGTGCGGCGGCGAGAGCCGGCGCAGCCGAGCGGAAGCTGAAACCGGAGGGGTCTAAAACAAAGCCTTCCGCTCCGCATCGACCGCGAACACTTCCAGTTCGTCGGCGACATCCGGCATCAGCGTGTTCCAATCGCCGAATTTTTCCGGCCAGAAGACGCGGGTATCGGCATACCAGGGATATTCGGCGGTCCCCAGTTGCGGCCAGCTGCGTCCGGCGGTGAGGAACCAGGTTTTCGCGCCCACGCTGGCGGCGGTGGCGGCGGCGGCGGTCGGCGCGCTGATCACCAGGTCCAGCGCCGCGCACAGCGCCGCCGACCCGTCGATATCGTCGCGCAGGTCCAGCCCTTCCATCTGGTGGATGGTGATGCCGAACTGGTCCTGGGCGCGGGCGATCTCGTCGGCGCAATCGCCATACTGGAGATTGATGAAGCTGACACCCGGCGTCCGCAGGATCGGCCCCCAGGCGTCTATGGGCGAGAAATACTTGGCGCGCTTGGCCCCCAGCATCATGGAGCGCCAGCACAGGCCGATCTTTTTCTCCGGCCCCATCGCGGCCAGCCGGTCGCGGAACTCCGCGACGCGGCCCGCATCGGGCACCAGGAACGCCTCGTGCCGGAAATCGGCCAGGGATTTGCGGTAATATTGCAGGGCGGATCCCATCGGCGCCCACAGGTCGGGCAGGTTCTCCTTGCTGGCGAACGGCACCAGGCGCAGGGCCTTGTTGCCGTCCTTGTCCATCAGGGTGCGGTCGTCATAGGTGCCCACCTCGGCGGCGGGGAAGGATCGCTGGAACAGCGGCACCAGCCGCGGGTCCACGCAGATCTGCAGCTTGCCGGTTGCGCCCACCGCCTTCTGCACATCGGGCAGGATGTTGGCGAACATGAATTCGTCGCCCAGCCCCTGTTCACCGACCAGCAGCAGTTTCTTGCCGTTCAGGTCTTCGCCCTGCCACTGGGGCGCTTCGATCATGTGATGCAGATAGGCGCGGAAGCGTGGATCGTTGCGGATTTCATAGGCGCGGAAGCCCTCTTCCAGCCGTCCCGCCCCGATCAGGCAGATGCTGCGCGAATGGCTGGTCTCGCGCCGCTCGCTGGGATCCACCGCATGCAGCAGCGCCTCGTCGTAATTCTCCAGCGCCTCTTCCAGCCGCCCCAGATGCTGATAGGCATAGCCCAGATTGTGATAGGCGCGGGCGAAGTCGGGCTGCAGCCGGGCCGCCTCGTTGTAGAAGACCAGGCTTTCATCGGCGCGGCCTTCCTCGGCCAGCACGGTGGCCAGCGCGTTCCAGAGGATCGCCTCATGCGGCATGCGGTTCAGCGCGGCGCGCAGGGTCTCAATACCCTGGTCGGGATGGCCCAGGTCGCACAGCACGCTGCCCAGATTGTTGTAGCCCAGGGGCGAATCGGGACAGGCGGCGATGTAAAGCTGGAACATCTTCGCCGCGCCTTCGGTCAGCTTGAGGTTCCAGGCGGTCAGGCCCAGATTGATCAGCAGTTCGGGGTCTTCCGGATCAAGTTCAAAGGCGCGCTCATAGGTCAGCAGCGCCTTGTGCAGATGGCCCATCCGCTCCAGCCCCATCGCCAGCACATGAAAGGCCTTGGAATTGTTCTCGTCGGCCTCGGTGGCGCGCAGCGCCCATTGCGTCGCCGACACCAGGTCGCCCTTGCGCCATTTCTGGATGGCGCGCTTGAGGGCGATGTTGGAACGGTGGCGGGCCTTTTCGCGCGCCACCTCGCCGACCAGGGATTCCAGCTTGTCCAGCGCCTGCAGGCGGGCGTCCACGCCCGACTTGACGTCGAGATTCTGCAAGGGAAGCACGCGGTTCATGGCGAAAATCCGTCTGTGGAAATCGCCGCCATCAAAGCGGTTAATACTTAAGCAACCATGAAGGGCGCGGTTTTCCGCGGGCCGGTGGCGCGGGTAAGGCTTTGGTAACCCTGTTGGCGCAAGGCTGGCCGCAAAGGACCCCGCCGATGGATGCCATCCTCTCTCCCCTGCTCACCCGGCCCCGTACCCTGACGGACCTG
>Ga0182737_1002074_pt1 | contig 17442 bp, 12 predicted proteins | sample eDN5th30CBELigOP_FD_128878 | JGI IMG/M metagenome (GOLD analysis project Ga0182737, IMG submission 128878) | Enriched Organic Plus compost microbial communities from Emeryville, California, USA - eDNA 5th pass 30_C BE-Lig OP (version 2) (version 2) ...
CATCGGCCGCGGCACCACCGGGCCGGTAATGCACGTACTGCACGTGCCCCTTGGCGGCAAGGTTGCTTTCCGCCCAGTCAACATTCTCGCGGCATTGCTCGCTGCGACTGGCCCAATACGTGTGCCAGTCGGAATCAAAACGCACGGCCGCAGACAGGCTGGTGCTGGCCCGCCGAGCGGAGAGCCCCATACGCTGTAAGGCGTGTTGCGTACGTCCACAGTCCACCGTGGGATCGATCGTGCCCAGGTCCAGCACGTCCCAATCGCGCGGCGTCTGCCGAATGTGGCGGAGCGCTTCCAGCAAACTGGCCGTGGGGTTCGGACCAATGGGCCCATAGAACAAGCCGGGGCCTAGAACCGGATAAGTCAGCACGCGGCAATTGCCCAAGCGTGTGCGCCGATGACATACTACCAGCGGCACAATGCCCAGGGTCTCGTCACCGGCGTACACGATCAGCACCCGCAGCCGCCCCGGGTGCCCAAATGCGAGCCAATAGGCTTCCAGCCACGTAGGCGACTGGAAGAACGTCGCGCCGCGTGTCTCGCCCAGCAACTTGCGCCACATCAGCCAGTACGGCTGCAATTCGGCCAGGCTGTTGATTTCTTTCACACGCAGCATGAGCGCGTCCCGAGGGGGGAGGCGTACGACGGGCAGAACTCTCCACCATCGAAGGATACCTCGCCTCGGTGGGAACCGCCTATGGCACCGGCCCATTCCCGGCGCCGCCCCCATCCTGCTCCGCCGGCTAGTTGTTACAATCAGCATAAGGGTGGCTGCGATCCATCGCGGCCTGCCATACGCCGCCCCAATCGGCGGCGGGGCCACTGAGACAGATAACTCTTTGCTGCTGAACAGGTTGCGATTCGATGCCCGGCAATACGTTTGGTCATGCCTTCCGTGTCACCACCGCAGGCGAAAGTCATGGGCCGGGCAACGTGGTCATTATCGATGGCGTTCCGCCCGGAATCCCGCTGTCAGTTGAGGATCTGAAGGTCGATTTGGACCGGCGGCGGCCCGGCCAAAGCAAGATCGTCACGCAGCGCAACGAGGCCGACGAGCCGGAGATCTTGTCCGGGGTGTTCGAAGGCAAGACCACCGGCACCAGCCTGGCCATCCTGATCCGCAATACCGACCAGCGGAGCCGCGACTACAGCGATATCAAGGACCTGTACCGTCCTGGGCATGCCGACTATTCGTTCGATGCCAAGTACGGCATTCGCGACTACCGTGGCGGCGGCCGTTCCTCAGCCCGTGAAACCAACGTACGCGTGGCTGCCGGTGTAGTGGCCAAAAAGGTGATCGAAGCCGCTTTCGGTGGCAAGGTGTTGGGCTATGTCGTGCAGGTCGGCGACATCGTGGCCCAGATCGACGACCCCGCGTCCATCACCTTGGAGCAGGTGGAGAAGCTGCCCGACGGTTCGCCCAACGTGGTCCGTTGCCCCGACTTGGCTGCCGCGGCGCGGATGGTCGAACTGATTGACGCGTTGCGCATGGACCAGGACTCGATCGGCGGCGCGGCCGAAATCGTGGCCACCAACATCCCGGCCGGCTTGGGCGAACCTGTATTCGACAAAATCAAAGCCGACCTGGCCAAGGCCCTGTTCAGCCTGCCGGCGGTGTTGGGCGTGGAGTACGGGATCGGCTTCCGCTGCGCCACGATGCGCGGCAGCGAGCACAACGACGTGTTTACGCCGCCTGCGCAAGATGCCGAGGGTTCGAACCGTGGCCTGCCCGGCGTGCCACAAGTGGCCACGCGCACCAATCGGCACGGCGGCATGCTCGGCGGCATTACGACCGGAATGCCCATCGTGCTGCGGGCGGCCGTGAAACCCACCAGCAGCCTGCCCCGCGAGCAGCAGACGGTCACGCGGCAGGGCGAACCGGCCACCATCCGGACAAAAGGCCGACACGATCCCTGCCTGCTGCCGCGTTTCATCCCCATGGCCGAAGCCATGGTCGCCATCGTGCTTGCCGATCACTGGCTGCGTTGGCGCGGCCAGTGTTTGCCGTAGCGATGTTGGACGGCGGTCAGCTCCATTACGGATCAAACTTGATCTCGTCCATCTCCAGGCTCTCTAGGCTGTTCTTGAGCAGCAGGCCGTCCATCTCGACCAGGGCTTCCCACAGCTCGCCCAGTGCTTCGATGTACGACAGCGAGTTCTCGGAGTAGATCCGCTGGGCGTTCAGCAGATCGAGATATGGCAGTTCACCAGCCCGATAGGCCCGGCTCACCTGATCCAGAGCTTGTTGCGACTGGTCGAGAATACCTTCCTCGCGGCGGTACTCATCCACGCGGTTGCGGGCAACCGCATACCGTTGGTACACGTCGGCCAGTTGCCAGCGGTAGAACTCGCGGATGCGGTCCACGTTCCGCTGGGCTTCCACCAGCTCGGAGCGAGCCCGGGCGATATTACCCTGGTTGCGGTTCAACCAGGGAATCGGAATGGTGATTTGCAGGTTGGCGTTGGCGCTATCGGTGCCGTTGTCGCTTTGCACCACCGCTGCCACGTCGACGTTGGGAATCGGCTCGGCCACCGCCCGTTGAATCGCCCATCGTGCCCTGGCCACGTTGGTCACCGCCGAGGCCAGCATCGGATTCTCGGCCTGGATGCGTTGCAAGATCGATTGGGCATCCACGTGATGATTGAAATCCTGCAAGTCGCCCAGCATGCGGCAACGCGGCAACTCGGGCGTTGAAGTGACGGCTTCCAAACGCCGCCAGGCCGCTTCCAACTGTTCGAGCGAGTTGCGGTGCTGTAGGCGAGAGGTCTGCTGCTCGATCTTGGCCCGGGTTACGTCAAGCTGGCTGACTTCCTTGGCCCGCAGCAAGGCTTCCGCCGTTTGGAAAGCGTTGTCGGCAATCTCCACCAGCCGCTCGTTGACGGCCACGCGCTGCTGGGCCACCAGAATCTGGTAATAGCACAGCCGCACGTCGGTCAGCACGCGCAATTGCTGGGCTGCCCATTGTTGCTCGGCCCGGCGGATCTCTTGTGTGGCCACCGCGCGGTTGAGCTGCAACTTCTGGCCGCGGATGAATTCCTGTTCGATGTACAAGCCCTGCTGCTCTGCCTCGCCACCGCTAAAGAGCTGCTGCCCGGAGTAGCCCATCACGGTGTTGGGCATCAAACCGACTTGCAGCCAATTACCCCGAGCGGCAGCCACCCGGGCTTGCGCTTCGCCCAGTGAAGGGTTGTTCGCCAGGGCCATCTGTTCCAGATCGGCCAGGGTGAGACAGCCCGCGGCCGGGCCAGCCGGGCGGCCCTGATCCTGCGGGGCAACGGCTTCTGGCTCGCGCGGCAGTTGATCGCTTGGCGAATCCTCGGGCGGCTCAATCGAGAGCTCGCGCGGATTGCTCAGCGCCGGCGGCTGGTAGCTCGCCGGCTTTACGGGCGATTCCGCTTCCGCAGGCGCGGAATGGGAAGGCTCTCCCGCCGGCCGGTACGCGACGTGCTGAGTCGGCGTGTCGTGCACCTGGGAAACGGGGGGGCTCGAATTGCTTCGGCATCCTGCCAAGATGCAGAGCGCAGTTAGCGCGGCGGGCCAACGCACTTCCATTGCGCGCACCATACTGAGAGTGGTTCAAAGGTGGGTCTTTGAACGTATCGGCCGTATCACTTGGGCCAATGCAATCAAAGATAGGTGGTGCGCTAGCACAAAGGGCTTACAACGATTGTGTGATAGCAGCGATTATGCCCATGCAACAAAGCTTGTCGCCTGCGGAAAGTTTGCCGGCTGATGAGTGCCGTTATGCCTTGAGCATCGTCAGCGGGTTCTTGCGATTTTCGAGCGGCAAGGCAACCAGTCCTTGTTGCCGCTGCGACTCGAACGCGGCGACGATCATCTCCACGCCCGCCCTGGCTTGGGCAGCGCTGCACAACGGTTCGCGGTCTTCTTCCACCGCGGCGATCAGATCGCGCACGGCGAGGATGTTGCCGCCTCCCAGGCCGCCGTCGGGCGTGATTTCCGGTTTGCCGATGCCGGCGGTGGAGACATCCTGCCAGGCTTTGCCGCTGCGGCCGGGCGACCACGCGGCATCTTGCAGAATCTTCACCTCTGGGATGTGCCCGGTGAGGATCTCAATGATGCCGCGGCTGCCGTAGATCTGCAGGCCAAACCGCGAAGGCTGGCTGCCCGCGTTGCGGACGGTGTTGAAGTAGGCGTATGCCCCGTTGGGCATGCCATACATGGCGGCCACGGTGTCGCCAGCCAGGGGACCGATGCCTTCGTTGCCTTGCACCACGTCGGCGGCGGTAATCGGCCGGCCTTCCACGCGCACGCTCGCCATGCACCACTGCGGCTGGCCGCCGAACAGCAGGATCAAGTCCATGATGTGGCTGCCCAGCACCCACAGATCCTCACCCCCGCCGCGACGGTCCTCCTTGCCGCGGCCGCGGAACTCCAGCACCTGCCCGATCGCGCCCGACTTCAGCAGATCCTGAACGACGCGTACCTTGGGGCTGTAGTGCGTCTGGTGCGCCACGGCACAGCGAACGTGGCTCCGCTCGCACGCCGCCACCATGGAGTCGGCTTCTTCCAGCGTGCGGCAAAGCGGCTTTTCCAGGTAGATGTGGATGCCGCGTTCAGCCGCCGCCAACACCATGTCGTGATGCTGGTCGAGCCAGCGAGGGCAGATGCTCACAAACTGCGGTTTGACGCGGTCGAGCATTTCACGGTAATCGCGGAACGCGTTTTCCGTCTTCAGCCGGCGTGCGGCGGCGGCCAGACCATCCTTGTTGTCGTCGGCCACGCCGACAATCTCGGCCTCAGGGATGTTCAACCAGACGGTGTCGATCCCGTGCCCATAGTTGCCGCGTCCCGTGCTGCCGATGACCGCCACGCGGTACTTCTTCGCCATGCTGATTCTCCGCCAGTGGAATCGCTCGATGGCCCGGCGCAAGCCGTCGCCTGCGCCTGAGGAAATCGGCCACCGCCCCCGCAGTGGTGGCAGCCTGGGGCCATTCTAGAAGCGTGCGCGGCGTCATGCCAAGGATTGGCGAACGAGAATCACACCGACCGCGTACGTGCGCAAGACCACGCCCCAGCGGCTACGGTCAGTGCGGCCGCCGGGGCGTGGCGATGATCTTCCAATCCCGTTGCGAAGCGATTGTTACGCGGTCGGCACGATCTCACGCCGCCGCAGCGACTCCGCCTGGCAATCGCAGAGCGTGAGGGCGTCGCGAGCCAGGTCGCCGGCCAGCAGTGCCGAAGGCTTGCCGCTGTTGATGGCCGTAAGCACTTCGGTAATTTCCTCGACGAAGCCGTCGACCGGATCGCCGCTACCCAGCTCAGGCTGCTGCACGCTGCCGTCCTCGGCAATCACCGTAAGCGGCTGCGAAACCACCGGCTGGTCGGCCAGCACCGAGAAGTCGAAACACAGCGTTGCCTGGTCGAAGTAGATTTCGTACCCGTGGCAGAACGCCCGGCCGGTTTGCGGGATCACGCCGCTGGCGGCCGAAACGGAAACGTCGCGATCTTCGAACAAGAACTGCGTGGTGACAAACTCCGGCACGTTGTCGCGCAAGCGGCCGGTGGTGAACACGGCCTGCGGCATGCCCCACAGCAGCCGGATAAAGTGGGCGTCGTGGATGTGCAGGTCGACCAGCGGCCCGCCTACCTTCTGCGGATCGAAGAAATCCTTCAGCCACAGCCGCGACGGATCGGCAATAATCCGCTTGAAATGGCCGCCGCGGAGTTTGCCGTACCGCCCGTCCGCCGCGGCCTCGCGCACGAACTTGAACTCGGGGAAAAACGGCAGCACATGGCCAATGGTCAACTGCTTGCCTGACCGCTCGGCGGCATCGACCATCCGCCGCGCATCGGCCACCGACACGCTGATCGGCTTCTCGCAGAAGACGTGCTTGCCGGCTTCGAGGGCGGCCACGGCCGCATCGGCGTGCATGGCCGGCGGCAGACAGATATCGATTAGGTCAATCGAAGGATCGGCCAGCAATTCGCTGAACTCGCGATAAGCGCTCACGCCGGCGAGATCGACCTGGCGGCCCGGAGGCCCGAAGTTGCCCTTGATATCGGTCCAGTCGCCGGCGAGCTTCTTTTCGCTGCGGGTGCAGATGGCCCCCACCTTCGCAAGCGGCGAACGCTCATAGGCCAGATAGTGAATCCAGCCCATGAACCCAATGCCGGCGATGCCTACGTTGATCATGGAGCGAGTTTTCCTTGCAGACTGAGAATACAACTGGCGGTTCGTTCCCGTGAGGCGTGGCGGGCCCCCGTGCGGCCTGCGGCGGTCGGCTACGCGGGGCGGCTCACGCTGTCCACGGCGTCTTCATACGTATCGCGGATGTCCCAGATGCGGTCCAGCCGGCAGACCTTCAGCACGGTGGCGCAATTGGGATTCAGGCAGCACAGGGCCATGCGGCCGTTCTTCTCTTGCAGCCGCTTCCAGCCCCGCATGACCACCTCAACAAAGCTGGAGCTGATGTACGAGGTTTCAGAGAAGTCGAACACCAGCCGCGGGTGCTCCGCCGACTGCACGTGTCCCACGATCTCGTCCTCGAGTTGCTGCAGCTCAGTGCCGCGGAGAGCATCGTACGACTTGGCCAGGCGGAATGTGACCACCCCATTGGCTTCGGAAATCGTCGTCATCGGGACGCCCTCCACGCGAGTCGCTAGGTGCCAATACCTCCGAGCGAATCGAGTCTAGGAGACGCCGTCTGGCGACGCAAGCGACCGGGCCGTGATTGGTAGCCCCACCTTCATTTTCGGGGGTGGCGCGCGGACGGCTTCGCGCTAGTTGCGGCTCCGATAACGCCCGGAAATTGCGGCCTGTGCGCATAAAAAAAGCTCCGCGGGCTGGTTTACCACCGAAGCCCGCGGAGCCTGCGTAATTGCGTACTAAGCGCTTTGCCGGAACTGGATGTCGTACAGCCGCGTGTAAAGCTGGCAGCGGCCCAGCAGTTCCTCGTGCCGGCCGACGTCGATGATCCGGCCCTGGTTCATCACCACCACGCGGTCGGCCAGAACCAGGGTCGACATGCGGTGGGTGATGATAAACGTGGTGCGGTTCTTGATGAACTGCTCCAGCACCTGGTGGATCAACTGCTCACTTTCCAGGTCCACCTGGCTGGTGGCTTCGTCGAGCAGCAGGATCGGCGGGTCGCGGAGAATTGCCCGGGCCAGCGCGATACGTTGTCGCTGACCGCCCGAAAGCTGTCCGCCGCCGGGGCCCAGCACGGTTTCGTAACCATTGGACAGCCGCTCGCGGATGAAGCGATCGGCATGGGCTTTCTTGGCGGCCGCCAGCACTTGATCTTCCGTCGCATGCGGACAGCCGTAGCGAATGTTGTTGAAGACGGTATCGTCGAACAGCAGCGTTTCCTGGGTGACCAGGCCGATCTGCTTGCGCAGTTGGCGGAGCTGCGTCTCGCGGACATTCACACCGTCGATTTCGACTGAGCCCTGCTGCGGGTCGTAGAACCGCGGGATCAGGCTCATCAGCGTGCTCTTGCCGCAGCCGTTGGGACCGACCACGGCAATCGTCTCGCCGAACTTCACCCGCAGATCGATGTTCTCGATCACCGGATGCTCGTCCTGGTAGCCGAAGGTCACATTCTTGAACGCGATCTCGCGGTGGTGACGCGGCAGCGGCTTGGGCGCCGGCGGATCGCAGATGGTCGGCTCGCGATCGATCCGTGCGTAGATCCGGTCGCACGCGGCGGCGGCACGCTGCACGCGGCCGAACACTTCCGACATCTTGCGGGCAGGATCGCTCACACCGCTGAGCATGCCGTAGAACAGCAGCAATGCACTCAGGCTGAGCGGCCGATCGCACATGCGAATCCCGAACAGGTGCGTTTCGCCTTCCAGCACGAGGTACGCACCGGCCAGTAGCGCCACCAAAATGGTGCTCACGCCCATCACTTCCGACAGCGGCCGGGTCAGGGCATCGAACCAGCCGATCTTCATCGACTTGTCGTAATACTTGCGGCTGCTGCGATGGAAGCGAATCCGCTCATGGCGTTCGGTGGTGAAAGCTTTGACTACCTTGATGCCTTGGAAGATTTCGTCGAGCAGCGAGTAGATGCCCGTCATTTCTTCCATGGCTTTGCGGTTGGCCCGCTTGAGCATCCGGCCCAGCTTGCCCATGAACACCGCGGCCACAGGAGCCAGGATCAGCGAGATCAACAGCAACTGCCAGCAGACCAGGGCAGCCCCGATCAAGCAGGCGAGCATCTTGAGCGGTTCGCGAACAGCCTTACCGAACACGACCTTGGTGCCGTTGTACACGCTCTCCATATCGTACGTGAAGCGGCTCATCAGCTCGCCGCTACCGTCAGTATCGAACGTGGCCATGTCCATCCGCAGCGTCTTGCGAAACAGAAGCTTGCGGAGGTCGAACGTGACCAGGTTCGACAGTTTATGCACCATGTAGTTGTTGCAGCCGACAAAGACGCATTTGATGAGCGTGCCCGCCAGCAGCACCATCGACAGCATGACGATGGTCTGAAACGCGTCGTTGGGCAGGTACTCGTAGATGTACGGCTTGACGAACTGCGCGCGTGCCAGGTGCTCGCGCTCAGATTCCAGCCGATGCTCGGCCTGATTCAACTGGGCCCGGATTTCGCGCTTGTCGCCGGTGCCTTCCTCAAGCTGCCGGCGGCTATCGGCGATTTCCTGTTCCATTTCGCCGATCAGTTGCTCGGAACTGGCGATTTCCTGATCGATCCAGTTTTGGAGCGTCTGGCCTTTGAACGCCACTTCCACAAACGGATAGATCGTGCCGATGTTTGCGCCCCACAGAATACCGACCATGATGGCCGAGAAGAGGCACATCACCACCGTGAAGCGGTAGTTCAATGCGAGACGCAGCGCCCGCAGAAAGTGTTTCATCCTTGATGTATCCCCAGGTGCGGCAAATCCTTTTGCCTGCTGTAAGCAGGGCTCGTGCTGCGCGCCAGCGGTGCAGCCTGCGAACCAGACACATCGTCCCTGCCAATGACGCCGGGCACCTTGTATCAGAATTGCCCGGCGAAGCCAAGGTCGTTGAACTTCCGGACTTTATCGGCTGATTGGCAGCAATGCTTGGGCTCGCTCTGGCAGCAGTATGAGTTCCGCCGCCACGCGATAGCAGTATACAGATAGCACCGAGAATGCGAAGAGCAGCTAGCGGCCGAGGTTCGCGGCATTTCCCGCACTTGTGCGCACCGGCGGCCGATTCTGCCGCTTGGCTTTTAGTTTGTCGGCCCTTGGGGACGATGATCCGCTAAGACCGCCGCAACGATCGATGCGGCCCGCTGTTAAGGCGAGCGTTCTGCTGCGGGCTCGCAAATCAGGCGGTGTGGCTGGCCCGCGAAACTTGGGGAAAGTGCCGCCGAGTGCGGCATGCAGGCCAAGCCGTCAAACAACGCTTGCTGGCTTGGCGATTCCAGCACCGAAGCTGCGGTGTCCACGGCACAGCTGCGGCAGTAATCGAATGACAAACCGCCCCGCGCAGGGCGGTACCCATACAAATACGGTTGATACACAAACGGCGGAGTGGTGCATGTCGGGCACGGATGCGGCACGGATCAGCGAACTGGAGCAGCAAGTTGCCATGCTCAAGGCCAGGCTGGCCGAATCCCAAAAACTCACCAGCCTGGGCGAGCTGCTTGGCACCACCACGCACGAGTTCAATAACGTGCTCACCACGGTGATCAACTACGCCAAGATGGGCATGCGTCACAAAGACGCCGCCACGCGCGACAAGGCCTTCGAAAAGATCCTCACGGCCGGTCAGCGTGCTGCCAAGATCAGCGCTAGCGTGCTGGCGCTGGCGCGCCGCCGCTCCGGGCGATTTGAGCCCACCAACCTGGTCGAGTTGGTAGAGCAGTGCCTGGTTCTGCTGGAACGCGAGCTTTCCAAGTACCACATCGTGGTGGAAAAATATTTCCATCCTGCGCCGCCGGCGATGGTCAATCCCAACCAGATTCAGCAGGTGCTGTTAAACCTGCTGATTAACGCCCGGCAGGCCATGCCATCGGGCGGCCGCGTGGTCATCAAGATCGTGCACGACCCGGCCGAGAAGACGGTCGACCTGATGGTGCGCGACACCGGCTGCGGCATTGAACCCGAGCACCTGCCGCACATTTTCGATCCGTTCTTCACCACCAAGCAGGGCCCCGACGCCAGCGGCAAAGGCGGCACCGGCTTGGGCCTCTCGATGTGCCGCGAGATCATCGAATCGCACCGCGGGCGAATTCGTGTCGAAAGCACGGTCGGCAAGGGCACCGCGTTCATTCTGCGGCTGCCTGTGGCCGACGGCGAAACAGGTTTGCCCGGTTCGGCCGCGGTGGGCAGTCCCGACATGCAGCCGACTTCCTAGTGCAAATCCGCGACTAGCCGCCGCTCATCTTGGGGAACATGTCGCGGACGATGGTGATGGCCGCCGGGCCCACCAGCACCACGAAAATGCCCGGGAAAATGAAGATCACCAGAGGGAAGATCAGCTTCACCGCGGTCTTGGCAGCCCGTTCTTCGGCCAATTGCCGGCGACGGGTCCGCATCGAGTCGCTTTGCACGCGGAGTGCCTGGGCAATGCTGGCACCGAACTTGTCGGCCTGAATCAGAATGGCCGCCAGCGAACGCAGGTCGTCCACCTGGGTGCGCACGCCAAGTTCGTGCAGCACCTCGGAGCGCGGCCGGCCCATTTGCAGTTGGAAGTTGCACAGGGCCAGCTCTTCCGCCATCACGCGGTGAATGTCCTGCATTTCCTCGGCCACCTTGCGCATGGCCTGGTCGAGGCCCAAACCGGCCTCCACGCAGACCACCATCAGGTCGAGGATGTCGGGCAGACTAAGGAAGATGTCTTCCTTCCGCTTCTTGACGATCAGGCCCACCACCAGGTCGGGCAGATAGAACAGGCCGCCAGCCGTGAAGGTGGTGACCATCAGCGACTTCTGCGTGAGGCCGTTGGTGAGCAGCATCAGGCCACCGCCGGCGAAGAAGCCGACGATCAGGCCCAAGAACTTCAAACCCAGGTAAATGCTGACAGCCGACTCGCCACGGAAGCCGCCGCTGGCGAGCTTGGCCTTGAGCTGACTGGCTTCGTACTCGTTCTTGGGCTGAAGCGGTTTGCTGGCGGCCGAGGCCTTCTCCAGCACCCGCGTCATGGCGTCCGACTTCTTGACCGCCCGCGAAGATTCTTTATCGCGCCGCAGCGACGGGTTGCGCAGCTCATCGAGCCGCTCGACCGCCCGCGACTTCTGCGAAGCGAACCATTCCAGCCCTGCCAACGACAGCGCGGCGAACAGTCCAAAGATCGCGTAGGGCAGGATCTGTTCGAGGGTGAGGGCGGCCAGCAACATGGTCGATACTCGGATGAAAGTAGCGAAAGACGCCTTGTCTTTCGGGTTAGTTCGTGGTTGGGAACGTGCAGGCGGCTAGCCGCTACACCTTGATGTTGACGATCTTGCGGATCACCAAGGCTCCCAGAATCTGGAGGATCACCGCGCCGATCAGCATCTGCTGACCCATCGGATCTTCAAATAGCATCATGCTGTACCGTGGATTGAGGTAATACACGGCCAAGAACAGCAGCGGCGGCAGGGCCAACAGCACGATGCCCGAGAGTCGGCCTTCACCCGTCAGGGCTTGCACCTGGCCCCAGATCTTGAACCGTTCGCGGATGATGTAGCCGATCTTGTCGAGGATCTCGGCCAGGTCACCACCGGTTTGCCGCTGCAGCACCACAGCGGTGGCGAAGAACTTCAGGTCGAGGTTCGGCACACGGTTGGTCAGGTTCTTCAGGGCCTCATCGAGCGCCACGCCCAGGTTCTGCTCTTCGAACGCGCGGCCAAACTCGGTGCCGATCGGAGCCGGCATTTCCTCGGCCACCAGGTTGAGACCGGCCGCGAGGCTGTGCCCGGCACGTAGCGCCCGGGCGATCAGCTCCAGACCGTCGGGCAACTGGGCCGCAAAGATCTTGAACCGCTTGCGGCGCTTGAACAGCAGCCAGAAGTATGGCAGCGTGCCCATGAACAGGCCCGCAATGGGAACCACCGCGGCCGGCGCCTTGGCCAGGACAGCGAACATGGAACCCAGCGCGACCATGGCCAGGCTCAGTCCGATGAACTGCGAAGTTGTCAGGTTCACGTCGGCCTGCTCGAGCAAACGCCGCAAGCTGGCGAAGTTGGACAGGAACTCTTCCAGCCCGCTGCGCTTGTTGAAATCGGCCAATGCGCCATCGCGGAGAACGCTTTCCTCGCGGCCGGAACCCGCCGACTTAAGGCCTGCCAACAGTTCCAGACGTTCCTCGACATTGCTCCGCGAATCACCGCGGAACAAGTAGAACAGTCCGCCGACCAGGGCGGCAACTGCCACGAAGACCGCAATTGAAATCAACAGGGGGCTCATAAGGTTTGCCTGCTACTTGAATTGGCTTGCGGGGAGCGCCGCCGTGGCTCGTCAGGCCCGTGGGCGGCTGGCCAAGTGGTCCGGTTAGTCCTCCAGCATGACGCGCTGACGGAAGGCACTGGCGGGCAGACGCACGCCGGCCGATTCCAGGCGCGTCATGAAGCTGGGCCGAATTCCGGTGGCTTCGAACCGGCCGATGGCGCGGCCCGATTCGTCCACGCCCGTTTGCACGTACTTGTAAATGTCCTGCATCACCACGGTTTCTTGTTCGAGCCCCACAACCTCGGTGATGTGCGTGATCTTGCGCGGGCCGCCCTGCAACCGGTTGGCCTGAATGATCAGGTCCACGGCGCTGGCAATCTGCTGCCGCATGGCTTTCAGCGGCAGTTCCACGCCGGTCATCATGATCATGGTTTCGATACGAGCCAGGGCGTCACGCGGCGAGTTGGCGTGCAACGTAGTCATCGAGCCTTCGTGACCGGTGTTCATCGCCTGGAGCATGTCAAGGGTTTCCGGCCCGCGGCACTCACCGATGATCACGCGTTCGGGACGCATACGCAGGGCGTTGCGTACCAGGTCGGTGGCCGTGATGGCACCGCGGCCTTCGATATTGGGCGGACGCGTTTCCAGCCGCACCACGTGATCCTGCTGCAACTGGAGTTCGGCCGCGTCTTCGATGGTGACGATACGCTCGGTGTTCGGAATGAAGCTTGAAAGCGTATTGAGCAGTGTCGTCTTACCGGAGCCAGTACCGCCGGAGATGATGATGTTCAACCGGGCCTTAATGGCGCCTTCCAGCAGCATCACCATTTCAGGCGTAAACGCCTTGTAGTTGAGCAGGTCTTCCAGCTTCAGCGGGTTGGCACCGAAACGCCGGATGGAAACCGCCGGGCCATCGAGCGCCAGAGGAGGAATGATGGCGTTGACGCGGGAACCGTCGCTCAAGCGGGCGTCGACCATCGGGCATGTTTCGTCCACGCGCCGGCCGACCTTCGAGACGATGCGGTCGATGATCTGAAGCAGGTGCTTATCGTTGCGGAACGTGACCGCCGTTTTTTCCAGCTTGCCGCGGCGTTCCACGTACACGCTCTTGGGACCGTTGATCAGAATATCGCTGATCGTGTGATCCTTGAGCAGCATCTCCAGCGGGCCAAGGCCGAAGGTTTCGTCGAGCACTTCCTCAATGAGCCGCTCGCGTTCAGCCCGGTTGAGAAGCGTGTCTTCGGTATCACACAGGTGCTCGACCACCAGGCGGATTTCGCGCCGCAGCGTGTCACCTTCCAGGTCGCCGACACGCGTCAGGTCGAGCTTGTCGACCAGCTTGGAATGGATTCGTTGCTTTAGGGCTTCGAAGTCGGATTCTTGCTTGCGGTCGGAAGTGCGCGGGGGAAAGGGAGTCTTCATGGTCGATCCTGTCCTGGCTTTCCTGAATCTCCGCTCGGCGGAGCGATGGGCGTCCCCAAGGTTCGACATGCCGGCGTCTAACCGCGGCTGGAAACACCACCTGCGCGGGGACCGTGCGCCGTCCAAGGAAACATAGCTCACGTTTGCAAGTGCGCTGGCGCAACGAATGCGGCTCAAACAAGAAAGCGAGGCCGGAAAAATCGGGCCGATGCCGCGGACCTTGCGGCTGCCGTCAAGGGCCGGCGGTTTCTTCCCTACAGGCGTCATAAAGCGCCCCACCCGAGCGCAGCGCACGGCCCTTTTGAGCCGCCCGCCTAGCTGGCTGCAGTGGCGCAACAGGCCAAGAAAAATGCTGCCGGCCGCCCAAATCAGTGAACCACTGCAGGGACTGCCCCGGCCGGCAGCCAGGTGTGGGCAGCTTGTCCTCCAAAGACGGGCCACTGGCCAAGAGCAGGCCCATGGGGAGGAGAATCGCCGCGTGCGACGCGAGCGACGACAAGCAGAGGCTGAATGAAACTTGAGGTCCGGACGGACGGCCGGCGCGCGACGACGTCGCGCACCGGCCCGCCCCTCGTCCGAACAACGGGCCAAATCGCGCCTTCAGTGATGCCCCAAAGCGGCGATCAGCCCGCGGTCGTTTGCACTGGGTCTGCGCACATTGGCGACGGTGCCCCGGCCCCAAGTTCGCATGCGGAGGCTCAGTGCGAGTGTGCCCCTGGCAGGACGGCACCGATGGCCCTTCTGCCCCTGAGGGCCATCGGATTGCCTGTCTACTTAGGCAATGGACAAGCACGCCTGGAACCCGACAGGCAAAGCAAAGAATCTCGCAATTTTTTCTGGGGGCCCCATCGACCGAGGGCCATAGATTTGCGCAAGTTTTTCTAGCTAAATAGTTTGCGCACAAGCTCCGTCAGCCAGAAATTTTGGCGGTGTGCTGTCGGGGCGCTCGTTTTGAGGCCTCGGGCTGCGGTTGCGGGCCCCTGCTGCGGCAGGGAATACGAGACTACTTATCCAGCCGTCCTAGCGTCCACAAGATGCCGCGGCGGACCAGGGTGCGGTACTGGGGCTGCTCCCAATTAGTGTGGTAGTGCAAACCGCTGAAGCCAAAGGAACGCCCGCCGCCTGGGCGCTCCCACGCCCAAGCGACCATCTCCCAGTTGCCCTCAATGTTGGCGCGGAGCACCGGCTGCAGTTCGTCGGCCGCCTTCGCCCGCTTGAGGGCGTAATAGAACTCATCCTTCAGCCGAAAGTCGCCAATGCCCTGGGCGATCGGATGGTCGGCGGCCGCCACGTCAGTTTCGAGCACCTTGTAGCGGCGATCCGGCCCGCCGTGGCACGCGCCAAACAGATTAACAAACGGCTCGATATCCTTGGTGTCCTTGGTGCCCATCCCCCAGTGCAGCACGACTAGCGCGCCGCCCCGGGCGGCGAAGTCCTCAAATGCCTTGCGGCGTTTCGGATCTTTGTTGAGCCAGGTCGCCCCCTGGGCCAAGAACACCACCACCCCATCAGCCTGGGCCAGTTTCTCGGGCCCGTCGGTCCAAGGTTCATCGGCCTTGACGATTTCAACCGTCAGGCCCTTCTCGCCGGCCAGCATCTTCTGGAGCAGTTCCAACCCCTGCATGTATTCGTGCGACCCCTGGGGATGGCCGTCAGGGCCCTGGCCCAAGAGCAGCAGCCGCTGCGGGCGAGGTTCATTATCAACGGCGTTAGCTCCAGGCAGATTCCCCAGCGCAGCCCAGCCCAGCACGACCAACGACAGGACCAGGCGGCCAATTCGATCGGGGCAGGCAAACATGCTGGAGGTTCCTCTGAAACACGGCCACGTTCTTCATCGCCGGCCAAACCTGCGGCCAGCCGGTGCCAACGCTCCCAGTAAACCGCGCAGCTTACGACGGAGCAACGCGCCACCGCCATGAGCTCGCCGCGATTGCCACAGGCGGGCGTTTTCTGGCCGGTCGACAGCCGCCGCGAGGTGGAATATGTTCATGGTTTTCGCGTTAGCTGTTCACCCCGATTCGACGGTGCCAACGGCGGCAAGGGGGTTACGCTTGGCTACGATTGCCCACGTTCATGCCCTAGAGGTGCTCGACAGCCGCGGTCGCCCTACCGTGGAGGTCGAAATTGCCTGCGACGACGGCACGCGGGGCCGGGCGATTGTGCCTTCGGGAGCCAGCACCGGGGCGGCGGAAGCCTGCGAGCTGCGCGACGGCGATCCGCAGCGTTACGACGGCCTAGGCGTACGGACGGCTTGTCGCCATGTCGAAGAGAAAATCGCTCCCGCGATTGTAGGGCGAAACCCGGCCGACCAGGCGACGCTCGATTCCATCCTGCTCGAATTGGACGGCACGCCGCAGAAAACCGCCTTGGGGGCCAATGCCATTCTGGGCGTTTCGCTAGCGGCGGCGCACGCGGCGGCAGCCAGCCAAGATATCCCGCTGTACCAGCACCTGCATCAACTGTGGAACGAGGTCCGCACGCAAGCTGCTCGGGAGCAAGGCAGGCCCTCGCCCAACATGCCTGGGCCTACCATGCCGACGCCGATGACGAACATGATTTCCGGCGGGCTGCACGCGGGCGGAAACTTGGACTTTCAGGATTTTCTGATCAGCACGCGCGGCGCTCCGGATTATGCCACCGGGCTGGAATGGATCGTGCACATCTACAACCGCCTGGGGCGTCTGCTGCGCGAAGCCGGCTTTGAGGGCCGCCTGGTCGGCGACGAAGGCGGCTTTGGTCCTCGCCTGACCAGCAATCGCCAGGCGGTGGAGTTTGTCGTGCGGGCGATCGAGGCCGCCGGTTTGGTCCCAGGCGAGCAAGTTACGATCTGCCTCGACGTGGCAGCCACGCATTTTTACGACGGCGAGCACTATCGCCTGGCGGCAACCGGTGACCGTGCCTTGACCAGCGACGATATGATCGACGAGCTGGAATCGCTCGTTGCCGCGTTCCCGATCGATTCCATCGAAGACGGTCTGGCCGAAGAAGATTGGGAAGGCTGGCAGCGACTGACCGCCCGGCTGGGAAGCCGCGTCCGGCTCGTTGGCGACGACCTGTTCACCACGAACCCACGGCGTATTGCCCGGGGCATTGAACAGCATGCGGCCAATGCCGCGCTGATCAAGGTCAACCAGATTGGCACCCTAACCGAAACCTTGGCGGCCATGGATGCGGCCCTGGCGGGCGGCATGACCTGCGTGGTATCTGCCCGCAGCGGAGAAACCGAAGACGACACGATTGCCGACCTGGCAGTGGCCACGGCAGCCGATCAAATCAAGATCGGCTCCATCGTCCGCAGTGAACGGCTAGCGAAATACAACCGGCTGCTGCGAATCGAGCGCGAGTTGCGGGCCCCGGGAGGCGCGTAGCGAAGAATCGCCGCGAGCGCGGTGTCTCCCAGGCTGACATCCACGCACAACGTCCCAGGCACACACAAGATCATCTAACATTACCGGCGATTACCAACTGGCCATCACCCACGTGGCCCAGCCATCGCCCCCAACAAACACTTTCCCACACCGATTCGACACCCCTGCATTGGATGAAGGACACCATGACGACTCCGGCACGGCTGACCACGGGCATTCCGGCATTGGATCAACACTTGGGCGGCGGATTGTTGCCGGGCACGCTGACGCTGGTGGTCGGCGCCACCGGGATTGGCAAGACCCAGTTGGGCCTGCACTTCA
>Ga0182737_1002079_pt1 | contig 17404 bp, 18 predicted proteins | sample eDN5th30CBELigOP_FD_128878 | JGI IMG/M metagenome (GOLD analysis project Ga0182737, IMG submission 128878) | Enriched Organic Plus compost microbial communities from Emeryville, California, USA - eDNA 5th pass 30_C BE-Lig OP (version 2) (version 2) ...
ATGAGCGCGATCATCGACACCCACGGGAACCACCACCACCCCGCCGGCACCACCGGCGCCGGACAGTTCGCGCCCCGCACACGCCCCGCGCCCGCCGCCCCGCTCCAAGACCCCGCTGACGACTATTTCGACGAGCGCGAGTGGCAGCAGCGGATGGAGTCGATCATCGACGACGGTGAACCCACGCCCGTCGACCCGGCGCTCGAGGACCCGGACGCCTGGGACACTCCCCCGTTCTGACAGCCCACCCGCGCAGTCACGCCGCACTCGTGTGGGCATGAGCATGACGATCGACCAGGCCGGGAACCGTCACCGCGGCGCGGGTGCACCCGACGGTGGACAGTTCGCCGGCAAGCAGAACGCCGCCCCCACAGGCACCCTCGAGGCACCCGCCCACGAGAACCCCCTCGCCCGCAGGTTCAGCACCGTCGAAGAGAAGGTCAAGGCGATGCAGGAAGAGCTCGCCGCCGCCGTCGACGGGCTCGCTGACGACGAGAACTGGAACCGTTGGCTAGACACCATGAGCCGGTTCCACCACTACAGCTTCCAGAACCAGCTGCTCATCTCCCTGCAACGTCCCGGCGCCACCCGTGTCGCCGGGTTCAAGACGTGGCTGAACGTCGGCCGCGCGGTCCGCAAAGGCGAGAAGGGCATTTCGATACTCGCGCCCCGTATGATCAACGCGCGCGACACCAACGGGGACCCGATCGTAGACGACAACGGCAAGTCACTGAAGAAGGTCATCGGGTTCACCTCCGCGACCGTGTTCGACGTATCCCAGACCGACGGTGAAGACCTCCCCACCATCTACGACGACCTCAGCGAAGAACCCCCAGACGGGTACATCGAGGACCTGACCGCCGCGATCGAGAAGCAGGGGTACACCGTCTCCTACGAGGACATCGCCGGCAGCGCGAAAGGGTACACGACCGCCGAGGGAGGCAAGCGGGTCGTCATCGACGCCACCCTGTCACCCGGCAGCAAAGCCACCACCCTCGCGCACGAGCTTGGACACATCATGTGCGGACACATGGACCCCTCCCGGTCCGGCGACTACCACACCGGCCACGGCGGCAAACGGGGAGAGATGGAGGTCGAAGCGGAATCGTTCGCGTACACGATCTCCCGCATCAACGGCATGCAAACCCACCAGCGAAACGCCAGCGAATACGTCGCGTCGTGGCAGCGGATCGAGCCGGACGCGGTCCGGAAGATCGGTGAGACCCTCTCCCGCGCGGTGAAGGCCACGATGACGTCGTCGAAATGGCGCAATTCGGGAGAGTGACCCGCCCACCTGCCGCAGGGGTGGTGGGTATGACCGACAGCGCCTGGGGCCACGACGTGCCTGCTGGAGAGACGTCGCAGCACGCGACACCACCACCGGACCTGATCGCTGTCATCCGCGGCGCCCGCACCACCCCCGGCGGGTGGCGGACCCCCGCCGCACGGCAGGTGCTCGCTGAAGCCCGCCGGCGACTGCAGTGGACGGCGAAGGAGTGCGGGACAACCCCGGATGACGCTGTCTCCCACGCGTTCGAAGTGTGGATGAACGCGCGCCTGGAACTCCTGGAACAGCCGGGCCTGAACATGTGGGCCTACACGCAGAAAGCGGTCCGCAACGCGCTGCAACGGGAGCAGGAAGCGGCCCGCAAGCACGTGTCGGCCACATCCGTGCGCCACAAGTCTGTCCGGGAAGCGTGCAGTGTCGCCCCCATCGACGACCAGAACCTCATCGTCACCGTCGACCATGACGAGCCGCGCCCGCCCACCCTTGTCATCCCCGCCGAGCAGCGGCACGCCATCACCACCCTGAACCAGGTGCTCATCATGGCCGGGTTCAACGCCGACCAGCGTGCCCTGTTCATCGACGCACTCGCGACGATCGTCGACGAGTCCACCTCGCTGCGAACAGCCGCAGCACGCCTAACCACCTCCGACATCCGTCACGACTACCCGCTGACCGCCTCCCAGTGGCGGGCACTGGTCGCTGTGATGCTCGGCACCCAGCGTGGCAAGCCGGGGATGGTGGAACTGCTCGGGCAGGGGCACCCCGCCCCCGCGCTCGCGCCCCACATCTCCGCCGCCATGGTCGAAATGCTCACCGGTGAGGTGGTCGCCGCTTGACACCCGCACCCGTGCAGGTCGCCGTGCGCACACGGGCGCAAGCGACATACCGAGCCGACCAGATCCGTGTCACCGACCGGGTCCGTGGGGTCGTCGACACCACCATCGACACCCTCATCACCTCCATCCAGGAGATCGGGCTGCTGTACCCCATCCTGATCACCAGGGACGGGGTACTCGTCGACGGTCTGCAGCGCCTGACCGCGATGCGCCGACTCGGGATCGAGGACATCCCCGTCCAGTTCGACGACAGCGACGACAGCGACCACGCCGCGCTCATCCGCCGCGAGCTCGCCGCGAACGGCGTCCGCACCCAGTGGACCCCGGTGCAAGCCGCAGCCGCCCGCAGACGTCTCCGGGAACTGACCGACCGTGCACCGCAACGCCGGGACGGGAGCGCGCTGAAGGACCGCCGGAAGGGGTGGGCGGCCGAGCTCGCCACCGCGGAGACCGGCGTGTCCCGCACCACCATGGACCGAGTCGACCAGATCACTCGGATAGCGGAGGACGAAACCGCGCCCACGGACGTGCGGTTGCTTGCCGCGGAAGGGCTCGAAGCTGTCGACCGTGGGGATGCGCGTGTGGGCAGCGTGCTCGCCAACGTGCAGACCGCGAAGGACGCCGCCGACTGTGTCGCTCGGTACCCGGAGCTTGCCGCCCTCCCGAACCACACTGCGATCATCCGAATGGCTCGGGTCCTCGACGAAATGACCGACACCGAACGGGACCAGCAGCTCGCCACACTCCGCGCCGCCTGGTCAGACGCATCCCACCTGGTCAGCCACCACGTGTTCGCGGAAGACGAAGCCCGCAATGTGAGCAACGCGATCTCCGGCACCAGCGCGCGCCGGGTCGTGGACGTCCTGTCCGCCCTTACCGCTGAAGGCAAGATCACCCCCTCCCTCAGGGACACCTGGACCGCGCATGCGGAGAGTATGGCCCGCTACGCGGACGCGATCCGGGCTGCCCTGAACACCGACCCGACGGAGCAGCGATGACCGACATCGACATCGCCTTCACGGACAGTCTCCGACTGTGCGTGGAAGCACTCACCGACGACCGGAACCTCACCGGCGGGATCCCCGCGGACCTCACCCAGGCGGTCGGGTTCCTCAGCCAGGTGACAGGACTGGACCGGCAGGGCCTGTTCGAGACGATCCTGCACGCAACCGCGACCCTCGTCGACGTGTCCGACCACCCCGTCACCATCACAGGTGAGACTCCGGGCGCGTTGCGCTGCACGGCCTGCGGCACCCCGCTGAACGTGCACGGCGGCGCCGCAGAAGTGGTTGCACGCATCTACGACATGCGTGCCGTGGAAACCCTGATCAACACGCGCCCCGGCAACAAGCCCGCCCCAGCATCCGTCACCCCGGGAAGCATCCCGTGGCTCTCGTGAGCCGCCGGCGCGCCGAAGAGGACGATTCGGAGAGCACACCCGTGGAATGGCTGGACGAACTCTTCACCCGCGCGGTCACAGAGGGGTATACAGACCTGCAGTTCCGCCTGCAGCGGGACGAGTCCCTGCTGACTGTGCGTGCCCGCATCAACCGGACCATGCAGACGATCGCAACCGCTGAAGGACGCCGCGCGGTCGAGGTGATCACCCGTGTGAAAGCGAACGCGGGTGTGTCCACCGCACCCGCCCAGTCGATCAGCGACGGCCTGTACCAGTTCAACGACGGCACCACGAAGCACGACTTCCGGGTCGCGGTGTTTCCCACCCACGCTGGGGAGACAATCGCGATCCGACTCCCCTCCCAGAAGACCACCCCGTCCCTGGACCGGATCGGCCTGTCCGACCACAACCGTGCCCGCGTGGACAGGCTCCTCGGTATGGCGAACGGGCTCGTGCTGATGGCCGGTCCGATGGGTGCCGGTAAGACCACGACCATGTACTCGCTGATGCAGACCCTCGCCGGCCCGGACCGGTCCGTGTTTTCCGTCGAGGACCCCGTCGAACGTCACCTGGACGCGGTCGAGCAGATCCAGATCAACGAGGAAGCAGGCAACGGGTGGCCTGCCGTGCTCCGCGGACTGCGACGCTCCGACTGCGAAGTGCTCATGATCGGTGAGATCCGTGACGGGCAGCAGGCTTCCGCGGCGCTCGAGATCGGTAACGCGGGCGCGAAGGTCATCTCATCCATCCACTCGAACGACTCGGTCGGTGCGGTGCACATGCTCCTTGAACTGTCCGACACGCCCCCGCGGACCCTCGGGAATCAGCTGCGGGGCGTCATCTCCCAGCGTCTGATCCGCACCGTTTGCCGTGACCACACTGGCCCGAACTGTGAGAACTGTCTCGGGTCCGGGTACGCGGGTGTGCACCCCATCCATGAGGTGCTCATCGTTGACGACGCCCTCGTGGACGCGCTCGTGGAGGGACGGTCCGCGACCGACCTGCGCGACGTCGCCCGTTCGAACGGGATGACAAGCCTGCGTGAGAACGCGAACGAGCTGATCATGCGCGGGATGACCACTGCTGACGAAGTGAGAAGGGTGCTCGGCCTTGAGTGACATCACGAAGCTGGAAGGTATCGTCCGCCGGGCGATGCACGAATACCCGGACTGCTCCGACATCCAGTTCGTCGGCGGCGGGGAGGTGTGGGTGCACGAGAACGCGGCTGACAAGCGCACCGACTGGGCCATCGCCGACGGCGACGTGCTCGGGTGGGCGGAGCAGATCGCTCACGACAAGGGCGGCGCCGCCGAGCTCACCTCGAACGCGCGCGGGTCCCTGGAGAAGGCGTTCGACATCGCCGGGGTTCGTCTCCGGATGACGTGGCGGCGCCAGTTCGGCGGGGTGGGCCTGAACGTCCGTATCCTGCCGCAGAACCCGCCGGCGTTGGAGTCACCCCGGTTCGCGAAGAACCCGATCCCGCAGGTGCTCGTCGACATGGTCCTGAACAACACGGACGGGATCATCCTGTTCGAGGGGCCTACCGGGTCGGGGAAGACGACCATGCAGGCCGCGCTCGTCAACGAGGTGAACCGCAGACAGCAGCGACACATCTACACGTTGGAGGACCCCATCGAGGTCGTCCACACCAGCCAGCAATCTCTCATCACCCAGCGGGAGGTCGGCACCGACGTCGACTCGTTCCCGCAAGGTCTGATGACCGCGAAGCGTTCCAAGCCGGGCATCATCCTGCTCGGTGAGCTCCGCGACCGGGTCACCATGCGGGCCGCGCTCGAATCCGCCGGTGAGGGGCACCTGGTGCTTGCCACCTCCCATGCGTCCGCGGTCCCCGAAGCGGTGTCGACGTTCATCGGCGCGTTCCCGTCCGATGAGCAGAACGAGGTCGCGCAGCGGATGAGCGTCACCCTCAGGGGCGTGATCGTGCAGAAACTGATCCCGTCCACGGACGGGAAGGTGGTGCCGGTGCGGGAGATGCTCCGTGTCACCGACAACATCGCGTCGAAGATCGCCGGTGACACGGTCGGCCCCGACCTGCGGGCCGCTCTCCTGTCTACGGGGAACCGTGACGATGAGGGCATCTTCTCCCGTGACGATGACCTGCTGCGCATGGTCGTTGAGGGTCACGTTCACCCGGACGTGGCCGTGAAGCACGCGTTCAAGGGGCCAGAGCTGCTCGCGAAGATCAACTCCAGGAGGGCGCTGTCATGACCGACACCATCGACGAGTCCGCGGCACCTGCTGCGACCCGCAGGGAGGCCCGTGAGGCCGCGCTGGCGGCGAAAGCGGCCGCCGAGGAGAAGCGGCGGGCTGCGGCGGAAGCGCACGCCGCGGCCGCGCAGGTGTCCACCGCCGCGAAGGAGCACAAGAAGTCCGCGAAGGAAGCGGACCGGGACGCGGCGCGCGCGAGCCGGGAAGCTGCCGCGAAGGCAGCCCGGGCCCGTCGTGAAGCGGCTGCGGAGGCTCGTGAGCTGGCACGTACGAACGCGAAGGCGGAGAAGGTCCGGGCGCGTGCGGAGTCCGCACAGGCGAAGGCTCATGCCCGGGAGGAGCGTGCTGCGGCGAAGCAGGCCGCGAAGGTTCGGAAACGGACTGAGCGGGTCGAGCTGCGTGAAGCGGCCGCGACCGCGAAACGGGAACGGAAGGAGTCGATCGACGTTCCCGCGAAGGGCAAGAAGCCCGCTAAGAGCGGCGGGAAGGTCCGGTACGGGTCCGGCGCCACGGGCACCGCCCGTGAGGTGGAGGAGCGCCGGCACCGGGACCGGCTGGAGAAGAAGAAGGCTCGGGTCAAGGGGAAGAAGTCGAAGGGTTCGAAGCCGAAGCCGATCGACATCACAAACGCGATCCGTTCCCTCGCGACCGTCCTGGACGCGTCCTCCGGTGAGCTGGAGCCGGTCAGAGCGATCGCGGAGGAGTTCGAGGGCACCCAGATCGGTGACGCATTCTGGCGGATCTACGACCGGATGCTGGACGAGTCCGCCACCCTGGTGGAGGCGTTCACCCCGGAGACCGTGTTCCCGCCCGTGGTGCTGAACATGCTGAAGGTCGGCGAGAAGACCATCTCGCCCGGCAACTCATTGCGTACCGCGGTGTCGCTGATGGACACCAACGACGACACGAAGCGGAAGCTGAAGAACGAGCTGATGGAGCCGATCAGCGTCGGCTTGTTGTCGTTGGCGTCCCTGGTCGGTACGGCCTGGTTCGTGATGCCGTCGTTCACGCAGATGTACGAGGCGTTGGAGATGCCGATCCCGGCGGTGTCTCAGGCGGTCCTGACCATGTCGGAATGGGTCGTGTACATCGTCGCGTTCTTCGGTGTCGCCGCGTTCGCTGGCGGCCTGTACTGGACGGTGGCGGGCCGGAAGGACGACCGGCTGCGGACGTGGATCGACGCGTTCAAGCTGCGGATGCCGCTGATGGGGAAGGCGAACCAGGCGCAGCAGACGTACCAGACCCTCAACATCCTCACCTCGTATCTGAGCGTGGGGGCGTCGGAGACGGAAGCGCTCATCGACACTGCTGCGGCGTCCGAGAACCGGGCGATCCGCAAGCACCTGGAGGACACCGCGGAAGCACTCCTGCAGGGCACGCGGACGTTCGCTGAGGTGCTCGATTCACCGCTGTTTCCGTCGCTGGCACGCCGGATCCTCACGACCGGTCAACGGTCGGGGCAGACGAAGGAGGCTCTCAAGGACCTCACCGGCATCTACAAGCGGGAGGCGGACGTGGAGATCACGCAGGGTGTCGCGAAGGTCGTGAACTCCGTGACGGGTGTGTCCACCCTGGTGTTCGTGACGGTGGTGACGATGGTGACCATCCCGCCGCTGGAGATGTTCACCGCCACCCTGAACTACAACGGCTGACGGGCCGTCTTGGTGCTCCCGCCGCGCATGTGCACGGCGGGAGCGCTTCTATGTGGGGTTCCCGGATGATCGGAGTTCACATGCGCACGCCCTGGACCGTGGACCCCCGTGCTCGAGCTGTGACGCTGCCGGATGTCCCGTACCTGGCGCTGGTGGTCGTGATCACGCTCGGTGCCGCGGGCGTGTCCGGTGGGGTGTCTGTGGGTGTGCTGCTGGCAACGGCCACCATTGGTGTAGCGGCGGTTCAGGACGCCCGTGAGGGCCGGATCTCGAATGGCACGTCCCTGGTGGCTCTGGTGGCGTCTGTGACGGCGTGGCTGTCCGCGGGGCTTCCGGTGTGGTCGGCGGCGATCGCGGCCGCGTACGGGCTGCTGCTGGTCGCCGCGTGGACGTTCGGGGTCGTGGGTGGTGGGGATGTGAAGTTGCTGCCGTCGGCGGCACTCACTGTCGGTGTGGTTGGGGGCCCGTTGCTCCTGGTGCCGGTGATGGTGATGATCGGCTTGGTCACCGCGGTCTGGATGGTGGCGTCTCGTGAGCAGACTGCACCGTTCGCTCCCGGCATGTTCTCTGGGGTGATCGTTGGGATCCTTGCGGCGCCGCTTCTCCCCTGAGGGAGGTCACCCCCGGTAGGAGCGGAGGCTGGACTGCGCGGTCCAGTCCAGGTGCGACTCCCCGAGCATCTGCATGGCGGTGCCGGTGAGGGTCACGAAACCCGGTTTCGGGTACGCCCACTGCTCATCGAACAGCCCGGACGGGCGGGGGTCGGTGGACACGGGCTCGCCCTGCTCGACCCCGCCGGTGAAGTGCAGGTCCCGCCCGTACGGGTTCCCGTAGGTGAAGGTGGTGTCCGCCTTCACCCCGGTGAGCCGGAGGATCGTCTTCTCCGAGGTGATCGGGGAGTCACAGTCCGCGGTCTCGTGACGCACCATCGTGTGCGTGATCGTGCCCTGGTCTCCGTCCCGGACGATCTTCCACACGTCCTCGACGCACATGCTCGGTGCCCCGCCGCCGGGCGGTAGGTAGAACGCGGGCCGCGCGTTGGGGTCGTCGACGGCCACGAACTCGGTGTCGTCGATGACGCGGATGTCGGCGGCGTTCGCGACGTTCGCGGTGAACTGGTGCGTCATCGTGGAGACGATCGAGGACCGGTTGAACATGTCGACCAATCCCCCGCCGATGCGCGCCATCCCGAGCACGGACGCGACGATCAGCCCGAGCAGGATCGGGGTGACGATCACCCCGACGATGATCAGGAACGCAGCACCCCGCTCGTCGTGCTGCAGCGCGCGCAGACTAGCTCGCACCTGTCACTCCCCTACTTTCACGCTTGTCGCCGTCCACAGCGCCAGCATCGGCCCACCCTCGTCGCCGTAGTCCCAGGCGGTGCCGCCCTCGTGTGGGGTGACACTGTCGAGGCCGGTGACACCCGCGAGCTCGAGTACCGCTGTTGCTTCCCGGGTCCACTTGATCGTTCCGGTGGACGTGACCCGCAGATGGATGGTGAACGGGCCACCGTCGTACTCGTACCCGACGACGGTGGTGGTGCCCTGCACGTTGTTGTCGCCCGCGAACGGGATCGGGGACCAGCCAGCGGGGCCGGCGGCGGTGATGTTGCTCTTCACGACCGTGGGACCGTACCGGTTCAGCTGTCCGGTGACGGCGTTCACTGTGGAGCGGACGGACGCGGTAGACGACCGGGTGATCTGTGCGCTCATTGAGGACACGGACGACTGGAGGATCCCGGCGCTGATCATCCCGAGGATCGCGGTGGCGAGGGTGATGAACACCAGCACCATGAGCGCGCCGCCTCGCACGTCTGACCGCAGCTCACCCGCCTGGGAGCGAGCTGCAGTCAGCGTGCGAGCGAATCTGTCCCGCATCAGCCTGCAAGGGCCACGTAGTAGACGGACAGGCTGGTGGTGCCGGTCCCTTCAGTCTTCACGGCGAAGAATGATCCGGAGCAGGTCGGCAGGCCCACGTTGGAGAGGTTCGCGTACGCGTACCCGTCGGTGGTGACGCCGGTGGGCTCCTCGAAGGTCAGCCAGGTCTTCGTGCTGGTGCAGTAGACACCGAACCCGGCGACGTCGGTCTCCCCCTTCGCACCGATCTGGAGGTGCTGGTTCGGGGCCATGGCGGATGCCGCATTCCAGAGCGTGTCGGAGATGATCGACCAGGACTCGTTGAGCACCTTCGCCGCGGTGAGCATCTGCCCGCCGGGCACACCGGTGCCGAGCTGATAGTTGCCGTTCGTGCCCCACGCCCAAAGGGCGCCGTCCTCGTCGAGCCCGACCACCCCGGTCGCGACCGGGTGGGTGGAGATCGCGATCAGGCCCGCGCCGTCGATGGCCTTCGTCCAGGTCTTCCCGGCGCCGTTGGGCGCCTGGGCGTTGGTGCGCCCGTCACCGTACCGGCCTTCCCTCCAGTCACCGACCGCCCACACGCGTCCGTCTGTGTCCCGCGCGTAGCTGGTGGTGTTTCCCACCACGATCTGGGCGACGTCGATGCCGTCGGCGACCTTCTTCGGGCTGTAGCTGCTGCCGCAGTTCAGTCCGAGCGGGCATCCCCAGGTCGCGGCGGTGGAGTCGGTGCCTGCGGCCCACAGTTGGCCGTCGTCGTCGAGGAAGAACGTGCCTCGAAACGCACCGATGACGTTGGAGTCCTGCGCGGCGACGTCGACGATCTTCACCCCGGCGGGGAAGGTCAGCTTTGTGGGTGTGGTGACGTTCGGGTTCGAGCCAGGGTTCCTCGTTCCGATCCCGACCTGGCCTGCCGTGTTGTCGCCCCACCCGTAGATGTCTCCGGCCGCGTCCCACGCGTATGCGTGCTGCGCATACCCGCCGTTCTTCGCGTCCACGAACTGCTGCCCGCTGAACAGGACGGTCAGAGTGGTTGTGTACGGGCTGGTGCTGGGCAGGGAGCCGAGCAAACCCTTGTTGTTCCCGGCGCCCCAAAGACGACCGGTGGTGTCCATCACGACCATGCTGTACTCGTCCATGGCCGCGATCTTCTTGAACTTCACGCCCGGAACGGTGACCTTCTGCGGGGTGCGCTGGACGGTGCCGGTCGCAGTGGTGCCGTTGCCGAACTGGCCGTAGTTGTTCATGCCCCACACCCACAGGTCGCCGTCGGGGTCGATACCTGCGGTGGTGTTGCCGCCCTTCATGACGTGGACGTAGCCGTCCAGGCCCGTCATCTCGGCCGGGTTCACGACCTGCAGGTTGGTGGACGGGTTGAGGGCACTGTAGATGTTGTAACCCCAGCCGTACGTCTTCCCGTCCCGCCCCTTCGCGACCACGGAGCTGTTCGACAGCTCGATGCTGTCGAACGGGGGAAGCGTCGACTCCCGGAAGGTCCCGGACTGGGTGCCGAGCTTCACGGTCGGACCCACGTCAGCGAGGGTCGGCGCGGCCGTATTGGTCGCCGATACGCAGGATGCCCCGCCTGCACAGTTGGTCGAGTCGGTGAACTGCCCGTCCATGAACTTGCCGGCGGTGACGGTCACGGACACGGCGGATGCGGTCGGCTGCGTGATGCGCTGTACCGCCTCGACGCTCTGACCGGCGACGTCGAGCTCGACCACGTCTTCCGCGGGCAGCGCGAGCACGGCCTTGTAGCCGGTCGCTGCGACCTTCGCGGAGTGGTCGGACACGGCCTGCGCGAGAGCGTTGTTCAGCTTCGCCGCGGCGCCGGACATCATGGACGACGAGATCGCGGACCCGATGCCGGCGGCGACGAGCCCGAAGGCGACAATGCTGACGATGGCGATCACGGCAACGTTGCCGCGGTCGTCACCTCGCAGGTTTCGGTGTCGGAACATCATGCTTCCTCCTGGTGATGGGGCACCTACATGAGTGCGGCGGCGTCTCGAGGTCAGGTCGGGGTGGGTGCGGTGAGTCCTGCGGGCAGACCGCCGGCGGCGGCGATTGCGGCGGAGAGGGTGGGGCCTTCGCCGATGAGTCCGCCGTTCACACGCGCGAAGTGTCGGCCGGACGCGGACTGGACGACGACGACGTAGTCGTTCCCGTTGACGCTGATGCCGATGCGGGTGCCGTTGGACCGTCTGATGATCGTTCCCGTCTCTGCGTTGTTGAGCGCCGTGACCGACGTCTCGTACTGGCCGCTGGTCGTGCGGGCGGCGGCCTGAGCGATGGTGACCTGTTCGATGTCGTTCATCGCGGATGCGTCGTGTCCGCGTGCGATCCAGCCGGGCACCTGGAGGACTCCGACGGTCGCGGTGATCACACCGACAGCGACGCCTCCCATCACGAGGAACGGGTTCGCCATGTGCTGCTCCTCTATTCGGGGTCGCGGTCCTGTGTTTTATAGGTCAGACGCGCGTGCGCACCCCGCGTGGGGTGCGTTAGGGGAAAAGCCGGAGGGCCCGCGGGAGCTGTTGTCCCACGGGCCCTGACGTTGGTCGACCTCAGTCGAAGGTCGGGAGGGTGCCGCTGAAGGTCTCACCCGTGTCCGCGACAGCGTCCGCGACCGAGTCGCCCGAGCCGATCTTGCCGCCGTCGATGCGGGCGAAGAACTTGCCCGACGCCGACTTCGTGACGACGATGTAGCTGTCACCGTCGACCGCGATCTCGACCTCGACGCCGTTCGACTGCGTCACCTTCGTGCCGGTGCCGGCAGCGTTCAGGTCCGCGATCGACGCCTCGTACTCGCCGTTGACGGTCATGGCCGCGGCCTCCGCGATCGTGACCTGCTCGATGTCGTTCTTCGCCGACGCGTCCTGAGCGGACGCGATCCAGCCGGGCACCTGCAGGACGCCGACGCCAGCGGTGATGACTCCGACGGCGACGCCACCGAGAACCAGGAACGGGTTTGCCATGATGGCCTCCAAAGTTCGAGGAAGTCAGCCTCCCTGACCTCCACAAGCAGAAGGGCATCCACACGAACGCTCCTCTTTGGGGTGCGTTAGGTCGCCGCGGGCGCCGCGCATGTGGTGAGCATGAGCATCCCCACCGACCGTCCCAGCAACGCCATCACCGTGCTCGTCCTCGCCGGGACCGCCGTGCTGCTGCTCGCCGCCACCGTTCTCACCGTCGGAGGAGCATTCGGGCCTGTGCTGTGAGCTTCCAGCTCGCCGCACTCGTGTGGTCATGAGCACGATCGACTCCGCAGGCAACATCCACAAGGGCGCGGGCGCCCCCGGCGGCGGCCAGTTCGCCGGGCGCGTGAACACGGCCCCCACCGGCACGCTCACTGACGACGAGTCGACATTGTGCGCACGCTGCGACAACCCCGCCACGTACGAGGACGGGCTGTGCGATCAGCACACCCTCCAGTGGGGGTACGTCGATGTGCACATGGGGTCTCGGACGCCATGGGGTGGCGCGCAGCACGTCACCCCCATCGCCCCGGGTTGGTGTCCGTCAGCACCGCCGGCCACGGCGGCGTGAAACTGTCCCGCGAACGGAACAGCCTCATCCCCACCGCCCTCCGCAACAGCAATGGGTGGTACGAGGAGGACTGCGAGATCAACATCCCGCTCCACTACTTCCCCGAAGCGTGGGCGCGACTCCCCCACGTCACCGCCAGCGTCGACGAGCTCACCACGAGCACAGACCAGGCGATCAAGGACTGGTTCCCCGACAAGTGGGAAGCCGCGAACGGGCGCGAGCTCGAGCCCGGTGAGTCACAGCAGAAGGACCGGCTCCTGTGGACCACCGCGCACGAGAACCACTTCGTGGTCACATCGGCACGGACCGCGGAGACCGACCCGGAGGTGGTGCGGGTCACCAGCCGACGGAAGTCCGACGGTGCCGTCGCGGAGTTCCTCGTCCCCCGGGCCGAGTACGACACCCGCCGAGACGGTGACCGTGGCCGGGATGGAAGGTTCGCGGTCGACCCGGCTCGGCACCCGATGCTTCCGCCGGCACCGGACATCCCGAAGCCTGCGCCCATGCTTCACAAACCGCGGATCCCGACCGCCACCGAACGGCAGGCGGACCCGACGCTGACCCCAACGGCCCGGAACCGGATCGCCAAGGACCTCAACAAGCGGTGGCGGCAGGAGGATGGCAGTGTGCTGACCCTGCGGGAGATCATCGAGCAGCAGGGCGTCAGCGGGAAGTCCGCGTACGCGCAGGGAGCCTCGATCAAGTACGCGCTCACTCAGCCGACCCCGAACGGGATCGGTCACTACTCGCTCGCGATCTCCAAGGCCACATTCGACTACCTGCAGAGCGTGCCCGACGACCGGACCCCTGCACAGCGGGCGCAGCAGGCCGCGTTCGCGTACCGGGCCCGCATCGACTCGAAGCCCGGCGGTCCGACTCCTCAAGAACAGGAGCGGGAACGCGCCATGTACCTGGAATATCGTGCACTCGCTGATGCGGAGCAAGCGGACCGGGCCGCCCGGGAGGGCACCCATGAGCAGAAGAAGGCCGCTGAGGCGCGTGAGCTCGCGGACCGTGAGCGTGCGGCGACGATCAGCGTCTGAGTGAATGTCAGCGGGGCAGCCGGGGTGTCGGGTCAGGCTGCCCCGTTGGCGCCTGTTCAGCCGGCGGTGACCATCTCGAACGGGATCTTCCATCCGGGTCCGGCGCCCTCGATCTCCGCGTCGTACCGGGACCGGTTCACCTTCTCGATGGTGACGGTGCGGCCCGCGAAGCGACCGTTGACGATGCGACCTTTCTGCCCGGCGTGGAGGATCTGCGTCATGGGGATGCTCGGCTTCTCGACGGGTGCGGCGGTCGGGTCCAGTCGGAGCATCGCGAACGGAATGTACATGCCGCCCACACCCTCGACGTCGGCCGTGTACCGGGTGCTGTTCACCCGACGGACGGTCGCTCGCTTGCCTGCGTGCGCCCCTGTGAGGAGGATCCCCGTCTGGCCGGGCTGCAGGCGGGGCAACATGGTGCCGACGTTGACGAGGCTGGGGACACCGGGACGACGGCGGGTCTGACGGGCGGGGGCCTTGTACGGGTTAGCGGCGGTGACTCCGCCGGTGTACCCGATTGATGCGGCCTTCGCCTTCCACACGGGCCCGTGCGCGGCGGCGTGGCCGACGAGCGCGTGCGCGATCTCGTGCAGGAGCGTCTGGTGGACGGTGTGCCGGTCCGCGGCGACGGTCATGTAGTGGCTGATGGTGATCTGCTTGCGGTTGTACTTGCAGGCACCGAGTCGGCGCTGTGCACGGTCGAATGCGAAGGTCCAGCCTTCGGCGGTGAGCCCGTGCCGGGTGAGGAGTTCGGTGGCGAGTGTCTGTGCGGCGATGAGTTCCATGGTCCTCACATGCGCGGCATGCTGACATTCCGTCAGATCGTGAGATCCCATTCCCGGTGGCGGTCCCGAACGAGGTTCGGATGTTGCCGCCACGTCACCCGTGCACGGAAGCCGACGATCGGTGGGATCAGCAGGTCCCCACCTGTGTCCGTCACAGGGTCGCACTTCCCCGTAGTCCTACCGGGCACCAACGCCGACACGCGCACGTGCTGTTTCGGCCCTACGATCGCCCCGTCAGGCTGCTCCACATCGACCCACGTGCCGTCCTCATGGCGGACCTGGACGCGAACGTCGTGCGCGGCCCCGTCTCCTCTGTTCTCAATGTGCCAAGTCGCGTGAAGCACCCCCGGCTCATCGCCCCTGGGTTCGTACTCCTTGGCGCCGACGAACCTGGGCTCAACCCAGAACGGCCGTGGTGTGTACCGCCAACGTTGCCACACCGCCCACCCGGTGAACACTGCTGTGACCGCCGTTGCGGCAAGGACTCCGATGTCGAGAATGCTGGCCTGTTCCATTCCTCTCACGGTAAGTCACCCTCGCGACACCGGAGCGCGGTCCCAGGACCCGTCGATCGACGCTACGGGGCACTCGATCGAACGGGCTCCAGGCCGACGAACTTCATCGGCCGGTGCGACCCGCCGTAATAGCAGGACTGCAGCACGAGGTCACCCCGCAGCCCCCGCAGCTCGTCCGTGGTCACCCACAGTTTCGGGGTCTTCCTGACGTCTACGACCCGGTACAGCTGAGACTCCCGGCCCCGCCACACGTTCACGAGATCACCGACCCGCACGGGCAGGATGACGTCCCCACCGCAGGTGTTGTGCGCCGCCCATACGGGAGGGATGCCACCTCGTCGGTACGACCTCATCTCTGTGAACGTCCCATCGCACTGGTCCAACGTTCGCACCCCGCCGGCCCTGCCGAGCACCACTTCGGCGGAATGACCGGTGACCTCGGTCTGCAGCTCACGAACCGCGGTCTGCACCTCCCCGTACAGGCGCTCCGCCTCCTCCGGCCACAGGAGGGCGTACACGGAGACGCCGGCTCCCCCGACGATGAGCACCCCGACCAGTGCGATCACGACCGCGCGCAACGCACGCATCCCACGCCCCAACCCCGCATCGGTCATGCTCACCACCCCTGCGGCGGGGCGCGCCGCGCATGTGGTGAGCATGACCCCCGCCTCCGCGACGCTGACCGCTGCCGACCTCATCACCCCGTCCGCTCGAGACACGCTCCGCGAAGACCCGCTGGGGCTGCTCACTGCGGCCGTGCGGGTCGCGACAGGCATCCCCCACGCGCAGGCACGGGAAGGGCAGGCAACGCTCCGCGGGCACATCGACGACGCCATGAACACCAGCGGTCACCTGGTCGGTGTCGCCCCGACCGGGTCTGGGAAGTCACTGGCGACCCTCACCGCGGCGTTCATGGCCGCGATCGAACGAGACGAACGCACAGTCCTGTCCACGGACTCCCTCGCCCTCATGGGTCAGCTTCAGGACAAGGACGTCGACACCGTCCAGGCCGCCGCGGTCGAACTGTTCCCCGAACGGGAAGTGAAGGTCGCGTTCGTGAAGGGTGTCAGCAACTACGTCGACCCTGCGAAGGTGATCGCCACCGCGCAGACCCTCCTCGGCGGGATCACCCTCACCGGGTACCAGAAGCTCGCCGACGACCTCGAAGCGGCCAAGATGCTGCGGAACATGGACCAGTTCTCCGACGTCGGCGACGAGGACACTTTCCGTGACCTGGTCGTGTGGGCGCTCCGCCAGTACACGCCCGCCCATGCCAGCGAGCCCGGCGACCGGCACTCCTGCCCGATCGAGCACACCACCGCAGGATGGCAGGCCGTGTCCTCGGCCTCCTCCGAAGCGGACGACGGTGGCCGGTACGGGGTCCAGTCGAAGGCGCAGGCCGCAAAGGCGTTCGGTGAGGACGCGGACATCATCATCACAAACCACTCGATCCTCGCCGTGCAGGCCGCACTCGGACTGCCCATCATCGTCGGTTCCTCCCGGTTCGGGCGGATCGACCACGTCATCGTCGACGAGGCGCACACACTCCCCGGGCACGTCCGGTCCCAGGGTGCGTCGAAACTGTCCGGCGGCACGATCCTCTCCATCGCCCGGCAGGCGTTCCGTGCCGCGGGGTCCCCGTCCGGGCGACTGCGGATCTGGTCCGATGACGCCGACCAGGTCGCCGACCAGCTGGAACGGTCCCTGCAGGTGTTCCTACACGGGCACCGTGACGGTGCACGCCGCCTCACCGAGCAGGATGCTCCGCTCGAGGACATCGTCGAGATCGTGAAGCAGTGGGCACAGATCGGGTCCCGCACACTCGGGCCGCTCACCGACGACAACGATGTGTCGAAGAGGATCAAGGTGATCGCGGCGGTGGACCGGATCGAGAACCTGCTTGCTGCGCTCCGTTCGTTCCAGAAGCATCGGTCCGGGTGGGCACGGTGGGTGGAACGTGAGCAGCCCCGTGACCCGTCGAAGCGGGCGTGGGCGGTCGCGAACGTGTCCCCGATCAACGTCGGGTGGATGCTCAGCGACAACCTGTGGACGTCGGTCGATGAGGACGGTGAACCGTACCGGCTGTCAGTGACCGCGATCTCCGCGACCCTGCCGATCAACTACGCCCAGCAGGCGGGTCTTAACGCGCAGCGGAACACGTACCCGTCCCCGTTCACCGACGCGTACGCACGGTCGTCGCTGTTCATTCCGCAGCTGGAGTCGGAGGCGGAGCTGCATGCACTCACCCGTGA
>Ga0182737_1002082_pt1 | contig 17371 bp, 13 predicted proteins | sample eDN5th30CBELigOP_FD_128878 | JGI IMG/M metagenome (GOLD analysis project Ga0182737, IMG submission 128878) | Enriched Organic Plus compost microbial communities from Emeryville, California, USA - eDNA 5th pass 30_C BE-Lig OP (version 2) (version 2) ...
AACTGCGCGCGCGATCCAAATGAGAATGCAGGCACCGACAAGGCCAGCAATCAGATATCCAATCCATCCGCCGACGGAGATACCGACGAGCCCGAAGAGGAAACTGGCAATAGCCGCCCCGATAATACCCATCAGGATATTCATGAAGATCCCGGTGCCGGTCTTCATGATTCCGGACGCAATCCATCCGGCGAGCCCCCCGATGATAATGGCCGCGATCCAACCAACGCCATCAAAAGCCATCGCATTACTCCCTAGAATAAAACGCCCCTTCTAACGCACGTGGCGAGGCGATGGTTGCCGATGGGTCGCGTTCAATCGGTGTCGATTGGAGTGCAAGAACTATCAGCCGCTCAGACACGCCCGAAAAGCGACCAAGGCGTGACGGATGATGCCGAGGATGCCCCAGTCGGCTCTACGCACAAGCTTCACATCGTTCGTAACGCGCTTGATCTCCTCGCGCACCAGCTTGTAGGTTGCACGCCTTGGTCTCTTGTCTTAGGCAACCACCTGGGCGGAGATGTTGACCGCGTCCTGCACGATCAACGCGATCATAGAGGCGGCGCCGGTTCAAGACGAGGATCATCTTCTACTGCCTCCGTTTAGTTACGTAGCGTGCCAGAGAGATTGCGCCAGAACACATGAGGCTGGAACGGCATCTTGGGCCAGTTCTTGCCGTCAATGCCTCGGCTGGGCAGCCTCGATCTTGATGAAGGCGAGCAAGACGGCCGTCTCGACGCCGAGCACAAGCGCAGCATCACCGACATTGCCTTGCGCGAGACGGCGCCAGATCCCCACGAAGCTCGCAGGACTTTCCAGACTCTAGCGTGCTTGTTTGTTTGCCCAGGCCGCCCTATAGGGAAAACCAATACTTCAGGATGTGTTTTTCGGAGCCTGACTTGCACTACAAATCGCTCGACGGGCTGCGCGGCCTGGCCGCCTTCATGGTGGTTGTGGGACACTACGAAAACCAAACCAAATCCCTCGACGGGCTTCTCGAGGGGTCGGGCCAACTCGCGGTGATGATCTTCTTCTGTCTTAGCGGCTTCCTTATGGGGCGTCTCTATCTCACGAAAGAAACAACGACCAGAACCGTGGCGGCATTTGCTCAACGAAGGATCGCGCGCGTCGTCCCGCTATACATTGCTCTGGTCCTGGTCTCCTACTTTTACATTAAAATTACCGGCGCCCGACTCCCGATGTACCACATCGAGGACAACAACATCTTGGAACACTTGCTGTTTTGGGAGGGAACCAGCGTCTTATGGACTATTGCAGTTGAAGTTCAGTTTTACGCCGTGTTTCCGCTGATTTGGTTTGCGTACCGCCGTCTTGGATACGCGGTTATTATATGGCTGGCGCTGGCCGCAGCTTGGGTCACAATTCTGAACTTTCCGAGCTATCCGGTGCTGATAACCTATGCCCCGTACTTCATGACCGGCGTAGCTATTTCGCTTATCCCGCAATCCTTCAAGGTCAAGGGGGCGAACGTTCTATTCCTGGCGCTCCTGGTCTCGCTTTTTGTAAGCTATCCGGGCGTTCGCGAGATTCTGGGCGTCATGGCGCGCGGAACGTGGAAATCCACTGCATACATGTTCCTTATTCCAGCGCTGTTGGTCGCGACTCTCCACGCGCCGATTGCGGAGAAAATACTCGGAAACAGGGTGGCGAAATTTGCCGGGGACATCTCCTACTCGATTTACCTGCTGCATATGCCGGTTATGTACACCCTGATGTCCACTGAGATCGTTCAAAACGATGCGGCATTCTTCGCAACCTACATCGCATGTGCAACCACGCTGGCTTGGCTATCTTACCGCTTCTTCGAGACGCCCGCCCGTCGGTGGATCAGTTCGATAGGGAGTCGGGAGCGGCTGGCCGCACAAACGACTTAGACGGCTACATTCCTCCTCCGTTCCAACCAAACATTGGTCGGGTGTGACCTGGTGCCGACAAACGGCGGGGCCGCGTCTTTATTTCCGCTCGTACCGGATACAGGGCGCCCAGCGGCAGGTTCTCACGAAATCCAGCGGCGAACGAACGGGGGCTCGGTGTAAAACTCCCCCCTTCACGCAAGATGGGGAGCGCAGCACAAGGTCAACCTTGCTTTCAACACGGAGAAATAATCGGTCCAGATCACGCGACATAGAACTCGTCGCCGTTGAGGATCACGACTTGTGCCGCCGAACTCCGATCAGAGGGGATATCTCAACAATGGGAGAGCGGAATTTGTGCCCCGCGATATATGAGCATTGGGATCGTTCGGGCCGTCGAGCACGCTTCCCAATAGTGCTTGTCCCCACGCCCGACCAGCGAAGAGGTGTGATCCGGCGTCCAACCAAGACGCAATTGACGCAGTTCCCAGTGGCTCATAACATTTGGCTGCTCTATCGCAACGGCAGGATCAAGCGGCCATGGACCTTCTGAGACGAACCGGCTCAAAAAAAGTTTCAGAAAGGCCAACTCAAGAGGACGTTTCACGCGCTAGAAACCTTCTCAGAGAAGCTGGCTATGTAGTCGTTCCCGAAAAAATGGGCGCGCGATATCTGCTCGACATGGGCTTCGACGTGATGACAGTCTTTGACGTCGGTGTGAACAAAGGTACTCCGGGGCTATATAGAGCCTTCAAAGACAAAGAAATCGTCCTAATCGATCCCAGAAAAGAATCGATTGAAGCCACTGAGCGCCGCTTCCCGAAAATTTCATTTATCTCCGAAGTTTGTGCCGCGGGCAGCACCTATGGGACCGCCACGTTACACATTCCTGACAGAGGGGGGAGAAGCAGCATACATGCGCGCGCTCCGCTCACCGCTGGGGACGTTAGTCAAACGCTCGACGTTCCAGTAAGACGCTTAGATTATCTGGCTAAGACATACTCACTGCGCGGTCCCTTTGGCATAAAAATTGACACCGAAGGCTATGAATTAGAGGTGCTTAAGGGCGCGACAGAAATTCTGCCAAATACACAATTTGTAATTGCCGAGGTATCGGTAAAACGGCGATTTGAAAACGGCTATCGCTTTAGTGAAATCATTATTTTTATGCGCGATCACGGGTTTGAGCTTCTGGACACGCTAACGTTCAAACGCCGCCCCAGCTCCTGGATTGACTGCTTATTTGTGCGGTCGGACAACGCAATATTTGGATAAATTCCTGCGGCCCGGCAAGAGGCGCTATCGGATTTTCTGAACGTACTCCAAGGTGAGACTCACATGAACACACCGCGTATGCTCCCTCCCCGCGGCCAGATTAGAGCCGGAGGACAGTGCCCAATCTGCGGACACGAGACGTTCCAAGACTACCGAGAACGCCAATATGAATACTGTGTTTCTTGCCGCGCTAAAGCGCGCACCAGACTGACTTATTTGGTGCTTGAGAAGTTGGGCCTGCTTTCCCCGGGGGCGAAAGTACTCCATTTTGCGCCCGAGCCGGGGCTTCGCCAGCGTCTCTACGAAATTTTCGGAGAGGGCTACATCGTAGCGGATTATGACCCTAAGAAATTAGACGGCTTCAATGCAGGCGGGAAGGAGATCGTAGATTTATGCTCACCCCCGGGACATCTCACAAACAGCACATTTGATTTATTATTACATAGCCATGTACTCGAACATTTACCGTGCAATTGGGCACTGGCTTTTATGGAGATTCACAAAGCACTAAAGCCTAACGGCGTGCATGTTTTCTCTGTGCCGATGAGCGCTGAATGGAGCCGCGATGATGTGGATCCGGGCCTCTCGGACGAAGAACGCACTGCTCGATTTGGTCGACCTGGACACTACAGAAAATTTGGGCGCCAGGATTTCAGAAATGAAGCCCAAAAACTAAATCACTTACTAGGAACACAAATGATCGACGCGAAGAAATTCATCCCAAAGGAACTGCAATACGCTGCCCATACAAGCGGAAACGTATTCGCGCTTACACCCAGGCAGCCAGTCGGATACATGCCAGATGCGGTCCATATAAAGTGACCAGTTCACAGCAAGAGCCCTTTAATATCGAAACATACTGGGAGGAGCGTTACGCCGATAAGGGAAATTCTGGCTCGGGTTCATACGGACGCCTAGCAGATTATAAGGCGAGCATACTGAACAAATTCGTCGCAGAGCGTGCAATTAACGACGTTATCGAGTTTGGGTGCGGCGACGGCAATCAACTAAGATCGGCGCGCTATCCTGCATACCTAGGCTTCGACATCAGCGACACCATCATATCGCGCTGCCGAGAGGAATTTAGGGGGCACGACAACATAAAATTCTACCATATCAGGCATTACGATAGACAGAAGGCCGACTTATCAATTTCTCTTGATGTAATATTTCATTTAGTGAACGACGCCGATTTCCGCGAGTATCTCGAGCGGCTTTTCTCGGCTGCCAAGCGATACGTGATAATTTACTCTAGCAACACCGACGAAATTTACAACGACTCCGCTCACGTCAGGCATAGAGAATTTACGGGTGAGGTCGAGAAATTTTCGGACTTCTTTCTTTCCGAATTTATAGAGTGCCCCTTGAATAGACGGAGGCCGGAGAACGCCAACCTAAAGCGTCGGGAGACGACTTGGTGTGATTTTTATATCTTCCAACGAAGATGAACCTACCCAGAGACGACAAGGGGAGGGCGTCATCTGCCCCCCCCCCCTTTTCAAGCGCTTACGACTTCTGCTTGAAAACGCCCTCGTTCGCCGCGAAATCCCAACTCGGTATAAGCTCCCTGCTATTGAAATCGGGATCAATCCACGTATCTACCGGATTGCGCGACGCAATCATGTGGAGACGTTCGTTACTGAAAATTCGATCACTGTCCTCGGCGTGGAATATATCCCGGGTATTCTTCTTCTTAAGGATCTGCTTTTCCGACAAGAATCTTTCGCCATAGCCGAGAATTTTGAAATATCGAAATCCTAGGCGACCGAGAATCGTTTTCACGGCTCCAGGCGTCATCTCCCAAAATGCGGTATTCCCTTCTACCTTTATTGCATCGTCCTTCCCCGCATGAGCGCCGGCAGGAGCGGTATTCATAGGGTCAAGGCTATCGCCATGGGGAGGGTGTACCGCAAACGACAGTGTTTCCATGCGGGGCAAAACTGGCGTCGGCCACTCCAGCGAAAGCGTATCTGTTAAGTCTGCAAGTCGATAAAGGAGCTCGAACGGGTCGGTAATACGATGAATTAGCCCCCATGCCACAATAAGGTCGAACCTACCCAACCTGCCGAATAATTCCTCATTACGAACGTCGTTTGCGTAAAACTCGACGTTAGTCTTGCCCAGCATTCGCGCTGTATTTTTTGCGATATTAATGACACTTGACCGGTGATCTACTCCGACGACTTTTTTCGCCCTTTCGGAAAGATAGAGCGACGTCAGTCCCTCGGCACATCCAACATCAAGTACGCTCTTTCCCTCGACGTTCAACGCGCTCGAAACGATTAAATTTCTTCGCCGCAACGTACGCTTGGGCCTAAATCCAGAAAGCAGCAGGTGGTCGTTAATGAGGATGCCTCCAAGGCGCTCCCCTTCCTCCTCCTGTGCGGAAGCAGAAGGAAATGCCTCCGCAACGTCCCCCAAAACTCGCCGCAATGCGTCTCGTCCGAGCGATTGATGCACGAACATCACACGCACAGGTATACGCTGCAATTTGAGTATTTTTGCGATACCTAGCCGATGAGCACCATCTAAAAACAGCAAGTCACCGTTCTCGTTTAACGCAACCTTAATGTCTTGGTCACGTCCCCTCGGAGCGGTGCGTCTCGCATCGCTGGCAGCCAATTCAGCTTGAGTTAGCAGTCCGCGGCGTTCTATCGATTCAAAAAGCTTCGGGAGTTCATTATAAAACCTATTCCGAACCTGGGCTTCGGTTTTACATCCCCAGCGGGAGTTTCCAGCGTTCACATAATCTACTGTTTTTTGGTAGTACTTCGTCTCGTTCCAAGGCTTCTTCTCGACAAATCCCTCGTGAAGCACACGAAATCTTTCGTGCTGCTCGAACGGCACGCCCTTACCTATGGGCTGCGAACCAAGGACCAGGCCTGACGTTTCAAGCTGCTCCCACTTCTTCAAACCTATATCTTCCGGCTTCATGTACCTCATGTACACCGGCGTATCGTGAGAGATGTAGATTATGCTGTCAGACATTCTGAGCCTGCTCCTCGTATATAATGTTTTCCGATTTATCTGTTTCTGACGCCCCTAGCGACAGAAAGCATTCGATCCTGTTTGCCCGCCCATGGATGCGCTCAGCGCCGCACTCCAGTAGAATCGGTAGATTCTCCTAGGTTCACACCCGGCCCACCGCCGATTTGTCCATTTCAAGTGCCAGCTTTTCGCAGGATCGTCCGTCTGAATATGGGGCTACACTTTGAGCTATATCGCCGCACACAACGCTTCCTTCTTCGCTAAGGAGAAAATTCCAGAGCGCTTCAGATTGACGAAACGTCGCACGCGCCGCCTTTTCGTCAATGGAGGGATACGTTCCGACAAGCGCGTTGTAGATTGATTCGTCGTAAAGGAACCGAGCAGCAGTTTTATCCTGCATTATGAAGTCCCAAAAAACACCGGAGTAATCCGTAATCAGATATTTCGCTGACCGGAGAAGCGCATTGACGTCGACGTCATGGCTGGATTTGACCTCGACATCATAGTTCCCGGCATAATCCTGTGCTTTTGTTTTGAGACCTCTAATATTCTTATGCAGGAGATATATCAGTCGATAATTTTTCCCTAGCTCGTCCTTGATTGGACAGCCTGATAGCAGCTGAGCCAATCCGGAAAAGTGCAATTCTACAGCTCGGTCTGAGGGTTTATGTTGCAGCCAGTCACGCCAGGTAGGTGCATACAGAATTATGGGCATCTTCTGGGGAGAGTTCACATCTCTCGCCCGAACAAACGAATCGTGCTTGGGTAACCCTACCGGGAATACGCGGTCTGGGGAGATACCCAATACCTGCGACTTAATTTGCCGCTCTTCCTCTGAAACCGCGATTGTGTAGTCGAAAAGCTTCTGAGCTTCAGAACCGGCACGCCGCTCAATGCGCTTAAATCCCCAACATCCATGCCCCAGGTAAAGGACTTTCCTCCAAGGATAATCTTTTTGAGGTATCCTGGTAATGTCGCTGATGCCATGAGAGTAGGCCACCAGGTGAGCCGTCATCGTTATCAGCTCAGCGCGAGGCGATCCGCGCTTAAGTAGAACGATCTTTCGGTTTTTAACGGCTTTGCGCACCGACTTGCGCTCATAAATCCAGAAAACCTTATACCCTGGATCTCGCGCGTAGAACCGGGCCACAGCGCGACTATTATCGTCGTAGGCTTCGCCGCCGTGACCACCAATAACGACAATTTGCTGCCGGCCGGCCACAACGTGGCGCACCGTATCTAAAACAATGGGCCAATGCTTAAACAATCCGGGAAGGCGCCGCACGACGCGGCGCGCCGGCTCGCGGAGAAAACCAGGCAACCTCATACGTTGGCGCCAACCCTCGCGATCAGCTTCCTGAAGTCGCTCACATAAGTTTCCATCGAATTCCTGTCTCGCACCGCAGCCGCGGCAGTCCACGCTCGCACTGCGGCGACTTCATAGTTGTCGATTATATTTCTCAGCTCTACCGCGACGGCTTCGGGATCGAGCGCGCGCGGAAGTACCAAATGTTGTCTTGTGGGCGAATACACGAACTCCGGGATGCGCGTCAGCGACGAACCAAGCTTCTCATATTCCTCAAGAGACAGCGTTGGTTCGATCATCGACGCTGCACCTGCAAAGGGCAGAACGTCGCCATGTCCATCAACGGCAGAAACAACAGTCGGGGTGCTGAGAGCAAGCGCCTCTAAAGGTGACAAGCCAAACGGCTCGCGGATTGAAGCCGCTACGAATATATGAATGTCCGCCAGGAACTCCCTCATGTCCGACACGAGACCGCGAAACTCAACATGCTCTGAGAGGCCGAGCTTGTCCGTAGCGGTTTGAAGGTTTTTTAACTCCGGACCGTCGCCTGCGATCCGCAATTTAGCATCATACCCCTTGTCTCTGATGTGCTTGATGGCATGCACAACGGAGACGATGCCCTTAAAGGCCATCAGTCGAGAGGCCACCCCGACGATGATCGGTCCGTCATCTAACGATTTTGGGGTGTCTCTCTTCGGCGCGTCGGCGATCGCAGATCGGAGAGGATTCATTAAGCGGTGAATCTCACCTTCCCATCCCCACCGTTCTCGCACCAAAGCTTCATTCGCGCTTGAAACGCAGATAACCAGCGAAGCAAGGCGCATGCGTTCACGATTAGGCCGAGTTGGCCGCTGTATCGATGAAAGGCCGTGATCGTAGAGGGCCAGGGAACCGTTCTTCGGAACCAGACCCTTCCAAGGCAGAGCGTTCCACGAGATCAATCCACTGAGACGCTCCCTGCGCGCGATCTGCTCTAAGCTCCATCTATATTCAGTATTTTCAAGCTGCTGACCTAGATTCTCAAGTTTCGCCTTTCCGGCCACCTTCGCAAATCGAGCAGCGATTCCTGAACGTGGCGAGATTGGCGCAATTCCGCTCCGCTCCAAGTCCGCACTGAAGACATCCAGCGGCGGGCGCTTTGCGCGATTGATTGTGATGGGTTGCTCTCCATCCCTGCTGGAATAAGCAGCGAAACTCATAAATAGGGTTTGCAGGCCTCCAAAGTCGTCAAGAGCGATGAGGTGACCGACCGTCATGGATGGGAAGCCCCTAACGTGGAAAGAGAGCGCGTGTCGTACTCTACGTCACGAATCCTTCACAAAGCAATCGAAGCGACGCCTTGGTGCGATTTCAACGCCCTCGTGAATCGGTCGAGCTTTCGCTGCGCACGCGGGGAACAATAATTTGAAGGTCGGCTCGTTGCACCCGCTATCGCCTTCTGTCACAAATCTGTCATGTTCGGCTATGCGGAGCCCGAGTTGACAGCGGATTTTGAACAAAGACTCGCTCTTTTGGAGCGTGCGTTGTCCACGAGTTTGGACATGGGCAGAAAGTGCCACAACGAAGCCATGGCCCTCCGGATCGTGCTACAAACCTTGCTCTCGAACTTGATCGATGAAGGAGCCGAAGAATCCTTGGAATGGCTCGACGATCTTGAACAAGCCGCATCTGAAAATGTTTACGGGGCGGTCGACTACGGCATCTTCAGCCTGTCGGAACGCCATCGTCTCGATTCGCTTACCATGGATGTAACCGAGGAAGATCGGGAACTGATCCAGTCCCAAATCCGCGAGCTTTTTGCTCCCCTGAAGAATGCTCAACTGGCGAAATTGGAATCCGTTGAATAGAAGTCGGGGTGAGCGCATTGCGGCTAGGCGATCGGCCCTACGAAATGCGTCCGCATCATTTCATAGACATCGGCAATGACAGCGCGAGGGGCAGTAGGACGCGATCCGGCGGCTCGATGAGGCCGGTCAGTAACGGCGCCATGCCTGCTAAGTGCTTGAAATCAAACTGGAGCGGGTGAAGGGAATCGAACCCTCGTCGTAAGCTTGGGAAGCTTCTGCTCTACCATTGAGCTACACCCGCCCGCCCGGCCTTCTCTCCGGCGGGGACATCTGCCCCGATCCGAGACCGCCTGTGCCGCTTGTTTGCGGCAAATCGTCGTGAGCGTCAAGCATGGCGCTGCCTTGCGCCACTCGCCTGTTATTGCACAGCATTTCCAGCCCTGTCCAGCGCATTCCCGCTGTAGAACCCGCTTCACCGACAGCCAGATTGCGGCAAAAAACCGGCAACAAAGGTTGATCTCGCCGGGATCGAACCCTATTATCCCCGATCAACAGCGCACAATCTCTCTTCTTCTGGATCAGGGTCTCGCACGATCCTGGCTCGGTATCCTTTTGCGTGCCTTATCTGATAACGAATACGCGCGGATATTTACTGTTTTCCGGCGTGACACACCGTAAGGAGACCCATGGCTGTCAAGTTATCCGTAGAGAACATCTATAAAATCTTCGGGGAGCGCACCGATGCGGCCCGGGACATGCTCCACGAGGGCAAGACCAAGGAGGAGATCCTCGAGGCCACCGGCGCCACGGTCGGGGTCCAGGACGCGAGCTTCGATGTCGGCGAAGGCGAGATCTTCGTCGTCATGGGACTCTCGGGTTCCGGGAAATCCACCCTCGTGCGCATGCTCAACGGGCTGATCGCCCCCACCTCCGGCGCGATCATGATCGACGGGGTGGACGTCGCCAACTGCACCAAGGACCAGCTCCGGCGCATCAGGCGCGAGAAGATCGCCATGGTCTTCCAGCACTTCGCGCTGTTCCCGCATTGGAGCGTGGCCGACAACGCGGCCTACGGGCTCAAGGTCAAGGGCGTCCGCGCGCCCGAGCGGCGCGAGAAAGCCCTTTCCGCGCTCGAGCAGGTCGGGCTTTCGGCCTGGGCCGACAGCCTGCCGTCCGAGCTGTCGGGCGGCATGCAGCAGCGCGTGGGCCTCGCCCGCGCCCTGGCCACGGGCCCCGAGGTGCTCCTCATGGACGAGCCCTTCGGCGCGCTCGATCCCCTGATCCGGCGCGAGATGCAGGACGAGCTGCTCACCCTCCAGCGCTCCCTCAAGAAGACCATCATCTTCATAACCCACGACCTCAACGAGGCCCTGCTGCTCGGCGACACCATCGCCATCATGAAGGACGGGCGCTTCGTGCAGGTGGGCACGGCCCAGGAGATCGTCTCCAACCCGGCCGACGCGTATGTGGCGGCCTTCGTCGCCGATATCGACCGGGGGCGCGTCTTCACCGCCGAGGACGTGTCCAACGACCCCGCCCCGGTCAAGCTCGGGGAATCGAGCGCCGAGGATGCGATGCGGGTCATGGAGGACCTCAACCGCAACGCGCTCTACGTGGTCGATGAGGCCGACAAGGTGGCCGGCGTCGTCACCTATCAGGACCTCGCCGCCGCGACCCTGGACGAGGCCACCCCCAATCCCGTGCTCGAAGAGGTGATGATCACCGAATTCCCCACCGCGGACGCGGACCAGCAGCTCGCCGACCTTTACGGCGCGGCCAGCGCCGGGTTGCCCATCGCGGTCACCGACGACAAGGACCGGCTGGTCGGGGTCGTGGAGCCCGAGGCCGTGTTCGCCCAGCTTTCCGGAGAGGAGCCGGCGGCGCCGGAAGATTCGGCGGCCGAACCTCCCTCCCAAACCGACACCAAGGAGAGCGCAAATGCTTGATAGTCCCGGCGACCTCCTCACCCTGCCCTTTGCCGATTGGGTCAACGGCTTCGTGCGCGGCTGGCTGGTGCCCAATTTCCGCCCCGCCTTCCGGGCGGCGCAGGTGCCCATCACCCTCGTGCTCAACGGGCTCGACGATTTCTTCAATTTCCTGCCCTGGCTCGTGACCACGGCGGCCTTCGGGCTGGCGGCGTGGAAATGGGCCGGCCGCGGCATGGCGATCTTCACCCTGCTCGGCTTCGCCTTCATCGACATGATCGGGCTGTGGCCCCAGACCATGACGACGCTGGCCATGATCATCACCTCGGTGCTGTTCTGCGCCGTGATCGGGGTGCCGCTGGGCATCCTCTCGGCGCGCTCGAACCTCACCTGGAAGATCGTGCGGCCGGTGCTCGACATCATGCAGACCATCCCGAGCTTCGTCTATCTCGTGCCCATCGTGATGCTGTTCGGGGTCGGCATGGCGCCAGGGATCATCGCGACCATCATCTTCGCGATTCCCCCGATCGTCCGCCTCACCAATCTGGGCATCCGCAACGTGCGCGGGGATCTGATCGAGGCGGCGCAGGCCTTCGGGTCCACCGGATGGCAGATGCTGGTCGACCTGCAGATTCCCCTCGCCATGCGCACCATCATGGCCGGCCTCAACCAGACATTGATGCTGGCGCTCTCGATGGTGGTGATCGCCGCGCTGATCGGCGCGGGCGGGCTGGGACTGGTGGTCAATACCGGGCTCGGACGGCTCGACGTGGGCGGGGCGACCGCCGGCGGCGTGGGCATCGTGATCCTCGCCATCGTGCTCGACCGCATCACGCAAGGGTTGGGCGAGGCTAATCGCGGCGAGACCGTCTCGCTGCGCCAGGTGCTTTTCAACCTCATCCGGTTCCGGGGCACCCGCACCGAAAAAACCGAAACGGCGGCCCGATCCGCCCAATGATGACGCGGCGGCTCTGCGCCGCCGCGCCTTGCCGGCCTCCTCATGCCGGCTTCGCAAGGCGGGTTCGCCCGTCCCTATCGAGAACCAAACAAAAGGAGACAAAAACAGCCATGTTCAGTCTCAAGCAAACCCTCGCAACCCTTTCCGTCGCCGCGCTCGCCGGCGCCGCGCCCCTCCCTGCGCTTGCCCAGGACATGCCCGGCGAAGGCGTCCAGATCGTCCTGGCCCAGCCCACATGGGATACGGGCTGGTTCCAGACCGAGATCTTCCGGCAGATGTTCCAGGAACTCGGCTACAGCGTCGATCCGGCCATCACCCTCGACAACCCGCCCTTCTATCAGTCGGTCGGCTTCGGCGACGTGACCCTGTGGGTGGACGGCTGGTTCCCGATCCACAATCCCTATCGCGATGCCTTCGAGGGCAGCGCGGAAATCATCGGCCCGGTCGTGAGCGGGGGCGCCATGGAAGGCTACCTCGTGGACCGCGCCTCGGCCGAGGAATTCGGCATCACCTCGCTCGAAGACTTCAAGCGCGATGACGTCAAGGCCGCGTTCGACCGCGACGGCGACGGCCGCGCGGACATGGTCGCCTGCCCGGCCGGGTGGGGGTGCGAGCTGACCATCGAGCACCACATGGACGCCTATGAGCTGGGCGACCACATCAACCTCATCAAGGCCGGCTATGCCGCCGCCATGGCCGATGCCGTGGCCGCCTACGAAACCGGCAGCCCGATCCTCTTCTACACCTGGACGCCGAACTGGACGGTCAACGAGCTCATTCCGGGCGAGGACGTGGTCTGGATCGAGGTACCCGAGGTCAACCTGCCCGAGGAGATGGCCGATCTCTCCGACGCCGCGGTGCGCGAGGGCGTGGAAGGCTGCGTCAACGACCCCTGCATGCTCGGCTTCCCGGCCAACTCGATCGACGCGGTGGCCAATACCGCCTTCCTCGACGAGAACCCCGCCGTGCGGGCGCTGCTCGAAGCGGTCGAGATCGAGATCACCGACGTCTATGCCCAGAACGCGCTGATGAACGCGGGCGACGACGACATCGAAGCCCACGCCGCCCAGTGGATCGCCGACAACCGCGACCTCGTGGACGGCTGGCTCGACGCGGCCCGCGCGACCGCGCAGTAAGCGCTTACAGAAAAAACGTGTCCTCGGGCCTGACCCGAGGACACGTCCATGGTTGAATCTTCCACCATATCGTCTTCCCTGGCTGCGGCAGCCATAGCACTGGATTCCGGCAATAAATGCCGGAATGACATTGGGGGTTTGTCCTCCATCCCGCCCCAACCCAGGACGTCACCCCGGTATTCATTACCGGGGTCCAAGCGGCTGCCCGGATCAGCGCAAATCGCCCTTCAGCGCTCGCCGCCAAGAGCACCCCTCATCCGACCTCCGCTTCGCTCCGGCCACCTTCTCCCTCAAGGGGAGAAGGGGATACCGTGGCTTATCGGCTCTATCGCCCCCCTCTCCCCTTGAGGGAGAGGGGTCGGGGGTGAGGGGTGCCCTCGCCCCAAACGCAAATCTTGGTTCAAAGGCGATGCCGGTCCAGCGCCCGCCAATAACGACGCCCTAAGGGCAGGCAGGAGAAGGGCGCCAGCCACGGCCAGGAAACCGCCCCGGCCCTACTGGCTCTGGTTCGCCCCCTACGGAAACGCCCTAAAATGCTTGGAGAGCTTCAAGCTCTGGGCCTGGTAATTCGACCCCAAAGCCGCGCCATAGAGCGTGATCGGGCGCTCGGCCATGCGCTCGTAAAGCAGCCGTCCCACGGTCTGGCCGTGCCCCAGAAGGAACGGCACCTCGTGACTGCGCACCTCCAGCACCGCGCGCGAGCCGCTGCCGCCGGCGGCCGAATGGCCGAAGCCGGGGTCGAAGAACCCGGCATAATGCACGCGAAACTCGCCCACGAGCGGATCGAACGGCACCATTTCCGCCGCGTAGTCCGGCGGCACGTGCACGCTTTCGCGGCTGACGAGGATATAGAACTCGTCCGGATCGAGGATCAGCTCGTCGCGCCCGCGATTGTAGAGCGGTTCCCAATAGTCGAGCACGTCGAGCGCGTCCTTTTTATCCACGTCCACCACCGCGGTGTGGCGCTTCGAGCGGAAGCCGACCAGCCCGTCGCGCCCCTCCCCCTTGAGGTCGATCGAGAGCGACACGCCCTCGTCCACGGCGAGATTGGGGTCGAAGACCAGGGTTTCCTCCGCATGCACTGCCTTGTGCTCCTCGGCCGACAGCCGGGAATGGCCGCGCCGGAAGCGCATCTGGGACAGGCGCGAGCCGCTGCGCACCAGCACCGGGAAGGTGCGCGGGGAGATTTCGAGATAGAGCGGGCCCGAATAGCCCTCGGGCACTGTGTCGAAGCTGCGCGCCCGGTCGGTGATGACGCGGGTGAAGATGTCGAGCCGCCCGGTCGAGCTTTTGGGATTGGCGGCTGCGGCCACGTCTTTCGGCAGCGCGAGGCTTTCGAGCAGGGGCACGATATAGACGCAGCCGCGCTCCAGCACCGCGCCGCCGGTAAGGTCGATCTCGTGCAGGGTGAGGTTGCGCATGCGCTCGGCCACCGTCCTGTCGGGTCCCGGCAGGAAGCTCGACCGCACCCGCAAGGCCCTGTTGCCCAGCCGCAGGTCGAGGCTGGCCGGCTGGATCTGGTCGGAATCGAAGCGCTTGTCCGAGGCGATGGCCCCGGAGCGGGCGAGTTCGGCGATCATCCGGGCCGAAAAGATGCCCTGCGGCCGATCCGAGATTCCGCCCGCCTTGACCTCATTCATCGCCCGATGCCTCCCGACGCGTTAAGCCTGAAGGCTTACCAATCCAGGCAATTGACGCCAAGGCGGATTTGGCTTTTATTCGGCGCGTCTTTCGGAGCAATCGGAAAGGCGGGTGGCGATTTGGCCGGTCCGATTGCAGGCCACCCCGAGCACCCGCGCTCCAAACCAACCCTGCTAAAGCGACCCTCAACCGGCCGTTCGTTCGTGCCGGTTTTTTTGTTTTCGAGGTTCCCCATGTCCGCCCGTGACGACAACCCGCTCTCCGACCCCAAGCGCCGCCGGGCGCAGACCCTTCTGGTGCACGGGGGCATAGAGCGCAGCCAGCATGGCGAGACCTCCGAGGCGATCTTCTTCAATTCCGGCTATGCCTATCCGAGCTCCGAAGCGGCCGAGGCGCGGTTCAAGGGCGAGGAGCCCGGCCATATCTATTCGCGCTTCTCCAATCCCACGGTCGAGATGTTCCAGCAGCGCGCGGCCCTGCTCGAAAGGGCCGAGGCGGGACGCGGCACCGCGAGCGGCATGGCGGCAGTGACCACGGCGGTCATGTCCCAGGTGCGGGCCGGCGATCACGTGGTCGCGGCGCGGGCGCTGTTCGGCGGCTGCCGCTACGTGGTCGAGGACTATTTGCCGCGCTGGGGTGTGGAGTCGACCCTGGTGGACGGCCGCGATCCGGAAAACTTCGCACGAGCCATGCGCCCCAACACCAAGCTGATCTTCGTCGAGACCCCGACCAATCCCACCCTCGAACTGGTGGACCTTGCGGCCGTCGCCGACATCGCCCACGCCCATGGGGCGAAGCTGATCGTCGATAACGTCTTCGCGACCCCGATCTTCCAGCATCCACTCGAACTCGGGGCCGATCTCGTCGTCTATTCGGCGACCAAGCACATGGACGGACAGGGCCGCGCGCTCGGTGGCGTGATATTGGGCGCAAAAGAGCTGATAGAAGGCGATATACACACCATTATTCGCCAAACAGGGCCGTCTATGAGCCCGTTTAACGCCTGGGTGCTGCTCAAGGGGCTCGAAACCCTCGCCCTGCGCGTCAACCAGATGGCGGCCAGCGCGGCGCGGATCACCGACTTCCTCGCAGACCACCCCAAGGTCGAAAAAGTCCTTTATCCTCATCACCCTAGCCATCCGCAATACGATCTCGCCAAGCGGCAGATGACCAGCGGCTCCACCCTTGTCGCCTTCGCGCTCAAGGGCGGCAAGGAGGCCGCGTTCCGCGTCGGCGACGCGCTCTCGCTGGTCACGATCTCGAACAATCTCGGGGACGCGAAATCCATCCTCTCGCACCCGGCAACCACGACACATCAAAGACTTAGCGACGAAGTGCGCGCCGAGCTCGGCATCGGTCCGGGCCTTCTACGCCTCTCTGTCGGGCTCGAGGACCCCGAGGACCTGCTGGCCGATTTCGCCTACGCCCTCGACCAGGCCTGACCGGTCTTCCTTGCGGGCCGGACCCGGCTGGGCCATGGTCCCGCCGGACCGATTGCGTTGGATTCGCAATGGATTTTCGCGCCATCTTCGCCGTGATCGGCGCCCTCACCACCGCCCTGGGCGCGAGCATGCTCATCCCGGCCGCCGTGGACGCGGTCGCGGGCGACCCCGATTGGGTGGTCTTCCTCGCCGCCTCGCTCATCACCATGACCGTGGGCGCGGGCCTCTGGGCCTCCTCGCGCCGGGACGGCAGCCCCCAGCTCAGCCTGCGCCAGGCCTTCCTGATGACGGCGCTGATCTGGGTCGTGCTCACGGCCTTCGCCGCCCTGCCGCTCTACCTCTCCGAGCTCGGCCTGTCGCTGACCGACGCCGCGTTCGAGGCCATGTCGGGCATCACCACAACCGGCTCCACCGTGATCGTCGGGCTCGACCACGCGCCTCCCGGCATTCTCCTCTGGCGCGGCATGCTGCAATGGTTCGGCGGGCTGGGCGTCGTGGTCATGGCCATCGCCGTATTGCCCATGCTGCGCGTGGGCGGCATGCAGATGTTCCGCGCCGAGGCCTTCGAGACCCCTGACCGATTGCTGCCGCGCGCGGCGCAGATCGCTTCGGCCATGACCATCATCTACGCGGTCCTGACGCTCGCCTGCGCCGCGCTCTACTGGGGCAACGGCATGACGCTCTTTGACGCGGTGACCCACGCGCTCTCGACCGTGGCCACCGGCGGCTTTTCCACCCGCGACGCCTCGCTGGGCGCGTTCGCCAACCCCGCGATCCACTATATCGCTTCGGCGTTCATGATCCTGGGCGCCCTGCCCTTCATCCTCTATCTCGGCGTGCTCCAGGGCCGCCTTTCCCAGCTTTTCGGCGATTCCCAGGTGCGGCTGTTCCTCATCCTAATCGCCGCCGCGACGGCCCTCGTCTTCTGGACGCAGGTGGCCAATTCGCCCCATGAGGGCGAGGAAGCGTTCCGCCAGGCGCTGTTTTCCGTGGTCTCGACCATCACCGGCACCGGCTTCACCATGGTGGATTACGGCGC
>Ga0182737_1002083_pt1 | contig 17367 bp, 8 predicted proteins | sample eDN5th30CBELigOP_FD_128878 | JGI IMG/M metagenome (GOLD analysis project Ga0182737, IMG submission 128878) | Enriched Organic Plus compost microbial communities from Emeryville, California, USA - eDNA 5th pass 30_C BE-Lig OP (version 2) (version 2) ...
GCACAGCAGTCGATTACACAGAGCTGCCGGTGCCGCCGGAAGAGTCGGCACCCTACGATGGCCGACATCCGATGGGCGCTTTTCTCGCCGAAAAGGCGATTCGCCTGATCGCCCAGCACTTGGTTACCGCCGTCCACGAGCCCGATAATCTGGCAGCCCGGGAAGGCATGTCGCTGGCGGCCACGCTGGCCGGCATGGCCTTCTCCAACTGCGCGGTGGCCGTGGTGCACGCGATGGAATACCCGCTGGGCGGAGCGTTACACGTTTCGCACGGCGCGGGTAACGGCCTGCTGCTCCCCTATGTGATGCAGTTCAACATGCCGGCCCGGCAGGCAACTTTTGCCCGAATTGCCGAGTGGCTAGGCGAGGACACCACGGGGCTGGACGAGGCCGCGGCGGCGCAGCGAGCCATCGCCGCCGTGGAGCGGTTGCGGGCAGCGATTGGCATCCCGCAGCGCGTCCGCGAATTGGGCGGAACCTACGACCAATTGCCCGAGTTTGCCGCCAAGGCGTACGCCATCAAGCGGCTGATGCTGCTCAATCCGCGCCTTCCCAGCGAGGCCGACCTGCTGAGCATTTACCAGGCGGCCTGGTGAGCCGGTTGCCCAGCGTGCAACCTGCTAATACTAACGTGTTTCGCTTGAAGGGCTTTCGGCCAGCAGGGTATCTTTACATAAGCGGGCCAGTAACCGCCGGGGCGACAGCGATGAGATGTTGTTGCCACGGCGCGGCGTGACGGCGTACTCCCTGATCGCCACGGTATGATTGGCCCGCGGCGCTCCTTTCTGTTCCTATCGCGCGCTCGTCGAGAGCCTCCGGCTATGCCGATTCGGATGCAATGTCCCCAGTGCCGCCATCCGCTGGCGGTCCCGTCGAAATTCCGCGGCCGGCAAGTCGATTGCCCCAAGTGCCGCGTGAAGTTCACGGTCGACCAGTCCGCCGTCGATGACAGCGGCTCGCACGAAGACCTGCTGGGCGACGATCCGCATGCCAACGGTTCGCGCAGCGGCGAGTTTCCATCGCTGCGTCTGGCCGATAATCCGCGCCCCGCGCCGGTGCGCCCGGTTGCCATCGCCACGAGCAGTCGCAAAGTGCAGTTCATTGCGCAGGAAACGGCCGAAACGCCGCTCAAGCCCGACAAAGAAGGTCGGCTGCCAGAACTGTCCTTGAGCGACAGCGATCTGCACCGGGAAGAAGTGGCCGAAGAGAAAGAATCCAACCCGGCTCTCTTAGTGAGTATGCTGGCGGTGAGCTTCATGCTCTCGCTGCTGCTCTTGTTCGCCGAATTTGAAGGCGCCGAATCGGCGAACATGGGAGCCAAGGAAGCCCGCACGAAGATTGCCGAGGAATACTTTCAGAGCGAGTCGCCTCAGGCACCGCTGGCCGATTATCAGATCTACCTGCGGCGTGCCCAAAGGGCCTACGCCCGGGGCGACTTGGACGAGGAACGGCTCTGGTATCGCCGCGTGTTGAACTTGCTTCATGCTGAAAAGGCAAAGAGCTATTATACCGTTACTGGCACCCGCGACCGCGACGAACGGCTCCGCGACCTGTTATCGAGGATCCTGCAAGACACCTCCGATTGAACGGCGGATCAGCATCGCCGTTGGGACCAGACCTGCGTCGCGGCTGCCCCGCGGAGCCAGCCGTAGGCAGCGGCCGCATGCCGCCTGCTTTTCGTGGCAGGCCTCTCAGAACAGGCTCCCGCGTAAAGCGGCGCGGCCATGAAGACCACTCATTTGCAACGGTTCAGGGCAGGGCGACGAAGGGGACGTTGCTCGGCTGCCACCGGGGCACCTTTTCCGGATACAGCGATCTCGAGGCCAACGCATGGACTTGCACGAACGGTATTCTATCATCGGAACCATTGGGTCTGGCGATTTCGCCGTCGTTTATCGAGCGCGCGATCTGGAGCTGGGACGCGAAGTAGCCATCAAGCAGATCCACCCACAGTTCCTGTCCGACAAGCAAAAACTGGACAGCTACTGGCGCGAAGCCGAACTGCTGGCCAATCTCGAACACCCCAGCATCATGACCATCTATGACCTGGTCCGCTCCCAGGGCTGGCTCATTCTGGAACTGATGCAGGGCAACCTCAAAGACCGCACCGAAGGCAAACCCATCAACGTGGAATATCTCCGCCTGGCGATGTTCCACTGCCTGCACGCGCTGAAGTTTCTGCACGAGAACCGCATCATCCACGGCGACGTGAAGCCGGCCAACATGCTGATCGACAAGCGCAGCCGCGTAAAGCTTGGCGATTTTGGCCTGGCCCGCCGCGTCAGCAATGACGAAGGCAGCCTGCTCAAAGGCACCACCAAGTACATGGCCCCGGAGGTCTTCTCCGACCAGTTTGGGCCCGTCACCCCGGCCAGCGATCTGTACTCGCTGGGCTTTTCTGCTTACGAGCTGCTTTGCGGCGATCGCTTTGAGGATCTGTTCCCCGGTCTGAACGCCTTTGGTCGCGACCGCCAGTTGGCCTGGATCATGTGGCACGCGGCCGCCGACCGCCGGCTGCCTGAGATCCACCGGGTGATGGAAGGCGTGCCGGAAGACTTGCAGCATGTCATCGCCAAGCTGATCGAGAAAGATCCAAAAAAGCGTTATCGCTCGGCCGACGAGGCCTTGGCCGACCTGGTGCATCAACAAGCGCCCAAACAGGATCACGACGATGAAGCTGCCGCGCTGGCCGCGGCCCAGCAGCGCCGCAAGCGGCGGCTGGCCATCGTGGCGGTGGCCGTGAGCATGGCGCTCAGCATCGGCGCGTTGTTCATCCCCACCGGTCAGTCCAATACACAGACCATTGAGCCCATGCAGCCGGTGCAAGGGCTGGTCAAACAGATGGACCTGAACCAGCGCACGCTGGTGGTGGCCACGGCCGACGGCAAGTTCACCGACATCAAGATTGCCAGCGACGCCGAGATTCATCTCAACGACCGCCGCGTGCTGCTGGGCGAACTGCACCCCGGCGATCAACTCGTGGCTCACGAGGAAGTGCGCGATGGCCAGCTGGTGCTAGTCGTTGCCGCGGCGCGTCCGAACGCCGATGTCGGCTCGATCAAATCGATCCAAAGTTCGCTGGATAAGCTGACCGTTACCATCGAAGAAGGCCCCGACCGCGGCGCGGTGCTCGAGCTGTCGCTGGGGCATCCGGCAGCCATCTACCTGAACGGCGAGCCGGCCGACTTCGCGGACCTGAAAGCCGGCGACCATATCCAACTTACCCATACCAAGCATCCCACGCTGGGACGCATGGCGACCGAGATTCGCTCCGTGCGGGTGGTCGAACTGGGGCCCGGCGAGATCCAGGCGATTGATCCCAAGGCGGGACAGGTCGTGCTCACCATCGAAGGGCGGGAACGCCCGCTCTCGCTACCCGTGGCGAAGGGAGCGAGGGTTACGCTGAATAACCTGTCGGTGCTCGACGGCAACCGTGTGAGCGTGACCGACCTCAAGGCCGGCGACCGCGTGCGCAAGCTGGAGGCCGACACCGAGCTGCGGAGCATCGACGCCTACCGCACGTTCACGCTCGAGGGGAAACTGGCCGACGTGCGGCCCGGGAACGGCACCATCGACATCATTCCCGTTGGCGCCATCGCAACGGCTACCGTACAGGTTCCTCCCAATACGCCGCTGACGCTCGGCAAGGAACCAGTCAGCCTGGCCGAACTGCAAATTGGCGATCGCGTGGAGCTTATCCACGATTCGCCCGACCAGAGTAGCCTCCGGGCGTTGGAACTGAAGGCGACCCGCCCATCTGATCCTAACCGCTGGGGCTTGGTGATCGGCGTCCAGCGATACGACGACCGGCACCTGGCCATGGTCGAGAACGGCACGTCGGGCGACGACGCCCGCCGCGTCCACCAGACGCTGGTCAACCGTTATCGCGTGCCGACCGACCAGGCGATGCTGCTGGAAGACACCAGCCGTATCCGGCTGGAGCAGGAGATCGACGGCTTTCTGGCCCGACTGGCGGCTGCCGAGCCCCCAGCCGGCCAACTGGTGGTGTACTTCGCGGGGCACGCCTTCCTCGACGAGGACGGCAACGCCTACTTGGCGCCAACGGACTTCGCCCTGAGCCGCCGCGCCGCCACCGGCGTGCCGCTGGCTTGGCTGATCGAAAAGCTCAACGCCGCTTCCGCGCGCGACAAGCTGTTGCTGCTGGATACGTGCCACGAATTGCCCGAGGATTTGCTGGCGGCTCAGCCTTCCACGGCCGAAGTGATCAAGCAATTCAAGGAGAAGGCCGGTCGCGGCAGCACCGGCAACCTGACCATTGTCGCCAGTTGCGCGCCGGGCCAGCGAGGCCACCGTGTCGGCAGCCAGGGGCCGGGCGTGTTCGCGGAAACCCTGCAGCAAGCCTTCTCAGGCAAGGCCGATCAGAACCGCGACAACCGTTTGAACTCCGCCGAACTGTTCGAGTTTGCCGAAGCGAACATGAGCAAGTTCGTCAGCGCCGAGAACGAAATCCAGCGGCCAGTGCTGTTCCCGCCCGACGTGGTGCAGGCGGTGTTCTCCGACGAGGCCAAGGCCCCCATCTTGCAACTGCTGGCCATGGCGAACCTGCCGCAGCGCGAAATCGACACCGCTGAAGCCCGCAGCCTGGGCAAGTCGGCCGAGTCCCTGGCCGGCGGCGAGCCCGACGGCAAACTGGCGTTCGCCCTGGTGCTGCTGAAAGCCAGCCAACTGTCCGACGCCCTGCGACAGTTTGAAGAGCTGAAAGTGAGCCACCCGAACCTGATTGTCGTCCGCCAGGCGGCCGCGTTCCTGCAGTTCCGCATCGGGCGGCAAGTGTCAGGGATCGACGACTTGGGAGCGATGCTCGCGTTGGTGCCTGAGCCCAAGGCCGGCGCACAGCCCGAGCCGCGGGACGTGCAGCTGTTTGAATGGTCGGGCAAGCTGCGGGCGTTCACCGAACTGCAGTTCGATGGCCGCAACAACGCCGCGCTCGACGCGGCCGTGCTGAAGCTCGATCAACTGGTTGGCAAACGCTCGGAACCGTTCCGCCAGGCCTATGCCGCAGGCCGGACTGCCGTCCAGCAGCAATTCCAGAAGTACTCCAAAGAGATTGCCGACGCTCGAGATGAAGCCACCAAGAGCCGACTGCGAACCGATCAACGTCAGTTGCTCAATTATGTGGATTTTGATCTGTCGGCGGCGGTGAACGAATTGCGGGCCGGCCTTGACCGCCTACGTTAAAGGCCCGAACCACATCTGAATTTCAAACATGGACAAAATGTCCACATAGTTTGATGCATCCATTTGATGCCTTTGATGCAGGCACTTCTCGACTTTTTGCGTCGACCTTAAGCTAAGCTGACGAAGGATGATTCTCGCAGGGGTTTTCTGCCTCTGGTTATGAGGATTTTCCTCAAATTTAGCGACAATTACGCACTAGCCGCGGTGGATGCGATCACATGCAAAGCCTCTCTCATGCGATGAAATAGGCAAAGTGCGTATCGCAGTTAGCCGCACCGCTGGGGGGCGAGCGGTACCAATGGAGTGATAACGTCACGCTGGAAATGGCGTGAGACGTCCCCCCGAGCGAGTTCCCCCGGTTGCCAGTTATGAGACTGCGGCCGATAATTTATTGAGATGGTTGGCCGGATATTTGCGATGCCATCCCCCCGTCAGCTGCATATTGATGCAGGCGTTTGAATGTTTATGAACCGTGGCTGACAGGTTCTCAGGCGGCAGACACAGCCTGGGCAGCTTGGGGGCGAGCGTTTCACTCGTGCCATCGTGGTTGCAGCCTCGAACCGCTTGTGTTGCGCGGACCATCGGGCTTCAGTTGTTGTTTCCCTGGGTTTTGGGGACCGCCCCTTCTGCGGAGTTCACACATGACCATTCGCTTACTTGTCGTCGACGATCACCCTATGGTCCGGTCCGGGATCGGCTTTCTGGTCCAGGACACCGAGATCGAGATCATCGGCGAGGCTGCCAGCGGTGAAGAAGCTATCCAAAGAGTGCAGGAGCTGCAGCCGGATGTGGTGCTGATCGACATCCAAATGGAAAACGGCGATGGTCTGACGGCTCTGGGCAAGATCAAAGCTGAACGTCCGCACCTGCCCATCTTGGTGCTGTCGACGTTCGATAACCCGTTGTACGTGGGCCAGGCCATGGCACTGGGGGCCAGCGGCTACCTGCTCAAGGGCTGCGAGCGCGACGACATTCTGCAAGCCATCACCCGCGCCGCCGCCGGCAAATCGGCCTGGACCCGCAGTGAAATCCGCCGCGTGAGCGGTGCCCTGTCTACCCCGCGCCTGCCCGACATCGAAGTTCCGCTCACCGAGCGAGAGGCCGAAGTGTTGCGGCTGCTGGCCTTGGGCAAGACCAACAAGCAGATCGCCAAGTCGCTGGACATCAGCTTCGAAACTGTCAAGGAACACGTCCAGCACATTCTGAACAAGGTTGGCGTTTCGGACCGCACCCAGGCGGCGGTGTGGGCCGTTCGCGAAGGCCTCGTGTAACAAGGCCTGGTGTAGTTCGTCTACTTCGGCACAACACTGGCAGGTCCTGCCCGTGCGGGGCGTTGGTCGCCGCCCCGCATGTGGCGAGCCCTCGGGTCAGACCTGCCGGGCGGGGCTTGGCGTGCGCGTTCTCGCAAAAACCCGGAAGGTATCTGCTCATCGAGGCGCGCTCGAGGCTTGCCAGTTTTCAGCCGTATCCCTCGGCGCCAAGGCTGGTCGCTTGGCGCATGCGCGTAGCGCCGCCGGCGGTTTCAGGTCAATTGCACCCCCGCCTTTTGGCGGGTAGGATCATTGCTTCTGCTCGGTACACTTGTTGCCGGTAGTTGAGCGCTAAGTGCTGCTCAGCCAATGTCCTTTCCTGTCCCCGACAGGTTGGCGGAGTCCGTGGCCTCTCTTCCATGATGGTCCGTCGATCGTCGGCTTCCTTGTAAGGTGCCGTTATGAACCGCCGACTCTCCGCCTTCAGCCTGGCGCTACTGCTGGCCCTGGGCACAACTGTCACGTACGGCCAGCCAGGGCAACCCCAGCCTGCCCAGAACGCCGAGCCTGCGGCTTCGCCCGAGAGCCAGGCGGTCGAGCAGGTGATGAAGTTGCTCCAGCAGAACAAGCTGGAAGAGGCCGAAGCCGCCTATGAGAAGGCCCTGACGGCTTACCCCAAGTCGGAAGAGTTGCAATCGCTGCGGCAACCGTTCTTTGTGATCTACGCCCAGTCGAACAAGCCCCAGCAGGCGCTCAAGCACCTGCTGCCGCTGGTCGATTCGTTCGTCGACGAGGTTGGTAAAGAACCGCGGATGGCCGACCGGCTCTCCAACGTGTTTCAAATCCTGACACGCATCGCCGGCACGGCCAAACAAGAACAACTGGCCATCGACAAGCTGGCGGCCGTCGAAGAGCGTCTCAACAAGCTGGCGGCCGATGCCGATTCGGAAGCCCTCCGCGCGGCAGCCCGGGTTGCGTTTACCCAGCGCGTGCTCCTGTTGGCGGAAGCCGGTAAGCAGGACGAGGCCGATAAGCTGGTCGGCGACACGGTTCAGAAGGCTGAGGCCGCGTTGAAGGAAGCCCCCGACGATGCCGACCGCGCCGTTGCCCTGGCCGATGCCTTGGCACTCCAAGCCAACGTGGCCAAGGAAAAGGACGCCAAAGCGGCTGACGCAGCTTACAAAACCTACCTGGACTTCATCAGCCAGCAGTGGGACAAGCACCCGGGCAACACCAAGATTCAAGACGCCTTCATCATGGCGTACTTTTCGCGGATCGCCCCGATGATCGACGAAGATCCCGACGCGGCCGCCAAACTGCTTGCCACCGCCCAGGAAAAGTACCAGAACTGGAAGCCCGAAGGCGACGAAGCGGTGCAACGTCGCGACGCGTTTGGCCAGATCCTGGCTTCGATCAAGGAGCGGATCGACCTCGTCCAGGAACGCAACCGGCTCGTCGGTAAGTTGGCTCCGGACTTTGAAGCACTGAAGTGGGTCAACGGCAACGCCGTTAGCCTGGCCGATCTGCGGGGCAAAGTCGTGCTCTTGGACTTCTGGGCAGTGTGGTGCGGCCCGTGCATTTCCACCTTCCCGCACCTGCGTGACTGGCACGACAAGTACGGCAAAGACGGCCTGGTGATCCTCGGTTTGACCCAGCCCTACGGCTACGGTTGGAACGAACAGGCCCAGGCGCCGGAGCCGAAGGAAGGTCTGAGCGTCGATGACGAAGCCGTCGCTCTTGAGAAGTTTGCCAAGCACCACGAGTTAAAGCACCGCCTGGCCATGCTGCCTGAGGGCACCAAGGTGCCCAAGGAATACGGCGTGCAAGGCATCCCGCACGTGGTCCTGGTGGACCGCGCCGGCAAAGTCCGCATGATCCGCGTGGGCGCCGGCGAACAAACGGCCGCCTCCCTGGAAAAAGGCATCCAAGAGTTGCTCAACGAAAAGCCGGACCAGGGCAATTAACCGGCCGGTCGCCGGCGAGCAGGCGGCAAGCAAGCCGCTCCTGATTGGCCAGGCTGACGTAAAATTCATTGAGCAAACTGGGCAAGCAATCGGCCGGCCCTCCCACCCGGAGGGCCGGCTTCCCAGCTTATGGTGTACGATCTACAATCAACGGTTAGCGTGTCGCCGCACTGAGCGGCAGCCGCCACGGCTCAGCCTAATCATTCCCTGGGCCGCAGCACTCCTTAAATTTGTGCCATGTCGTCGAACTTCAGTCTGGGCAAAGTCGAAGTTTCTCTCACGCCCACCGAGCGTTTTGAGGAGTTCCTCAAAAGCCGTGGCAAGCGCGTGACGCAGCAGCGTCGCATGATCGTGGAGGATGTCTTCGCCCAGCACGATCATTTCAACGCCGACGAACTGTGCGACGTGCTCCAGAAAGCCGGCCGCGATGTGAGCCGGCCCACCGTCTATCGAACGCTCAACGAGATGGTGGAGGCGGGCTTGCTCCGCAAGATGACGATCGGCAGCCGTAGCGTCTACGAGCTCGACTACGGCTACCCGCAGCACGACCACCTCTACTGCGAGAAGTGCGACAAGTTGATGGAGTTCCAGAGCGAGGAGATCGTTCGCATCCGCGAGCAGGTCGCCCGCGAGTTCAGCTTCCGCGTCAGCGGCCACCGCTTCATCGTGTACGGCATCTGTGACGAGTGCCAGAAACGTACCCGCCGCCGCCCCCGCCGGTTGGAGATGGTTTAACGGCCGCGGCATTCGCCCCCTCAAGCGGCGTCTTGCCAGCCCTCAGCGGCCAGTCCTTAGGTCAATCCGGTAGCACAGCGGGCAACTTCGCGCAGTTTGGGGCAAAATGGCTGCCGCATGTCGCGCCGATGGTATAAACTGCCCCATCGATACCTTCCTCGCCGCAGCTCTGCCTTGGTTCTGGTTGATGCGGCGATCTTCCCCAGCTTTTGCGTCGGTTCACCAACTGCACGATGCTTGAATCGCCTGCCACGTAGCGCTGCTTGACACGTTTTCAGGCAAGCGCTAGATTGCCCGATGATTCATCCCGCCATCCGCGTTGGGAGACGCGTTTGGAATAACGGCGGGAGCCTCCTCGACGGCAGCCTTCGATTGGCCTAAAAGTCGCATGCGCGATCCAGGCATCTCCCCCCAACACGCCTTTTAGTCCGGCGGGTGCCGAAAGAAAATCTGCATGGCAACGCTCACCCAGATCGACCTCCAGCCCATCGCCGACGAGCTTGGCCTCAAGTTGTCGCAGGTGGAAAACACGGTCCAGCTGCTCGACGACAGCAATACCGTTCCCTTCATCGCCCGGTACCGCAAGGACCAGACGCTGGGAATGGATGAGGAGCAGGTCCGGCAGGTCCAGGATCGAGTGAACCGCGCGCGGCTGCTCTTCCAGCGCATGCAGACGATCCTTCGCACGATCGAGTCGCAGGGCAAGCTCACGCCTGAACTGCGGGCTGAGATCGAAGCCGCCGACTCCGTCAAACGGCTGGAGGACCTGTACCTCCCGTACAAGCCCAAGAAGACCACGCTGGCAACGCTGGCTCGCGAGCGGGGCCTGCTGCCCCTGGCCGACGAAATCCTCGAAGCGGCGGAGACCTCGCTCAACCTGGACGGCCGGGCGGCTGACTTCGTCAATCCCGATAAGCAGGTGCCTACCGTTGCCGATGCCCTGCTGGGGGCCGGCCACATCATCGCCGAGCGATTCAGCGAACGGGCCGACGTCCGCGGCCGTCTCCGCGATATCCTCCGCAACACTGGCAAGCTGGTCAGCGCCAAGGCCAACGACTCGGTCAAGCCGGGCGGTCCGTTCCAGGACTATTTGAACTTCTCCGAGTCGATCACCAAGATTCCCAACCATCGCGTGCTGGCTATCAACCGGGGTGAACGCGCCAAAGCCCTGCGGGTGCACATCGTGGCCGACGAAGAGGCCATGATCCGCTGCATGGAAGAAATGCTGGTGCCTGCTGATCACCCGCACCGCGATTTCCTCCAGGGCTGTGCCCGCGACGCGCTCCAGCGGTTGATCTTCCCCAGTCTGGAACGTGAGGCCCGCCGCGAACTGACCGAAGCGGCCGAGGCTCACGCCGTGCAGGTGTTTGCCCGCAACTTGCGGAACCTGCTGCTGCAACCGCCGATTCGCAATCGGCGCGTGCTCGCGATCGACCCCGGCTTCCGTAGCGGCTGCAAGCTGGTGGCGCTCGATGAATTTGGCAACTATCTGGCCCACGGTGTGATTCACCTGGTGGGCAAGAAGGAACGGCTCGAAGAGCAGTTGCAGGAAGCCCGCCGGAAACTGGCCGAGTTCGTCAAAGAGTACCAGGCCTCGGTGATCGTAATCGGCAACGGCACCGCCTGCCGCGAGACCGAAGCCCTGGTGGCTCAGACCTTGGCCGAGGAACTGGCCGGTACTGACGTGGCGTACACCATCGTCAACGAGGCCGGGGCCAGCGTCTACTCGGCCAGCCCGATCGGTCGCGAGGAATTCCCGCAGCTCGACGCCACGGTGCGCGGCGCCATCTCCATCGGCCGCCGGCTGCAGGACCCGCTCAGCGAGCTGGTGAAGATCGAGCCCGCCAACATCGGCGTAGGCATGTACCAGCACGACGTAAAGGCCAAGCACCTGCAGGCCTCGCTCGACGACGTGGTGGCCAGCTGCGTGAACTTCGTCGGCGTGGACCTGAACACCGCCAGCTATGCGTTGCTGCGGTACGTGTCGGGCTTGAACCAGTTGACCGCCCGTCGTGTGTTCGAGCACCGCACGCAATCCGGGCCGTTCCGCAGCCGCGAAGAGCTGAAGCACGTGCCCGGCCTGGGCGAAGCGGCCTTCGTGCAGGCCGCCGGCTTCCTCCGCATTGCCGACGGCGAAAACCCGCTTGACGCCACCTGGATTCACCCAGAAAGCTACGAGATTGCCGAACGGCTGCTGGCCAAGCTGGGCTTTGAACCGGGCCAGTTGCGAGACAAGAGCTGCACCGAACAGATCGCGGCCAAGGTCAAGGAACTGAGCATTCCGGCGCTGGTCGAAGAACTGGGCGTCGGTGAGCTGACGCTCCGCGACGTGATCGCTCAATTGGTCCGGCCCGGCCGCGACCCGCGCGAAGACCTGCCTGCGCCGCTGTTCAAACGCGAGATTCTCAAGCTGGAGGATCTCGAGCCCGGCATGGAGCTGGCTGGCAGCGTGCTCAACGTGGTCGACTTCGGCGCGTTCGTCGATATCGGCCTGAAGGACAGTGGGCTGGTGCACATCAGCCAGATGTCGGCCGACTACGTTACCGATCCGCACCAGGTGGTGGCCGTGGGCAGTCCGGTCCGCATCTGGGTGCTTTCGGTCGATAAGGAACGCCGTCGTGTATCGCTGACGATGATTCCGCCCGGCACGGAAAAGGCGGCTCCGCCGCGCCGCAAGCGCAGCGAAGGCGAGCATACACGTCACAGCGATGGCCGGGGCGGCGAAAAGCGATCGGCCGGGGCTGGCAGACCTGCCGCAGGTGGTGGCAGGCCCAGCGGAGATCGCAAGCCGCACGCCGGGGCTCGTGGCAAGGGCGGCCGCAAGAGCGAGCGTGCCACCGCCCGGCCCAAGAGCTTCGAAATCAAGTCGAAGCTGCCGCCTCCCAAGCTCACCAAGGACATGCGCGAGGGCAAGGAGCCGCTGCGTACCTTTGGTGACTTGCTCCAGTTCTTCAAGGATAGCGAAGGCAAGGAAGACGACGACGCCAAGAAATAGCGCCGTCGTGGCGGTCGCGCCGCCATGCCTGCTTTCCATTGGCTCCTAGGCCGCAAGCCGCGCGCTGTTACTATGGGCGCGGCCAAGCAGCAGAAAAATTCTGTGCTTGCTCCTGCGCGCACGCGCGTCGCGGCCACCTCATCTCGCGGGATTGCTTTCCCCCTGAAGGTGCGAGCTTAGCCGACACAAAACGCGCAAGCGGCGTTTTTGATACGGCTCTTACAACGCGTATTCACACCCGCAACTGGCGCAATGCGCCCCGTTCCCATCCATTTGTGCGGGCCAACCCATGCTGTTGGGGGATGCGGAACGGCGTTCCTAACCCCGATTTTTGCCAGGAATCCGGCTGTAACGTAGGTTTGCCGTAGTCACTCGCTACGGCACTGCCCGTTGGCGGTGGCACGAGGAGGTCGTTCGGGCGTGGTGCCCGTCCTCCAGTTTGATCACTCGGCTCTCCGAAATGACCAGTTCTGCCACCATGCCGACCGGCCTCACGTTCAGCGCCGCCTCCGCGTATGGCACCGATCTCGATGTGCCCGCCGAGGAAATTGCGCACTCGCTGCGACAGTGGTTTGGCGTCGAGCTGTCTATCAGTTCGGTTTCGCTGGAGCAGGTGCTCTATCGAGGGCAGGATCAACTCGAATGGCATTGGCCGCTACGTGATACGCTGCTGGAACAAGTCGATCAGCGAGGTCGAGCCGAGTTCATCGAAGAAGAAGGGCCGTTCGTGGCCCTGGCCTTGCCGCTGTGCGAAGGCGGCAAACGTCGCTTAGTGGCCTGGGGCGTGTTCGTTACCCGCACCATCGAGCCAGAAGCTCCGGTGATCGAGCAGGCGGCCAACACCTTTGGCGTGGACGCCGGAGCGCTCCGACAGTGGGCCCAGTTGCAAACGCCCATTGCCACCGACACCCTGGACCGGCTGGCGGGCTTGGTGCTTGCGCGTCGCGCTGCCGAACGCCGCGTGCTGGAGCTGGAACACGAAGTCGAAAGCCTCTCCGACCACCTGTGCGCTACCTACGAAGAAATCAGCCTGATTTACCGGCTGACGCATAACCTGACCATTTCGCGCCGCCAGGAAGAACTGGCAGGGCTCGCGCTGGATTGGCTTAGCGATATCGTGCCGGCAGAAGGCATGGCCATCCAACTGCTGCTGGGCCCCTCGACCAGCGCAGGCCAGAAACGCGAATCGCTGTGGCTTCAGGCCGGCGAACTATCGCTGCCGGAAACCATGTTCGCGACGCTGGCTGAATACCTGGGCCTGAGCAAATCGGTGCGGCCCATTGTGGCCAACCGCAGCTTGACCAGCCGCGAGGACTGGCCCGACAAGCGGATCAAGCAGTTGATTGTTGTGCCGCTGAGCGAAGGTGAGCGGCTGTTCGGCTGGCTGATTGCCATGAACCATCGCCGTGGCGGCGAGTTCGGCACGGTCGAGGCCGACCTGCTCAGCTCCGTCAGCGCGATCCTGGGCATCCACCGCGGCAACACTGAGTTATACCGCGAGCAGGCCGAACTACTGGCCAACATCGTGCGGGCACTGACCTCGGCCATCGATGCCAAGGACCCGTACACCCGCGGCCATAGCGATCGCGTGGCGCGTGTCGCCGTCCGGCTGGCCACCCAGTTGGGATGCAGCCAGGACGTGGTAGATACCATCTACCTGGGCGGGCTGCTGCACGATGTCGGCAAGATCGGCATCGACGACAACGTGCTCCGCAAGCCTGGCAAGCTCACGCCCGAGGAATTCGAACACATCAAGACACACGCTCAGGTGGGCTACAACATCCTGGCCGACATCAAGCAGCTCGGCCAGATCCTGCCGATCGTGCTGCATCACCACGAAGCCTGGGACGGCAGCGGTTATCCGCACGGCCTGGCCGGCACCGAGATTCCGTTCTTGGCGCGGATCGTGGCCGTGGCCGACTCGTTCGACGCCATGGGCAGCGACCGTCCTTACCGTGCTGGCATGTCCGATGAAAAGCTCGACTCCATCATTCGCAATGGAGCCGGCAAACAGTGGGATCCGCAGGTCGTCGAGGCGTTCTTCGCAGCCCGCGCCGACATCCGCAAGATCGCCACCACGCCGTCGGAAGCCCAGCCGGTGGACCTGATGACCTGCTTCACATTCTAAGACCGCTTGCGCTGGCCACGCGGCCAGCGTGCTACGGCTGAATGGGCAGGAACTGGATCGCGTCGACGATCACGTGACCATCGGCCTCTTCGTTGGAGATCGTCACGCGACACGATTTGCCGGCCGGCAGATCGAACTGGCCGAGCGACACAAACGCCTTATCGATCGGCGGCGTGCGGCGTTGATTGACAGCCACCGGGGTCGTCTTGCCCGCCACGTCCACCGTGACCTTGACGTTGGTCGCCCGATTGGCAAACGGCGTGTACGCCAGGCGGATCTCGTAGCGGCCTGCCTTGGGAAGGTCGGGGGTAAAGGTGGCCGTCTTGCCGCCGCGATCCTCGGCCCCATCGTGCAGGTAGCCGTCGCCCACGAAGCCGGGCGTTGAACTGCTGCGCGCCCAGTTGCCGGTCAGTTGGGCCGCATCCTCATCGAGCACGACGCCGGGCAGCTTCTTGGGATCAATGCCCGAGCCGCGCTTGCGCCCCGTCCACTCCAGCGCCTGCTGATCGCCCAGCAGCTTCTCGCGCAGCTTGGGGTAAGCGACTTCCTGTACCGCCACGTCGTCGTCGATGGCAATGGCCGCGGCCGTCGCAGCCGATTGCCCGAGCACCATAAACACCGGCTCCATACGGATCGAACCATACGCAATGTGCGAAGCCGACAGGCACACGGGCACCAGCAGGTTCGCGCACGCACCCTTGGCCGGCACGATCGAACGATACGAGATCGGGTAGGGCGAGAAGCCGCCCACCTGAACATCGCCCTCGTTCAATACGCGGCCATCGACCACGTGCCGCTGCACGTGATGCGAATCCATCGTGTACGCGGCCAGTCCAACCGGGTCGGCGGCCACCTCGCGGCCCTGGCAGTTGTGCTGCGTCATCACGTAATCGGACACCATCCGCCGGGCTTCGCGCACGTACAACTGATGCGGCCAGTTGCCGTTGTCGGTGAACTCATCTTTCGAGAGCCCCCAGGTCTGGAAATACTTGCGAATGTTCTCCGGCACGCGGGGATGGTTGGCCAGCGTCCACATCAGGCCCTTCTGGTAGGTTTCGTGGGCTTTGATGATCTTTTCGCGGGTCGCGTAGTCGGCCTCGGGGTAGTCGTAATTCATGCTGATGTAGTCGGTGCTGACCGCAAAGTTGTTGTTCGAGTCGGTCTTGCGGTTGGGCATCAAGGCCGGAGCCCAGGGGATGCGATAATCGCCGGCCTCGAAGTTACGCAGCAGCAGTTCATATTGCAGTTCGTCGTACCCCTCAGGCTTGGGCCACGGCAGGCGGTTCTCGGGCGAATCGGTGGCGCACAACCGGAAGCAGTACGCCTGCACGCGATGATCGCCGGCACCTTCTTCGCCAGGCCCGTCGCCATTGATGCCCGGCAACAGCCCGCTGGTGGGGTCGCCGGGCTTGCGATAAGGATCAACCGCTTTGACGAACTGGTGATACACGGCCCGTTTGGTTTGCACGCCGTTGAGGGTTTCGCCGTACTGCGAGTTGCTTTCGCGTCCCACGTGATAGCGCACGCCGGCAGCGGCCATCAGGTCGCCTTCATAGGTGGCGTCGATGAACATCTTGCCGCGGAACGTCCGCCCGCTTTCCATGGCGATGGAGCGAATCCGGCCTTGCTCTTGAGTGACGCCCGTGCGGCGATTGAGCCTTTCACCGAATACCACCGGCACGTTGGCCTCGCGGAGCATGTCGCGAAATACCTTCTCCGCGACGTGCGGTTCGAAGGTCCACATCGTGTCTTCGCCGGCAGCCTGCCGGCCGCTGCGGTAATCCTCGCGCCGCTGGAACTTCCAGGCGTCGTCCTGTTGATAATGCTGATAGATGCGGCGGTAGAACTCGCGCGAGATGCCGCCAATCGCGGCTTTGTTGCCGATATCGGTCGCCCCCAAGCCGCCGGAGGAAAGCCCGCCCACGTGCTGGCTCGGCTCAATCACAATCACGCTCTTGCCCATCCGGGCCGCTTGCACGGCAGCGGCCACGCCGCCGGACGTACCGCCGTAGATCACCAGGTCGTACGATGCGCCGGCGGGTTCATCGGCGGCTATGGCTGGTTGACCCGTGGTCAACATCGCCACGGCAACAACCAAGGCCGTGTGGCCCATCAGGCGGAGCCAGCCGGTGAAGCGTTGCCGGCGCGTTGCTAAAGCGACCGGGCTAAAGTGCTGAGTAGGCATGCGCATGACGAGTCCTCGTGGTTCTAGTCCGGTTAGAGGCGAATATCGGTGTGATTGATGTTTCGAGTGGTTTGGGCCGTTCAGCCGCCTACGGCGATGGCTGACCACCTTGCCGCTTCGCCGCGGCCTTCATCCGCTGGGCATGCACGTGTGCCACGTCCCACATGTAGTGGTCGATCTTGCGTGCCTCGGCCGCTTCGATCTCGCGCCGCGCCAGCTCCGGCTTGCCAATCACTTCGTAGTACAGCCCCAGGTACAAGTGGGCGTAGAACAGCCGGTGATGCAGCGTTGGTTCGTCGGGTTCGCCTGCCCTTGCGGCTTTTAGCACGTCTTCCGGTTCCAGGCGGCCGGCGTACAGTTCGTAAATCTCGCGCATCGGTACGCGGCGATCGTTTCCAACCCGCAGAATCTCCTGTTGGGCGTTCTTCAGGCCGACTTGCGGAACCATGCACAAGAACCGCCAGACGGCGTTTTCGACATCGCTATCGTCGTACGTCTGGTAGACCTCGAACTGCTTCTGCCCCTTGGCGAACTCGCCGGCGTAGTAGTACGAGATGCCGCGTTTCCAGTGGCCGCGCTCCCGGCCGGCATCCAGTTCGATGGCTCGATCGAAGTCGCGAATCGATTGTTCGATCTGGCCCTGGCAAAACGCCACGCTGCCTCGCTGGTCGTAGAGTGCCGCCTGGTTGGGCTCGCGCTCGATCGCCGCTGAGAAATCGTCGCGGGCTTGCTCGTACTGACGCTTGCCTGCGTGGATGAGCCCTCGCACATAGTACGGCTGCCAAAGCTCAGGCAGGGCCTTGATGAGCTCGTTTAGTTGCTTTAGCGCCTGCTCGGTCTTGCCCTGCCGCCAGGCAAACACGGCCTGGTCGAGCGTTGCCGGCGGTTCATCAGCGCGGGTTGTCACTGGC
>Ga0182737_1002084_pt1 | contig 17367 bp, 16 predicted proteins | sample eDN5th30CBELigOP_FD_128878 | JGI IMG/M metagenome (GOLD analysis project Ga0182737, IMG submission 128878) | Enriched Organic Plus compost microbial communities from Emeryville, California, USA - eDNA 5th pass 30_C BE-Lig OP (version 2) (version 2) ...
ATAGCGAGAGGGAAACGCCCGGTCACATTCCGAACCCGGAAGCTAAGCCTCTCAGCGCCGATGGTACTGCAGGGGGGACCCTGTGGGAGAGTAGGACACCGCCGGACTTCTTTCGTGAAATGGCCACCCAGAGTTGGGTGGCCATTTCTCGTTAACAGCCCACGAAGAGGAGTCGAGATGAGCGAGCGTCAGGAACGCGACGACAAGGACCGGGGCCCGAAGGGCGGTCGTTCCGAGGGACGTCCGCGCCGCGACGACTCCGCCGACCGGACTCCGCGCAGCGGCAGTGCGCGACCGTACCGTCAGGGCGACGGCGAACGTGCGTACCGCCCGCGCCGCGACGGTGAGCAGCAGTCTCGCCCGTACCGTGGTCGCGACGGCGAGCGTCCGTCCCGTCCGCGTGATGGTGCACAGCGTCCCTACCGTGGTCGCGACAGTGAGCGTCCGTACCGTCCTCGTGATGGTGAGCAGCGTCCGTACCGCGGCCGTGACGGTGAGCGTCCGGCCCGCCGCCCGGTGGGGGATCGGCCGTGGCAGCGCGACGGCGATCGTCCCGCACGCTCCGGCGACCGGCCCTTCCGTCCGCGCCCCGACGGCGGACGCGATGCCCGGCGCCCCTCGCGTCCCCCGCGCGACTCCGCCGAGCGCGCCGCGAAGGCGGCCGAGCCGCTGCTGCCAGACGAGGTCACCGCACGTGATCTGCCGGGCGGTGCGCGCAACGAGTTGAAGACCCTCAGCAAGGAGAACGCGGAGGCCGTGGCACGGCACCTGGTCATGGCCGCGCGCCTCATCGACGACGACCCGGCGCTCGCGCACGAGCACGCGCAGGCCGCCGTCCGCCGCGCCGGCCGCGTCGCCGTGGTCCGCGAGACCGCGGCGATCACCGCGTACGCGAACGGGGACTACGCCCTCGCCCTCCGCGAGCTGCGCACCTACCGGCGCATCTCCGGCAAGGACGACCAGATCGCGCTCATCGTCGACTCCGAGCGCGGTGTCGGCCGCCCCGAGCGCGCCCTCGAGGAGGGCCGCGCGGTCGACCGTGACACGTTGCCCACCGCTGCCCGCGCGCAGCTCGCGATCGCGATGTCGGGTGCTCGCCTGGACCTCGGCGACCCTGAGCGCGCGCTGGTGGAGCTCGACATTCCCGAACTCGATCCCGATCGTGCCTTCGAATGGAGCGCAGACCTGTTCGCCGCCCGCGCAGCCGTGCTCGAGGAGCTCGGCCGTGATGCCGAGGCCGCAGAGTGGGCGCGCCGTGCCGAGATCGCCGCCGAGGTGTGGGACCGTGCGCTCGGCGTCGGCGAGGACGAGGAGATCATCGTGGAGGAGGAGATCCTCGCGGAGGACGACGACGTCGCCACCGCGCAGCAGGACGAGGAGGAGCGTTGATGGGCCTGTTCTCCCGCAGCACCACCCCGCTGGACGGCGTCGACGTCGTCCTTTCCGACCTCGACGGCGTCGTGTACGCCGGTGACGGCGCACTGCCCCACGCCGTCGAGAGCCTCAACCGCGCCGCAGCGGGGCGCCGCCTCGGCTACATCACCAACAACGCCTCGCGTACGGACGTCTCGGTGGCCGAGCACCTCAGCCGCCTCGGGCTCCGGGTGCGCCCCGAGGACGTCGTCACGAGCCCGCAGGCGGCGATGCGTCTGCTGAAGGACCGCATCCCGGCCGGATCCACCGTGCTCGTGGTCGGCGGCGAGGGCCTCGTCGTCGAGACCGAGAAGGCCGGCTTCACCGTGACCCGGTCCGCCGAGGACGACCCCGCCGCTGTCGTGCAGGGCTTCTCCCCGGACGTCGCCTGGGTACACCTCGCCGAGGCCGCATTCGCACTCAAGACCCCGGAGGAGGAGGGCGGCATCCCCTGGATCGCCACCAACACCGACTGGACGATCCCGCAGGCCCGTGGCATGGCGCCCGGCAACGGCACCCTCGTCTCCGCGGTGCACACCGCCGTCGGCCGCCTCGCGACCGTCGCCGGCAAGCCCGAAACGCCGATCTTCGAGGAGGCGATCCGCCGGTTCGACGCGAACGCGCCGCTGTTCATCGGCGACCGACTCGACACCGACATCGCCGGGGCGCAGGCCGCGGGCATCCGCTCCGCCCTCGTGCTCACCGGCGTCGACCGGCCGAAGCACGTGCTCGCAGCGCCCGCGAACGCGCGACCGACGTACATCCTCTCCGACCTGCGGGAGCTCCACGAGCCCTACCCCGAGACGAAGGTGAAGGGGGACGTCACTTCCGTCGGCGGCGCGTCCGTGCGCATCGACGGGCCGAACGTCCAGATCCTCAAGACCGGCGACCGGCCGATCGACCTGCTCCGCGCCGGTGCGGCTGCGATCTGGGCCACCGGTCGGCAGATCTTCGGATTCCGCGTGCCGGAGGAGCTCTACGCAGACCCGTTCCACCGGGTCTGAGTCAGCGCTTCCGGCGGATGATGCGCCGCTCCAGCGGCAGCCTGTCCGCCGGCGGTTCCAGCTCCTGCGGGAGCAGCGTCGGCGGCGCGCCGAACCCCTGCCGCGCGGCGATCATCACGCGGCGGCCGAGCAGGTGGTTGCCGGTGCCGCCGATCGCCGCGCCGATGCCGAAGGGGAGCGCCTTCCCGAGCCAGGACGCACCGCCGCGCACGGCGAACCGGTGCACGAACGCGTGCTTGAGCCGGTCGACCAGTGGGCCGACCGCCGCGCGGGGGATGGTCTTCGTGATGAGCTCGCCCCAGTAGGCCTGACGTGTGGGACCCGTGCCGCGGGCCTGCCCCGCGAGCTGCGTGACGAGGTCGACGCCCTCGCGTCCGAGCAGGAGGGTGAGCACGAGTGCACGTGCGCGGTCCGGGTCGTTCACCGCGAGGCCGTGCACCTCGGCGACCGACTGCGCGAAGAGCGTCGTCGCCTCCAGGAAGGCGGCGGTCTCGGCACCGCTGAGCGCGAGCGTGACGCCCGTGCCGATGCCGGGCACGACGGCGGTCGCGCCGACCGCGGCGCCGCTCGTGGTCACGGCCGCGAGGTAGCGGCGCTCCAGGATCCGGACGATCTGCAGGGTCGACGCGTCCCGGTTGCGGATCCGGATGCTGCGCAGGTGCGCGACGACGGCGGGTCGCTGCAGCGCCAGCATCCGATCGAGCATGCGGATGGCGAGCGGGTGCTCGGGGGAGCCGACCGGTGGAAGGCCGGTGTCCCAGGGCGCGTCGTCGGGCAGCGAGTGGATGCGGTGCACCTGCTCGGCCATGACGGTGCGCCGATCAGACGAACAGGTTCGCCCGCTCCAGGTCCTCGGCGAAGTCGACCTCGACCGCGTACAGATCGGAGACGTCGAGCGGCGCGAGACGCAGGCCGTCCTCGGCGATGGCCAGCTCGAGACCGCGCTCGAAGTAGTCCTGGTCGTCGACGCGGGTGAGCTGACGCTGGAAGGCGCGCTTGTCGTGGCGTGAGATGTAGTTGATGCCCACGGCCTCGCCGATACCGCCCTCGACGGTCTTGGACAGCTGCGCGATGAAGCCCTCCGCGTCGACCGTGTACTTGACCTCCTCGTCGGAGACCTTCGCGGTGTTGACTGTGACGAACGACTGCTCCTGCTCGATGAGCGAGATGGCACGGCCGAGCACACGCGGGTCGAAGACGACGTCACCGTTCATCCAGAGGACGCCGCCGCGGCCGGTCGCCGCCAGGGCACGCAGCAGGCTCTTGGACGTGTTGGTCTGGTCGTAGCGGTCGTTGTAGATGTAGTCCGACTGCGGGAAGGCCTCGACGATGGTCTCGGCGCGGTAGCCGACCACGGTCATGATCCGGGCCTCGTCGCCGAAGGCGGCGCGGATGTTGTCGTGCTGCTGGCGCATGATGCTGCGGCCGTCGCGCAGCTCGGTCAGGGGCTTGGGCAGGCTCCGGCCCAGGCGGGACCCCATCCCGGCGGCGAGGATCACGGTCTGTACAGTCACGATGCGCTCCTGGAAGTAGCGGTCAGAGTTCTTGGTCGGTTCACCGACGCGACACTCCTTCGTGCCTCGTCCATGGTAGCCAGGGCGCCTGAAAGACAGGTGGGGGGCTTGCATCCGTTGCCTGATCGTTGCAGGGATGCCGCAGGGTGGGAGACACGCCGCACCGACCACGGCCCCTTGGTACCGTGGTCGGGTGAGTGCACCGAGGCCTGAATCCCCCGATCACCCGCAGGTGCAGGGGGAATCCGAACCGCCCGTCCCCGGCGGCCCGGCCACGGTGCCCGAAGGCTTGGTCATTCCCCCGAAACCCCCGCTTCCCGCGGCGTCCGCGACGGTCGTCGAGGAGTCGGTCGTGGTCGTCGACGACGTCGTCGCGACGGACGAAGAGGACGAGGCGGCGTCCGCGTCGGCGCTCGAAGCGCTCTGGGACGATGCGCGGCCCGACGACGGCGTGGACGCGTCGGTCCCGGCGCTGGCCATCGAGGGACTCGAGAAGACCTTCGGCGGGAAGGTCGCCGTCGCCGGACTCGACTGGCGGATCGAGCCCGGCACCTTCGCGGGCCTCGTCGGCCCCAACGGCGCGGGCAAGACGACGACGCTGTCCATGATCGCGGGTCTGCTGCGTCCGGACGGGGGGACGATCCGCATCCACGGGGTCGACGTCGTCGCCCGCGAACGGGAGGCGAAGCGGCTGATCGGTGTGCTGCCCGACCGGCTCCGCACCTTCGACCGGCTCACCGGTCGGCAGCTGCTGACCTATGCGGGGCTCCTGCGCGATCTCCCGGGCGACGTGGTCGAGGCGCGCACCGCGAGTCTGTCACGGGCGCTGGACCTGACCCCGGCGCTCGGTCGAGTGGTGGGGGACTACTCGGCCGGTATGACCAAGAAGATCATGCTCGCGGTGGCGATGATCCACGCCCCGCGCGTGCTCGTGCTCGACGAGCCGTTCGAGGCCCTCGACCCCGCGTCGTCGGCCACGATCCTCGACATCCTCCGCGCCTACACCGCCAACGGCGGCACCGTCGTGCTCTCCAGTCATGGCATGGACCTCATCGAACGGGTCTGCGACCGCGTCGCGATCATGGCCGCGGGGTCGATCATCGCCGAGGGCACGGTCGACGACGTGCGCGGCGAGAGCTCGCTCGAGGAGCGGTTCGTCGAGATCGTCGGCGGTGCCGGCGAGACGGAGGGACTCGAGTGGTTGCACACGTTCTCCGGCTGAGACTCGCACTCCTCGTCGCGGCCGGGCGGGCGGGTGCCCGGGACCGGGCCCGGATGCTTGCGGGCCTCGTGTTCGTCGTCATCGGCGTCGCCGCGGCGTGGGCCGGTCTGCTGCGGTTGCGCGGCGACGACGACCTCGCCGTGCAGGCGGTGACCGTCACCGGCGGGGCGGCGCTCGTGCTCGCCGCCGTGCTCGCGCCGCCGCTGGTCGGTGACGACCAGCTCGACCCGCGGCGGTTCCGTCCCTTCGGGTTCACCTCGCGCCCGCTCGCGGCCACGGTGCTGCTCGCAGGGCTCTGCTCGGTGCCGATGCTCGCCCTGCTCGTGATCGCCGCCGGCGTCGTGGTGCTGTGGCTTCTGCAGGGCGCGCCCGCGCTGGCCGCAGTCGCCGGCCCACTGCTCGGAGTGGTCACCGTCCTGCTGCTGTCGAACCTGTCCGGGGCGGCGACCGCCAAGCTCCTCCGTGAACGGCGCTCGCGCGAGCTCACCGGTCTGTTCGTGCTGGCGGTCCTCATCATCGCCGTGCCGGTCGGGCTGTTCGCCGCATCCCTCGACTGGGGTGCGACCGTGCCGGCACCGCTCGCCGCGGCGAGCAGCGTGCTCTCGTTCACCCCGCTCGGTGCGGCCTGGGCGCTGCCGGGCTATGCGGTGACCGGTGACCCGATGGGCTGGGTCGCCCTCGCGGTCGCGCTGGTGACGGTCGCGGCCCTCGCGGTCGGCTGGTTCGTCGCGGTGGACCGCATCCTGCACACGCCCGAGCGTCCGCTGCCGGCACGGGCCCGGGCCGGGATGTCCTGGTTCGCGGTGCTGCCGGCCACCGCCGGCGGCGCCATCGCGGCGCGCAGCCTGCTCTATTGGACCCATGACCGCCGGTACGGGATCAACGTGCTCATCGTGCCGGTCGCCGCCGTGCTCGCCGTCGTGCCGCTGCTCATCGCGGGTGTGCCCTTCGAACTCGCGATCCTCGCGCCGGCCGTGCTCATCGCGTTGTTCCTCGGCTGGCTGCCGCACAACGACCTCGCCTACGACTCGACGGCACTGTGGTTGCACATCGCCAGCGGCGTGCGGGGCATTGCCGACCGGCTGGGCCGGCTCGTCCCCATCGCATTGCTCGCGGTGCCGACCTTCGCGCTCGTGCTGCCGCTGACCGCGGTGCTGCACGGTCACTGGAGTGTGCTCGTGCCGTTGGGTGGTGTGATCGCGAGCCTGTTCCTGTCGGGGCTGGGCTTCTCCTCGATCGCGTCCGCCGCGGCGCCGTATGCGGTGACCCGGCCCGGCGACAGCCCGTTCCGGCAGCCGCAGCGCACCGAGGGGAGCGGGATCACCGCGCAGGCGCTCGTGATGTTCGCGAGCATCGCCGTCACCGCCCCCACGGCATGGTGGGCGTGGGAGGCGATCACCGTCGACGGCGCATCGGCCGCGGTCGCGCTGCTGGCGGGGCTCGGCACCGGGGTGCTCGTGCTCATCGGCGGGCTGGCGATCGGCTCGACCGTGTTCGAACGCCGGGGCAGCGCGCTCATGGAGTTCGCCGAGACGGCCGCGTGAGCGCGGGTCGCCGCTAGAATCAGGGCTATGAGCACGCCCCTGGACCGACCCGATGCGGGTGGTACCGCGACCCTCGACCGTGAGCTCGAGGAGCTCCTGCGCGAGGAGCATTTCGAGCCGGGCGACCACGAGCGCTTCTCGCACTATGTGAAGAAGGACAAGATCCTCGAGTCGGCGCTCACCGGCAAGCCCGTCCGCGCCCTGTGCGGCAAGAAGTGGACCCCGGGCCGTGACCCGGAGAAGTTCCCGGTCTGCCCCACCTGCAAGGAGATCTACGAGTCGATGCAGGGCTGAGCGGACCGCTCAGACCTCGCCGTAGACCGTCGGGATCGCCGGGTCGGACCGGCTGAGCCCGTGCGCCGCGAGCGGCAGCTCCCGCCGCACCGTGCGGTGGTGCTCCCGCGCCCGGCGCACGCCCGCGGGACCCTCGTACGCGGCATCGGGCTCGCCGGCGACCACGAGCGGCACCTGCAGCGCCCGCGACGCCTCCGGTGCGCCGGCGGTGGCATCCGAGCCGGTCACGATGACGAGTTCGGCCTGTGCGGTGTCGCCGGAGAGGCGACGGAAGGCGGCCTTGCGCCCGCCGAGGGACTTCTTCTCCGCGGACGCCTTCGCGACCGCAACCCAGGTGCCGTCCGGATCCTGTCGTTCGACGAGCTTGTAGACCATTCCCGCCGTGGGGGAGCCGGAGCCGGTGACGACCGAGGTGCCGACCCCGTACGCGTCCACGGGGGAGGATGCGAGCGCCGCGAGCGCGTATTCGTCGAGGTCGCTGGTCACGGTGATCCGGGTCTCCGTGGCTCCGAGGGCGTCGAGCTGTGCCCGCACCCTGGCGGCGACCACCGGCAGGTCGCCGGAGTCGATGCGCACCCCGCCGAGCCCGGTACCGGCCACCGCGATCGCCCGTTCCACCCCGGCCGCGATGTCGTAGGTGTCGACGAGGAGGGTCGTGTCGGTGCCTGCCGCGGCGATCTGGGCGCGGAACGCGTCCTCCTCCGTCCCGTGCAGGAGCGTCCAGGAATGGGCGGCTGTGCCCATGGTCGGAATGCCCCAGACCCGCCCCGCCTCGAGGTTGCTGGTCGCGTCGAACCCTGCGATGTAGGCGGCTCGGGCGGCGGCGACCGCGGATCGTTCGCCGGTGCGGCGCGAACCCATCTCGGCCAGCGGCCGGTCGCCGGCGGCGATGCTCATGCGGGCTGCGGCGGTGGCGACCGCCGAGTCGTGGTTGAGGACGCTGAGCACCAGGGTCTCCAGGACGACGGCCTCGGCGAAGGTGCCCTCCACGGTGAGGACGGGGGAACCGGGGAAGTAGAGCTCGCCCTCGGCGTAGCCGGTGATCGTGCCGCGGAAGCGGAAGTCCGCCAGGTACGCGAGCGTCTCTCGGTCGACCACGCGCTCGTCGCGGAGGAACCGCAGCTCCTCCTCGTCGAAACGGAACTCGCGCAGGAGGCCGAGCAATCGACCGGTACCGCCGACGACGCCGAACCTTCGCCCGCCCGCGAGCCGGCGGGCGAACACCTCGAACACGCACGGCCGGGACGCCGTGCCGTCCCGGAGGGCCGCCTCCAGCATCGTGAGTTCGTACCGGTCGGTCAGCAGCGCGGTGCTCATGCCGGTCACTCTATCCACCGGGCGTAGGCTTGAGGATCGTGGATGACGCGCCGATCGGGATCTTCGACTCCGGGGTCGGCGGGCTGACCGTCGCCCGTGCCGTCTCGCAGCTCCTGCCCCGCGAGTCCATCCGGTACATCGGCGACACCGCCCGCTCGCCCTATGGCCCCAAACCGATCGCCGACGTGCGCCGGTACTCGCTGGAAGTGCTCGACACGCTGGTCGAGCAGGGCGTGAAGATGCTCGTCATCGCCTGCAACACCGCATCCGCCGCCATGCTGCGCGACGCGCGCGAACGCTACGACGTCCCGGTCGTCGAAGTCATCGGTCCGGCCGTACGCACCGCCATGTCGACCACGCGCAACGGTCGGATCGGCGTCATCGGCACGGTCGGCACGATCGGCTCCCGCGCGTACCAGGACATGCTCGAGGTGAACGCGGACCTGACCGTGTTCGCACAGGCGTGCCCGCGCTTCGTCGACTTCGTCGAGGCGGGCGTGACCGACACCCCCGAGGTGCTCGCGGCCGCCGAGGAGTACCTCGCCCCGCTGCGGCACGCCGGCGTCGACACGCTGGTGCTCGGCTGTACCCACTACCCGTTCCTCGAGGGCGCGATCAGCTACGTCATGGGACAGGGCGTGAGCCTCGTCTCCAGCGACAGCGAGACTGCGAAGGACGTGTACCGGCAGCTCGTGTCCCGCGACCTGCTCGCGGGGCCGGAGGCGGTGCCGCACCACGTCTACGAGGCCACCGGCGACTCCGCCGACGACTTCATCAACCTGGCGCACCGGCTCATGGGCCGCGAGGTGCGCGATGTGCAACTGGTCCAGACCGGGGTCATCGACCTGCCGGCCCGGCCCGAACCGACCCGCTGAGGAGACACATGTCCGAGATCACCCGTGCCGACGGCCGCGCCGTCGACCAGCTGCGCCCCGTCACGATCGAACGCGGCTGGTCCAGCCAGGCGGAGGGCTCCGCGCTCATCTCGTTCGGTGGCACGAAGGTGCTGTGCACCGCGTCGTTCACGAACGGCGTGCCGCGCTGGCTGACCGGTAAGGGCAAGGGCTGGGTGACCGCGGAGTACGCGATGCTCCCGCGTGCGACGAACACACGCAACGACCGCGAGAGCGTGAAGGGCAAGGTCGGCGGCCGCACCCATGAGATCTCCCGCCTCATCGGCCGGGCGCTTCGCGCGGTCGTGGACACGAAGGCGCTCGGCGAGAACACCATCGTGATCGACTGCGACGTGCTGCAGGCCGACGGCGGCACCCGCACCGCCGCGATCACCGGCGCCTACGTGGCGCTCGCGGACGCGATCGCCTGGGGCCGTGAGAAGGGCTTCGTGGGCAAGAACGCGAAGGCGCTCATCGACTCCGTCTCGGCCGTCTCGGTCGGCATCATCGACGGCACCCCGATGCTCGACCTCGCCTACGTCGAGGACGTGCGCGCCGAGACCGACATGAACGTGGTCGTCACCGGTCGCGGCCTGTTCGTCGAGGTGCAGGGCACCGCCGAGGGCGCGCCGTTCGACAAGCGCGAACTGGACGCGCTGCTCGAGCTCGGCCTCGCCGGTTGCGCGGACCTCCGCGACCTGCAGACCGCGGCGCTCGCGGAGGGCGGGGCGTGAGCGACGCCCGTATCGTCCTGGCGACCCATAACGCGCACAAGGTCGAGGAGTTCCAGGCGATCGTCTCCCAGGCCCGCCCCGACATCGAGGTCGTCTCCTACGACGGCCCGGAACCGGTCGAGGACGGCGTGACGTTCGCGCAGAACGCGCTCATCAAGGCCCGCGCGGCCGCGGCCCACACCGGCCTGCCGGCACTCGCCGACGACTCCGGCATCCGGGTCGACGTGCTCGGCGGTGCGCCCGGGGTGTTCTCCGCGTACTGGGCGGGGCACCGCAAGGACAGCCGCGCGAACCTGGAGCTGCTGCTCGACCAGCTCTCCGACATCGCCGACCCGCACCGCGGCGCGCAGTTCGTCTCCACGATCGCGCTGGTGCGGCCGGACGGGTCGGAGTCGGTCGTCGAGGGCGTGTGGCCGGGCCGTCTCGCGACCGCCCCGCAGGGGGAGGGCGGGTTCGGGTACGACCCGATCTTCATCCCGGATGGCCAGGACACCCCGGAGCGCACGGTCGGTCAGTGGAGCGCCGAGGAGAAGAACGCGCACTCGCACCGTGCCCGCGCCTTCCGCGAGCTGCTGCCGCTGCTGCGCGGACTCTGACCCGACCCATTCCCGCCTGCTGAGAACGGGTCTCGTTCCCGATTGGGCGACACGGCCCCGGGCCGGTGCCGGCGCGCCGTAGCCTGGCTGCATGCACGACCACGCCCCGCCGTCCGGGGGGTTCCGGCAGGGATCGACCCGGCGCCTGCTCGCCGTCTCGCTCGCGATCACCTCCACGGTGTTCGTGGTGCAGGTGGTGGGTGCCGTGCTGTCCGGGTCGCTCGCCCTGCTCGCCGACGCCGCACACATGCTGATGGATGCGGCGGCGCTGGTGATCGCGCTCATCGCCGGCGCGGTGGCCGCCCGACCCGCGGACGACCGGCGCACCTTCGGCTACCAGCGTGCCGAGGTGTTCGGCGCGCTCGTGAACGGCGTGATCCTGCTCGTCGTGTCGGTGTGGGTCGCGATCGAGGCCGTGCTGCGGCTCGTCTCGCCCGCCGAGCCGGAGGTCTCCGGCGACCTCATGCTCGTCGTCGCCACCGTGGGACTGCTCGCGAACGGGATCGCCATGTGGCTGCTGTCCTCGGCGCAGAAGCACAACATCAACGCGCGCGGCGCCTACCTGGAGGTGCTCGGCGACCTGCTGGGCTCGATCGCGGTGATCGTCGCCGCGGTCGTCATCATCGCGACCGGCTGGGTGGCGGCGGATGCGGTCGCCTCGCTCCTCATCGCGGCGATGATCGTGCCGCGCGCGATCGGGCTGCTCCGCGAGGTCGCCTCGGTGCTGAGCGAGGCGACGCCGAAGGACATCCGCGTCCAGGAGATCCGCGACCACATCCTCGCGACCGACGGGGTGACCGACGTGCACGACGTGCACGTGTGGCAGCTCACCCGCGGCGCGCCGGTCTTCAGCGCGCACGTCGTCGTCGCCGAGGACGCGTTCGAGACCGGGGAGTCGACGGCGATCCTCACCCGGTTGCAGACGTGTCTCGCCGAGCATTTCGACGTCGAGCACTCGACGTTCCAGCTCGAGGCCGCCGGCCATGTCGAGCACGACACCCACGGCTGACGCTCAGAAGGGCGCCGGGTCCTCCGCCGCCACCTCGTCCGGCGTCTTGTCCGGGCGCAGGCCCCGCCAGCGCGGATGCCGGAGGCTTCCGATCGGCGTGAACTCGGCGAACTCGACCTCGCCCACGAGCTCGGGGCGCACCCAGACCGCGTCGCGGGTGTCCTCCGCCGGCACGTCGAGGAACGGCGGGGCGTCGGTGACGAGGGGTGTCAGCATCCCGTGGAGGCGGCGGAGCGTCGCATCCGAGAACCCGGTGCCGACGCGGCCGACGTAGCGCAGGCCGTCCGCGGTGGGGATGCCGACCAGCAGCGAGCCGAACGTGCCGGCGCGGCCGCCGTTGCCGCGGCGCATGCCGCCGATGACCACCTCCTGCGTGCGGCTGTGCTTGACCTTGAGCCAGTCTTCGGATCTGCTGCCCGGCCGGTAGCGGGATGCGGGGTTCTTCACCACCACGCCCTCCAGGCCCAGCCGTGCGCCGTCGTCGAGCGCGGTGCGCAGGTCGTTGAACACGGGTGGGACGGCGAACGGTGCGGCGGCGCCGGCCGCGGTGCGCTCCAGGACCTCGCGTCGGTCGTGCAGCGGCGCGGCGGCGAGGGAACGCCCGCGGTGGTGGAGCGCGTCGAAGAGGTAGTAGCGGACGGGGGTACGGGCGGCCTCGCGCTCGATGTCGCCGCGTGCCTCCAGGTGCATGCGGCGCTGCAGGGCGGCGAAGCTCGGCACCCCGCGCTCGTCCAGGGCGACGATCTCGCCGTCGAGCACGACGGGTTCGCTGCCGAGGCCGGGGTCGATGCCGGCGAGTTCGGGGTAGCGGAGGGTGATCTCGGTGCCGCGGCGCGCCCAGAGTCGGAGCCGCTCGCCGTCCCAGTGTGCGAGCGCGCGGACGCCGTCCCACTTCATCTCGACCCACGGGTCGCCGGGCCAGCGTTCGATCGCGGCGGCGGCGAGCGCGGGGGTCGTGAGCGTCGCGAGCATGGGGCGCACGTCCGGCGGCTCGTCGGCGGCATCCGAGGGTGTGGGAGCGGGGGCGGGGGCGGCATCCGTCGGCTGCTCCTTCATGCGGTGGAGCAGCCACTGGGACTTCTCGCCCTGCCCGCCGGTGCGGATGAGTGCGAGGCGGGCGGTGCCGAGCGGGCCGTCGGGGCGACCGTGGAGCGTGACGACGACCTCGCCCTCCCGCCACTTCTCGGTCTCGTAGCGGCCCTCGTCCCAGATCGTGACGCTGCCCGCACCGTACTCGCCGCCGGGGATCTCGCCCTCGAAGGTGGCGTAGTCGAGCGGGTGGTCCTCGGTCATGACGGCGAGGTGGTTCTTGTCCGAGGTCTCGGGGATGCCCTTGGGGACCGCCCAGCTCACGAGCACGCCGTCGCGTTCGAGCCGGAAATCCCAGTGGAGCCGGCGGGCGTGGTGCTCCTGGATGACGAAGCGCGGCTCCCCTCCCGGCGGCGTCGGGCTCACGGCGGGGGAGGCGGGCACGGGTTCCGGGGTGCGGTCGGCGGAGCGCTTGGCGAGGTACCGGGCGAGCGGGCCGTCGGATGCGGGTGCGTTCCGGGCGAGCGGGGCCAGGAGGTCGCCGTCGGTCTCGGCGCGAGTGAGGACCTCACGGAACTCGAGGTGGCGCAGGTCGGGGTCGTCGAGCTCCGCCCAGGTGCGGGGCGCGGCGACCGTCGGGCGGGGACGGCCGCGGAGCGAGTAGGGGGCGATCGTCGTCTTCGACCCGTTGTTCTGGCTCCAGTCGACGAACACCTTCCCGGGGCGGGCCGCCTTCGACATGCTGCTCACGACGAGGTCGGGGTCGTCGGCCTCCAGTGCGCGGGCGAGCTCGCGGGCGACCTGCGACACCTCGTCGCTGGAGGCGGTCCCGGGCAAGGTCGCGTACAGGTGGATGCCCTTGCTGCCGCTTGTGAGCGGGAACGGCTCCAGGCCCATGCCCTGCAGGATGCCGCGGGCACGGCGGGCGACCTCGGCGCACTCGGGCAGCCCGACGCCCGGGCCCGGGTCGAGGTCGAGCACGAGCCGGTCCGGGGGCAGGCGCTCGCCGTCGGGCCCGAACCGCCATTGCGGGGTGTGGAGCTCCAGGCTCGCGACCTGGGCGAGGTAGGCGAGGGTGGCGACGTCGTCGACGAGGGGGTACTCCTTGGCGCCGCCGGAGTGTTCGATGGGCAGGCGCCGCACCCAGGACGGTGCGGAGGATTCCAGGTCCTTCGCGAAGAACGAGGACGCCGGATGCTCGGCGGTGCCCACGCCCTCCGGCCAGCGCTTGCGGGTGACCGGGCGATCGGCGAGGTGGGGGAGCATCACCGGGGCGATGCGGGTGTAGTAGTCGATCACCTCGCCCTTGGTGGTGCCGGTCTCGGGGTAGAGCACTTTGTCGAGGCGGGAGACGCGCAGCATCCGCCCGTCGATGCGGACCGTCTGTTCCCCCTGCGCCATGTGGTTCATGATGCCGCTGTGGCCGCGCAACCCCTAGCCCTGGCGGTGCGGGAGCGTGTGTACTACCGGCATGAGGTCGATCTGGAAGGGCGCGATCGCGTTCGGTCTGGTCAACGTGCCGGTGAAGGTCTACGCCGCCACGGAGGACCACGACGTCGCCCTGCATCAGGTGCACGAGAAGGACGGCGGCCGCATCCGCTACCAGCGCCGGTGCGAGGTGTGCGGCGAGATCGTCGCGTACCAGGACATCGACAAGGCGTACGACGACGGTGAGCGCACGGTGGTGCTCACCGGGGAGGATCTCGCTTCACTCCCCGCGGAGCGGAGCCGGGAGATCGAAGTCGTCGAGTTCGTGCCGAGCGACCAGGTCGATCCGCTGCTGCTCGATCGCGCGTACTACCTGGAGCCGGATTCCGCGTCACCGAAGGCGTACGTGCTGCTGCGGCGGACGCTGGAGCAGACCGACCTCACCGCGATCGTGCGGTTCTCGCTCCGGCAGAAGACACGGCTCGCAGCCCTCCGGGTGCGGGACAAGGTGCTCGTGCTGCAGACGCTGCTCTGGGGCGACGAAGTGCGGGATGCAGCGTTCCCGGCGCTCGATGAGGACGTGCGGATCTCGGCGAAGGAGCTGGAGCTGTCGGCGTCGCTCGTGGACAGCTTCGCGGGGGACTTCGACCCGTCGGCGTTCACGGACGAGTATCAGGAGCAGCTGCGCACGCTCATCCAGGCCAAGCTCGAAGCCGGGGACGCGGTGGACACCTCCGCGACCTTCGGTGAGACCGAGGAGGAAGGCGAGTCGGGCGGCGAGGTCATCGACCTCATGGCGGCGTTGCAGGCGAGCCTGGAGAAGTCGCGCTCGGCCAGAGGCGCAGCATCCGCCGACTCGGACGGCGGCACGAAGGCGTCGTCGCGCGCGAAGACGTCCGGTTCGGGTTCGAAGTCGGGTTCGGCGAAGAAGAAGCCCGCGGCGAAGAAGAAGGCGTCCTGAGACGGTGGGCGGTCAGCGCTCGTCGGCCGGGCGCTCGCCGTCGGCCTGGCGGGCTTCGGCCTGCTCCCGCTTCACGGCGGCGCGCTCGCGGAGGTAGTGCCACACGGTGACCGCGGCGGTGAGGACGACGACGCCGATGAGGATGAGGTCGATGTACTCGGTGACGAGGTCGCGGATCCACGGGATGTAGCCGATGACGTACCCGAGCATCGTGAGGCCGATGCCCCAGAGTACGGCGCCGATGAGGTTGTAGAGGCTGTACTTGCGCCACGGCATGTGGCCGACGCCGGCGGCGACGGGCGCGAAGGTGCGCACGATCGGCACGAAGCGGGCGAGGATCACGGTGATGCCGCCGAAGCGCTCGAAGAACGCGTTGGTGCGGTCCACGTTCTTCTTGCTGAACAGGCCCGATTCCTTGCGTTCGAAGATCGCGGGGCCCGCCTTGTGGCCGATGAAGTACCCGACCTCACCGCCGACGAAGGCGGCGATGCCGATGAACAGGGCCACGAACCACACGTTGACGCCGAACACGCCGTTGGGGGCGGCCTCGGTGTGGTGCGAGAGGAGGCCCGAGATCACCAGGAGGGTGTCGCCCGGAAGGAGGAACCCGACGAGCAGGCCGGTCTCGGAGAAGACGATGAGGCAGACCACGAGCAGCGCCCATGGGCCGGCGGCCTCGATGATCGTGGCGGGGTCGAGCCAGGGAAGGAGGCCGAGAGAGTGCACGCTGTGGGTCCCGTCATTGATGGCGGTCAGGTGGGCGCGGCGGAGGAGGAAGACCCCCGCCCCGTGCGGAAGGTGGGACTTGAACCCACACGCCCGGAGGCACAGGAACCTAAATCCTGCGTGTCTGCCAATTCCACCACTCCCGCGAGTGGGTTCAGTCTAGGTCGTGTCTCCCAATAGTCGGACCCAGGTGAGGATGGCGCAGAGGGTGACGCCGGCGCGGTACGTGATGGCGAGTTTGATGCCCCTATGGATGTCAAGCGGCGAGCTGGCGCACTTGTCGAGCCGGGGTGGCGGTGGTGATGTCGCGGTAGATCTCTCGCGCTATGTAGCGTTTCAGGCAGCGGATCGCTTCTCTGCGGGTGTGGCCTTCAGTGACGCGTCGTCGAACGTAGTCCTGGGTCCGAGCGTCCCATCGGAGGCGTGCGATTGCGATTGTGTAGAGCGCGGAGTTCGCTGTTCTGTCTCCGCCGCGGTTGAGTCGACGTCTATGGGTCTTGCCCGAGGACGCTTCGACGGGGCTGACTCCGCAGAGGGCGGCGAAGGCGGCCTCGCTGGTGAGTCGGTCGCTGTTGTCGCCCGCGGTCAGTAGGAGCGCTGAGGCCGTGTCCGGGCCGACGCCGTAGCGCTCGAGCAGCCGGGGTGCGCGTGCCCGGATGGCGGCTTGGAGTCCGGTGGTGAGGTCGTCGATCTCGGCGGTGAGGTTCTGAATGCGTCGGGCAAGGACCCGGAGGGTGTAACGGGCGGCACTGTCCGGGTCAGAGGGTGCGGACAGGTCGAACTCAGCGCAGCGGCGGATCAGGCGCGGGTTCGACAGCCCTGCCAACGAGTCACGCAGGCCTGGGTCGCTGCGCACGATGATGGCCTTGAGCTGGTTGATCGCCTGGCTGCGGGCCTTCACGGCGGATGTCTTCGCTGTTCGCAGCATCCGGATGACCTCGATCTGACCGTCGCCGGTCTTCGCGATCGCGTGCGCACGGCCGGACAACACAGCGCGTGCCGCCGCTTCAGCATCGATAGCGTCACTCTTGCCCCGGCGTCGGCGTTCAGCACGGTCGCCCTGGTTCACCTCGAGCACGGTGATGCCCTGGGTGAGCAAGTATCGCGTCAGCGCTGCGCCGTAGGAGCCTGTGCACTCCACGCCGGCCTGACGAACATCGCCATACGCCGTCGCCCACGCGAGTAGCTGGCGGTACCCTAACGCGGTCGTCGGGAATGTCTCGGTGGCAATGAACTCGGCCTGGTCGGTGACGACCGCGGCGACGTGGAAGTCCTTGTGAGTATCGACGCCGAGGACTACTTCTGCGGCGTTGGTGTGGGGCATGCTGGACACGGGTTGTCTCTCCTGATCGCTCGGGGTGGGCAGCCGAGTCGAGCTGGGCCGGGCGGTCAGGACTGTGATGGTGCCTCGTTCACGGCAAGGCCCCTATCGGGACACGCGCGGTCCGGCTCGACGCCGGATCTGCGCGACCGGAGGAACGCGATCGACAGATCAAACACAAGGCACGAGACCAGTCGTAACGCGGGTCAGATCACGCCCCTCCAGCCGCTCTCCCATCCTCACAGTCGAAGCGGGTCGCGATGCCGCGCCACTGCTTCGCGAGTGCGAAGAATCGCTCGATCACGTTGCGACCGCGGTAGGCGGTGGCGTCGAACCCGGGCGGGCGACCGCCGCGACTCCCG